>OODU01002771.1_pt1 | contig 14522 bp, 12 predicted proteins | sample 1671171 | NCBI WGS metagenome assembly OODU01 (sample SAMN06348129, study PRJEB24527) | human gut metagenome | biome: human gut; feature: ankylosing spondylitis patient; material: feces | host: Homo sapiens | place: China | collected 2015-10
TGAAGGCTCCCGTGGAGGTCAAGGCTTCCCGCAACAGCAATACCGCCCCCACCGTCAAGGTGGAACTGCCCAAGGGCGCGGGGGAGACCAAGGTGGAAATTCCTGTTTCCAACGTGAAACCCGGCACCGTGGCGGTCATCGTCCATCCCGACGGCACCGAGGAGATCGTCAAGAACTCCCTGCCCACCGAGGACGGCATCCAGCTGACGGTCAACGGCGGCGCGACGGTGAAGATCGTGGATAACTCCAAGGGCTTCATCGACACGCAAGACCACTGGGCCAAGGACGCCATTGACTTTGTCAGCGCCCGTGGGCTGGTGAACGGCATGAACGATTCCATCTACGCGCCCAACGCCTCCACCACCCGCGCCCAGCTGTGGACGATCCTCGCCCGCCAGAACAACGCTGATCTGACCGGCGGCGCGACCTGGTTCGAGAACGCCCAGAACTGGGCCAAGGAGAAAGGTATCTCTGACGGCACGAACCCCAACGGCACCATCAACCGCGCCCAGATGGTCACCATGCTGTGGCGCACCATGGGTCAGCCTGCTCCCACGGCTGCGGCCACGTTTACCGACGTCTCCGCCGACAGCTACTACGCGCAGGCCGTGGCTTGGGCCATCGAGAATGGCATCACCACCGGTGTGGGCGGTGGCCGCTTCGACCCCAACTCCACCTGCACCCGCGCACAGATCGCAACATTCCTGTATCGGCTGTATCTCAGCAGATAAGAAACCGGACGGTAGAGAGCCGTCAGCAAAGTGTATATAAAATGGAAACCGCAGGGCGGCTCCTTCTCGGAGCTGCCCTGCGGTTTTTTGTCGGCTTGTTTCTTTCATGAAAGTTGCAGAAATCGACATTTTCGGGCAATAACTGGCGGATATGTGTAGAGCATTGTAGAACGATTCTATGACACGGATCGCTATAAATCGTGTATGATTGACTCAGGGAGAATAAGGGTGATTATTCTGAATACCTCATCAGTTGCTCGCCCATACATCTACGGTAAGATCGATGCCGGCAGAAGTCCAACAAGCAGCTCATATTAAGGGGTCTGATACAAAAGACCAATTATTGGTCGCGCGGCCCTCCCGGATGGTCAGGCCATTCACATCACTATAAGAATAAGGAGGGTCATTGTGCCTTTGGTATGTTATGTCTCGGAGCAGAATTTGAATGTTCCGCTGGATTCGGATCGCCTTCTTCGTCTGCTGGGCGTATCTGGAAAGCTGTCCGGCTTTTACTACGCCGTCTATATGCTGGAACAGGTGCAGCAGAAGCCCGACCATGTTCTGCTGATCACCAAGCGCCTCTACAAGCAGACCGCTCAGCATTTTGAAACCACCAGCGGCTGCGTGGAACGCAATCTGCGGACGCTGGTGCGGGCGTGCTGGCGTCAGCCGGATCATACCCTGTTGGATCAAATCGCTGGCAGGCCGTTGAGAAAGACACCGACGAATATGCAGTTCCTTGATATGCTGTCCGCATACCTCCGCAAATAAAACCTCGTGTGGGGGGAGGCGGGGGCTTCCCTGCTCCCCCCCCGCACTCATATAATCTATTCTCGCCAAGAAAAATACTGGATACCATCGAGATATCCAGTGTTTTTCGAATGCGTTAAATCGTTAATGACAAACACTTTCGCGTCTACCACATCGTCACACGGTACATCGAGTTCATATGGGCGATGATAATGATGGCGCAGCCGGTGTCCTTGGCAACGGCAATCGGGTGGTTGAACTTAGCTCTTGTTTCGTTGGCGTTGTTCATCGAGCAGTCGCCGCCGATATAAGAACTCATCAGGTCGAGGATCAGCAGCTTGGCGTTGTACTTCTCCACGGCTTCACGGATACGGTCGTCCCCGAAGGTCAGACTCTACTTCTCCTTTCGGACAAAAAGTAAGCTCCTGAGAATATCTCAGGAGCTTCTACCTCTATCATATATAGCTTGAAATGGAGAAAAACAGAAACAGCGCAGCCGAAGCCACGCTGTTTGCCTGTATGAGGTTTACTTGCTCATTTCGCAGAAGCGCATGAGAATTGCGGCAACCTCTGCACGGGTTGCGTTATTCTTCGGGTTCAGCTTGCCGTTCGAGCCGTTGACAATGCTGTTGGCAACCGCCCACTGCATTGCGTTTACAGCGTAGCTGCTGTTCGTCCTCCTTTTTTGCTGCTTGTCAATCTGCACAATACAGACTGCGTATTTTCGTTTTTTCATTGCGTTTCCACTATGAAATGTCTTCCTTATATGCTATACTGAGGTTAGCCATCAAAGGCAGGAAAGAGGTGTTTCGCATGAACGAACAGGAAAAAGCCACGATGAACATCATCGAACCGGAGGGGCTGTCGAGCTGTGGGGCGGACAGCGGTACATGGTGCGGTCAGGCGCTCACGCGCGTGCTGATCGGCATGACCCTCACGGGACTGACACTGAATGTGCTGTGTCTGAACTACATTCTCCCGGCGATCGGCATGGTGTTTCTGCTGGTCGGCCTTCGCGCACTGCGCCGGGAAAACGCAGGCTTCAAGGGCGGCTATGTCATCGCCATCCTCCGCACGTTCTACATTACCGTGTGGATGATACTGGATACGACGATCTATGCGGATGTGCTGACGGGGACAACGGCCGCAGTGGTGCTGACGTTGTTTAATCTGGTGATAGTGCTGGCGCAGGTGGTCTGCCTGTGGAGCGGCCTGAAGGCGCTGCGGCAGAAGGCAGGCTTTGAGGCGAAATGCGGTGCGGCCGCCGCGCTGATCGTATGGAATGTCGTGCTGTGCGCGCTCGGTCTGATCAGTTGGAGCGGCTGGATTACGGGCATCATCATGATTGTCCTGTACATCATCATCATGCGCAGGCTGTTCGCGCTCGCAGGCGAGCTGGATAACGCAGGCTGCACGATCACGCCCGTTCCGGTCAGGGTAAAGGACTGGCAGCTCGTGCTGTCGCTCGCCGTGCTCCTCGCGGCAGGCATGGCCTGCGGCTATGCGTTCGGCGGCAGCTATCCGATGGAGTGGACACCGCTCGATAATTCGGCGCAGGCCGAGGTGCAGAGCACAAAGGCGAAGCTGCTCGAGCTCGGCTTTCCCGAGGCGGTGCTGAACGACCTCAGTGCGGAGGACATCGCCTCGTGCGAGGGCGCGACGCAGATTTTGAGCCGCACGGAGGACAAGCCGGTGAACGACGGCAGGGAAGTGACGACGCAGACCGGCGAAAACAGCTATCAAATCGACACGGTGTACGATGCGAAGGAGTTGCGCCTGACCGGCGTGGCGGTCCGCGTGAAGCAGACCGACGGCACGGAAAGATGGATCATCTTCCATCACTTCCTCTGGACGCAGCCGATGAACTACTGCGGCACCGAGGCAGTTCAGCTGTGGCCGAACGGGCAGAGTGACTGGTGGCCGGACGGCGACGCGACCGGCCGCGTGCTGTGCGGAAGGGATGGTCAGACGCTTACGGCGGCGTACCACTCGCTCGGCGTGCAGGACACCTTCACGACCGACTTTTTCGGCAATTCGCAGAGCAGCAGCAACTTGACCGGCACGTTCTCCATGCCGCGCGGCAGCGAAAATCAGCGCGGCTACGTCTGCCTCCCGATACAGATCGCGCAGGAGGATACTTACGTCAACAGCTGGGTCAACTACACGCATCAGAACACCTGGGCGCAGTACCCGGCGCGGACTGCGAGGGACAGCATGTGGAGCAGCAGCGCGTTCAAGACCATCCAGTTCGCGCTTCAGTTCGACGCGACAGAGGGCAGAATGATGTACTGAGCACGGTAATTTGATACAAAAGCAGGGCGTTTCCAAAGACGGGAACGCCCTGCTGGTTTTCGAGACAGTCTTTTTACCATTCATCCATATCGCTGAAGATTTCCCCCTCCATAACGGAGATCTCGGCGGCAGGGATGACGGTGCCGTCCTGCATGATGATGCGCCGGGCGGCAGGGTCGAGCTTGCGCACAACGCCGGTCACGGTCAGATACGCGCCGCCCTCCTTGCGCTCGTCGGGTCTGAAATAGGTGATGCTGGCGGTCGGACGGCTGTCGAGCGTATCCATCAGACGGCGGTACCGGCGGTTGAGCATCTCGATCGTGCCCTCGTTGAGCTTTATCTTCCGCTCAATCAGACGCTGCGTTTCGCGGATGGTATCGGCGTAGCCGGAGAGCGCCGCGAAGGGCGCGAACTGAAACGCGCGGTCGGACAGCGGCATCCGCGGATGGTTGCGCGAAACATGATGCGGATGGTCGATGATGTCATCGTATTTCGGGTTGTAGGCCATAAGACATCTGCTTTCTTCTCGGGCACGCGGAACAGGCTGCGGTCATTCCTGCGCCGCTCGACTGACTTCGGCGACGCTGCTCTGCCTGACAGTGCTTGCATCAGAGAAGTTATCCAGCGACCCGTTAGTAGCCGGAGAGCCAGCGTAGCGGTACAGCATGGTAACAAGCTGCTCACGGGTGATGTTTACCGCCGCCATGTCGGAAGTCAGCGGCCTGACGAAGAAGGACTGCGAGGCGACCCTCGCAGCCTTTACCGGCGCGGTGGAGACTGCCATGAAGAGCGGAGACAAGGTGCAGATGGTGGGCTTTGGCAGTTTCGAGGTCAAGGAGCGCCCTGCCCGCGTGGGCCGCAACCCCCGTACCGGCGAGTCCATGACCTACCCCGCCTGCAAGTTGCCGGTTTTCAAGCCCGGCAAGGCGCTCAAAGACGCCATACGATAAAACAGCATAGCATACAGTAAGCCCCTGCGCCCTCTTTTTTTGAATAGATGGCGCAGGGGCTTTTTGTACTGCGATAAGGTGCGTCTGCCTGTGCGTTTGCGCGGGTGGATGCGCTTTCCTTTTTTTACTAAAAGAAACAGCGGCAGCCGGAAGCTCCCGGCTGTCGCTATAGAAGTAGTTTTACATGGAATCCATGAGGATCAGTAGCGAGTTGTGCTGTGCTTCTGTGAGGCAGTTCCATTTATCCAACATTTTACGCTGCGAAGGTGTCAGGACAACGCTTTCTTCTCCGTCTGCAAAGAATTGCGAAAGTGTGATGCCAAAGGCGCCGCATATCTTCTCCAACGATGCAAATGACGGTGTCATGTCTTTCTTATACCATGAAGAAATCGTGGATTGCGGCAAGCCGGAACGTTCAGCAAGCTGGTACTCAGACCAGCCCCCGCGCTTCGCGCTGCGTCTTGATAATTCCAAGAATATCTGTCATTTTCTCACCGCCAACGATTTTTCGTATATTATACTGTGAAAAATCGTTGTATTTTAATAGTTATTATCGTAGTATTTAATTCGACAATAGCAATCAACGGTGAGAAAAAATGCGCCTCCTGCGAGACGCATTCCTGTTAATCTTTCGATGCTTCCAAGGCGCTGCGGATCATGGAGGACATCATGGCGATTTGCTTGGGTGTGGCTGTCTGCCACAACTCCAAAAGTACATCCATATCCGAAAATTCCATGTTGGGTAAGACCTCCGCCAAAAGATAGGTCGGAGATACCCTGAGCGCTTCGCACAGCAAAACGAACACTTGCAGACTGGGAACCTTCGTTCCTGCTTCAATTTGCCGAAGATAGGTCGCGTTGATATTGCACGCCTCGGACAGACGCTCACTCGTCCACCCCCGTTCCTTGCGTGCCGTATTGATTCGCTTTCCGAGCAGCTTCTTATCCATGGTTTCGCCTCCGATTGTGTGCTATCAGCATCTATTTTGTATGCTTATAGCTTACATTCTCGTTGACGCGAAAAATAGCGGCTGTTAGAATACTAATTGTAAGCCAATAGACTACAATAAGAGGCGGTGGAATGATGAAAAAGAATGTTCGCTGTGCGGTGATCGGTCAGCATCCCCTGCGGTTTCCGTGGGACTTTGACGAGGAGGACGACGGCTGCCGCCGCATGAAGCTGGAGATGGCGCAGCGGATCATCAAACAGTCGGGCGTGGTGCTGGCCGTCTATGCCCCCGACCTTGCGGATGGGAGCGCCGAGGATAAGGCTGTGTCCTATGCGCTTGCACTGGGCAGACCGGTCATGCTGATTCATCCCGAAACTCTGAAAACAAAATGGCTGAATGTGCCCACTGAAAAGGCCCCCGGATAGACTGTCCCGCAACCAAAATCACCGGTCTCATACTTTGGAACGATTTACATTTCCGTCAGGGGCTGTATAATAAACTTAAATGATTATAAATCGTGTCGAAAGAAGTATTGACAAGGGGGCGTGCCCCCTTGTCCCGTAGGGGAACCCTACGGGACAATTCCACTTTGGTGCAAGGGAGGGACACGCTTGCAGGACAACATCATCGTAAAACCGTCCGTTGAGAAGCAGTTTGACCGTTTTCTGCGGCAGGGGCGCGTGCTCTTTTTCAGCGCACCCTGCGGCTTTGGAAAAACGGCGGTGGCGGAGGCGCTGCTGTCCAGCCGGGAGGTATTGCGCCTGCCGGCGGGCAGTGCCGGCTTCAAGCTGCCCTCTGCGGAGGCTGACTGGCAAATCTTACTGCTGGACGATTTGCAGGATATGCAGGAGGAGCAGGACTGGAATGCCCTGTGTGAACTGATCCGTGCCTGCCCCGAGCGCCGCTTCGTCCTGCTCTCCCGCGGCACGCCGCCGGGGAGCCTCATGGCCTTTCAGTACACGGGGCTGATGACGGTGCTGGAGGCTGACGACCTGCTCTTTGATGCGGACGATGTGCGGCGACTGTTTCAGCTTTCGGGAGCAAATGTAACAGATAGCGAGATCGACGGAATTTTGAAAGAATCCGTGGGCTATCCGCTGGGTGTGGCCATCACGGCGCGGTGCATGTTCCCGGACAAGCCGTGGACGCCGGAGTTGGTGGCACGGGTGTTCCGGGAGGTGTTCCTCTATTTTGAAACCGCCATCTACCGGCGCTTTGACCTGCCGGTGCGGCGCTTCCTGTTGGAGCTGGCCCCCTTTGAAAGTTTTGACCTGGAAATGGCACGGATGGTCAGCGGCGATCCCCGTGCCGGCGAACGGCTGGACTGGCTTCTTCGATACACCACTATGCTACTCTACGACGACTGCCAGCGCTTCCACTTCTGGTCGGGTTTCCGAGCTTTTCTTCTCTGGGAGATGGAGCGGGAATACACAGAGGAAAAGCGCCGCACGCTGCTCAGCCGCGGCGGGCTCTACTACGAGCTGAAGGAGGACTACGCCCACGCCCTGGAATGCTACACCAGCGGCGGCGACCATTCCAAGGTCTCCGAGCTGCTGGTGCGCAATGCAGAACTCCACCCCGGCATGGGTCACTATGCCGAGATGGAAAAATACTACCGCAGCCTGCCGGAGGAGGAAATTCTCGCCTCTCCCTCGCTGATGCAGGGCATGAGCATGCTCTGCGCGCTGGCGATGGACTACGAAGGCTCGGAGCGCTGGTACGGCGAGCTGCAAGCATTTGCCGAGCGCTGCGGCAGGCAGGACGCCGCCGGAAAGCAGGCCCGCAGCCGCCTTGCATGGCTGGACATTTCTCTCCCCCAGCGGGGCGTGAACGGTCTGACGGAAAACATTCCCTCCGTGTTCCGGCTGCTGATGAACAAGGAAGTGACGCTGCCGTCCTTCTCCGTCACAAGCGCCCTGCCCAGCATCATGAACGGCGGCAAGGACTTTTCCGAATGGAGTAAAAAGGACGATCTCCTTTACAATACCATCCGGGCGCCGGTGATGGCGGTGCTGGGACGGGACGGCGTGGGCCTGCCGGACTGCGCCATTGCCGAAAGCAAATTTGAAAAGGGCGAGAATATCTCCGGACGGATGCTCACCATCATCTCCCGCATGAGCGATTTGCGGAACAACGGCACACCGGATATGGAGTTCGCCGTCAGCGGATTGCTGGCCCGGAGCCAGCTTGCCGGAGGCCGGGGGGAGGATGCCCGCCGCACCGTGGTTGCCCTGCGGGAGCAGTTTGAGGAAAGGGGCCTGACCCGGTTTTTCCCCAACATGGACGCCATGCTCTGCCGCATCGACCTGCACACCGGTCAGTTGGACCGGGCGGACGAGTGGTACCGCGCCAAGGCCCCCAGAGACCCCATCCACCTGAACGTGATGAAACGCTACCAGTATTTCACGCAAGCCATGGTGGAGATCGCGGACGGCCAGCCGGACGCGGCGCTGATGACCCTCTCTCCGCTGGGGCCGTATATCAAGACCTGCGGACGGTATATCGACGGCATTCACCTGAATGTCCTGACTGCCATTGCTCTGTACCGCAAGAAGGACGAGCGGTGGCGCGAGCGATTGACGGCGGCGCTGGACGCGGCGGCGGAGTACCGCTTCATCCGCACCGTCAGCGTATACGGCACGGCGGTGCTGCCGCTGCTGGAGGCACTGGACTGGGACGGCAACAAAGCATGGCGCAAGCGGCTGATGGCGGCGGTGCGGACGCAGGCGGCGTTTTACCCCCATTTCCTCGTGCCGCGCCTTGCCCCCGGTGAGGAGTTGACGCCCACGGAGCTGCAAATTCTGCATCTGCTCTGCGCGGACAAGTCCAACGCCGAGATCGCCCAGATCATGGATGTGAAGCTGCCGACCGTGAAGACCCATGTCAGCCACATCCTCGAAAAGCTGGACGTGAAGCGCCGGGCGGAGGCCAAGACAGCAGCGAAGAAGCTGCATTTAGTGCAGGACGACCTGTAAAAACAGCATCCGGCAGATGTCGGATTTCCATATAAAGGCAAGACGATTTTTCAAGGAGGAAAGATATGAAAAAACGAGTATTGAGTATGTTCATGGCGCTGGCGCTGTGCCTGACCCTGCTGCCCGCCGCCGCTTTTGCGGAGGACGCAGAGATTGCGGAGAGCGGAGCCGCGCAAGTGACGACAGCCGGGGACACAGAACAGGTTTACGGCTCCTTCAACGATGCATGGTCGGCAGCCATCAAAAGTGAAGGCTCGACCCTAAAGCTGCTGAGCGATGTTGAACTGTCAAATGAAGTGGGAGAAAACGGTCTTTCTGTCAGCGAAGGCAGTTTCACCCTGGATTTGAACAACAAGACCCTCAAGGGAGCCATTTGGAAGCAACTGCTGGAAGTGAGCGGCACAGCGAATATCACCATCAAAAACGGCAGTCTGGTCAACACACAGACTGGGCCCGCAGGGGGTGCATCAGCGACAGAGTTGGTCGCTCTGAAAATTTCCGGCGGAACCGTTGCTCTTGACAATGTGAATTTGACCAGCGGCATTAATTCGGAGGGTAAGCATTCCTCTGCACTGTATATCACTGGCGGCAGCCTTACGGTAACCGGCAGCACCTTCACCGGAGAAATCGGGGTGCTCTGCGAAAATTCCGACACACGCCCTGCATTAAGAGTCGCAGATGCAACTCTGAACAACGGAATTTTCTATTGGGTGGCGGGTGCCCAAGCGAGTGATACTGCCGGGTTGGAGGCAATCTTTGCCGATGGCAGTATGCTGTTTGACCAAGACGATAAATATATCGACCTTGCCAGTAAGGAGTATTGGCATATTGAAAATGTTGGAGCCATTTTTCTCTACACCGAGGGATGTATCGTCAAGCCGCACACTCACAAGGTTGTGAACGGAGCGTGTGAATGTGGAGCAACCTTTGCCGCCAGCGTGACGCAAAACGGCACGGTCACCTATTATAAGGATTTTCACACCGCCCTCGATGCCGCCAAGGACGGCGATACGCTGAAGTTGTTGAAGGATGTGACAGGCGACATTCGGGTGACCATCGACAAGGCGATCACCTTCGATTTGAACGGGCACAAAATCTATGCCCTGACCGTGGAGTGCAAAATTATCCTCAAGGATTCCGCCGGAGGAACGGGCAAAATCGCCGAATGGCTGAGAGTTGAGAATGGTCTGAACATCGGCGACCTGTTGGAGGAGGGCTATGCCCTCCGGAATGCTGACACCGGCGCGTGGTACGGTGCGACGGGACAGGCGGTGGGCAATGTCACTGTGCAGCAGGTGCCCATTACGAGCGTCACACTGACTGCCCTGAACGCAGATGGTACAGCTGCCTCAACGTCCATACCCTATGGCACAACGAACGGCATCAAGCTGTCCGCAAGCTGTGACGCTAAACCGGGCGCGGCCGAGCTTTCGTGCCAATGGGGCACAGTCGGTGCTATGTTCGTGCCGATCGATGGGGCAACGGAGCCAGTTTATCAACTGCCCGCCGATCTCTCTGTGAGAGAGTACACCTACCGCGTCACCTTCACGGCGGACGGCTATTCCAAGAGCGCCGACATCACCATCACCGTCACCGCCACCAACAAGATCGTCCCCACCGGCGAGCCGACGCTGAGCGCGACGACGCTGACCTACGGTCAGGCGCTCTCCGCCATCAAGCTCTCCGGCAAGCTCCACGACAATGTCAACAACAAGGATGTCGAGGGCACGTTTACATGGGCGGACGGCACGGTCAAGCCCAGCGCGGGTTCGTATGAAGCGGCGTGGAAATTCACTCCCACCGACGGCGATACCTACATCGAAGCCAGCGGCACGGTGACGATTACCGTCAACAAGGCGAAGCCCACCGGCGATCCTATTTACACCAAGATCACCGCCGCGAATAAGACGCTGAAGGACGCCGCGCTGAAGCCCAATACCAGTTGGCCCACCGGCACGATCCAGTGGGTGGACAAGGACGGCAAGGAGCTGGAGAACACCACCGAGGTCAAGGCAAACACCGCGTACAAGTGGATCTTCACCCCGACCGGCGCGGACGCGGGCAATTACACCACGGCCACCGGCGAGCTTACCCTCTACTCCGTCAGCACCGGTGGCGGTGGCGGAGGCGGTTCCTCCTCCGGCAGCACCGTCAAGACCGGCACCGTCACGAACCCGGACGGCTCCGTCACCAAGACCGAGACCAAGTCTGACGGCACGGTGGTGGAGACTACCACCGGCAAGGATGGCAGCACCACCAAAACGGAGACGAAGAAGGACGGCAGCTCCGTGACCGAATCCAAGGACGCCGCCGGTTCCACCGGCACGGTGAAGACCGACAAGAACGGCCAGACCACGGCGGAGACCACCCTCAGCAGCAAGGCCATCGAGGACGCCAAACGCAACGGCGAGCCGGTGAAGGCTCCCGTGGAGGTCAAGGCTTCCCGCAACAGCAATACCGCCCCCACCGTCAAGGTGGAACTGCCCAAGGGCACAGGCGAAACGAAGGTGGAAATTCCTGTTTCCAACGTAAAGCCCGGCACTGTGGCCGTCCTCGTCCACGCGGACGGCACCGAGGAGATCGTCAAGAACTCCCTGCCCACCGAGGACGGCATCCAGCTGACGGTTAACGGTAGCGAGACGGTCAAAATCGTTGATAATTCTAAGGATTTCATCGACACCCGGAACCACTGGGCCAAGGACGCCATTGACTTTGTCAGCGCCCGTGGGCTGGTCAGCGGCATGAGCGGGACGACCTACGCCCCCGATGCCTCCACCACCCGCGCCCAGCTGTGGACGATCCTCGCCCGCCAGAACGACGCGGATCTGAACGGCGGCAATACTTGGTACGAAAAGGCGCAGTTGTGGTCCAAGAATAAGGGCATTTCCGACGGCGCGAACCCCGACGGCACCATCAACCGCGCCCAGATGGTCACCATGCTGTGGCGCACCATGGGTCAGCCCACGGCGGGCGGTACGGCGAACTTTACCGACGTCCCCGCTGACAGCTACTATGCAAGCGCAGTGGCCTGGGCCGTGGAAAACGGCATCACCGACGGTGTCGGCGACGGTCGCTTCGACCCCACAGCCACCTGCACAAGAGCACAGATCGCGACCTTCCTCCGGAGGGCCATGGCTGAGTAAATCAAGCAACTGCCCAGAAAAGGAATGAAGCGGGGGTACCCCCGCTTCCCGTAGGGTTTCCCTACGGGATACTCTCTGCCCGTGGAGACCCGATCCGGGCGGGGAAAAACCAAAGGAGGACATCTATGAAAAAACGAATTTTGAGTTGTCTCATGGCAATGGCACTGTGCCTGACGCTGCTTCCCACGGCAGCGCTGGCGGAGGATGCAACTGCAATGCCCGCCTACAGAGGTGGCAACGGAACGGAAGATGACCCGTGGCTTATTTCGTCCGTGGAAGATTTGCAAACGTTGGCAAGTACAATCAACAACGGAAAAGCTGCTGAGTTTGATGCAGACTGCACGGATACCGGGAGCGGGATTCCCGGAAATTACCACGGTTACTACTTCAGACAGACAACGGATTTGGATTTGAATGGCATTGAGAACTGGGACCCTATCGGATATTCAGGCGATTCCAATTGCTATTTTGCAGGTCATTATGACGGTGGCGGACACATCATTTCTAACGCAAAGAGTACGGGTAAAAATGACAAAGATGGTTTTGCCACAGCGGGCATTTTCGGCTGGGTGGAATTTGGGTCGGTTGAAAATTTGCATGTGGAAAACGCAAACTTTGTGGCAACCGGTCAGGGAAATTACAGCTTTGCGGGCGGTATTGCAGCAGTTGCATTTGCTGCATCTATCGAAAATTGCACCGTAAAAAACTCTGCGTTGGAAAGCAAGCGAGATAACAATAACAACTGCGCTGGAGGTGTTGCGGGGTATTCTACAGGCACAACCTTTAAGAACTGCGCGTCAATCTCTAATAATATTCAGTCCATGGCTTACGGCGGCGGTTTCGTCGGCGAAAATGATGATGACAATGATGTTGGAAACTCCACATATACAGATTGCTATGCGGTAAATTGTTCTGTTGCTGCAAAAACTGAAGAGACAAGGGGCACCAGTTTCGCGGGCGGTTTTATCGGCATGATTGTAGCTGACAAAGTTGCGCTGACCAATTGTTATGCCTACAAATCAGTGCTGTCTACAGAAGGAACTTCTACAAACGACGTGGCAACCGGTGTGTTTGCGGCATCTTTCTTTGCCAATAACGGCTACACAGCCAGTATCGATACAACAAACTGTTATTATGGCGAATGCGCTGTGACTACTAATGTGGGTAGTGCTACTGAAAAGACTTCCGAAGAATTCACTGATGGCACAGTTGCCAAGTTGCTTGGCGAGGCTTTCACACAAGGCAAGCTCTATCCGGTATTGGCTACTGACCCTGCTGACTATACCGAAGTGGATGCAGCCATAGCCAAGGCAAATGCCCTGAATAAGGATAACTACAAGGATTTCTCTGCTGTGGAAGCCGCTGTCAACGCTGTTGTGCGCGGCAAGAATATCACAGAACAATCCGAAGTGGACGCAATGGCACAAGCCATTGAAGATGCGATTACTGCCCTGCAATACAAAAATGCTGACTACACTAAGGTTGACGAAGCCATTGCTAAGGCGAATGCCCTGAATAAGGATAACTACAAGGATTTCTCTGCTGTGGAAGCCGCCGTGAATGCCGTTGTTCGAGACAAGAACATCACCGAGCAGGCTGAAGTAGACGCAATGGCAAAAGCTATTGATGATGCCATCGTAGCGCTGGTCGAAAAGCCTTCCTCCGGTGGCGGTTCTTCTTCCGGCGGCGGCTCTTCCTCCGGCGGTGGCGGCGGCTCCAGCAGCGGCAAGACCGATACGACGACCACCACCAAGCCCGACGGCACCAAGGTTCAGACCGAGACCAAGGCCGACGGCACCAAGATCCAGACCACCACCACCAAGGACGGCTCCACCGTCAAGACCATCACCAACCCCAACGGCAGCTCCGTCACCGAGAACAAGGCTGCTAACGGCTCCACCGGCACCGTCAAGACCGACAAAAACGGTCAGACCACGGCAGAGACCGCTCTCAGCAGCAAGGCCATTGAGGATGCGAAGAAGTCCGGCGAGCCGGTCACGGCCCCTGTTGAGGTGGAGGCCACCCGCGATTCCAGCACCGCCCCCACCGTCAAGATTGAGCTGCCCAGAAACTCCGGCGACACCAAGGTCGAGATCCCCGTTTCCAACGTGAAGCCCGGCACTGTGGCGGTCCTCGTCCATCCTGACGGCACTGAGGAGATCGTCAAGAATTCCCTGCCCACGGCGGACGGCATCCAGCTTACCGTGAACGGCGACGCCACGGTCAAGGTCATGGATAATTCCAAGAACTTCACGGACACCGCGGGTCACTGGTCGGAAAAGAACATCGACTTCGTCAGCGCCCGCGGCCTGCTGAACGGCACCAGCGCCAACACCTTCTCGCCCAATGCCCCCACCACCCGCGCCCAGCTCTGGACCGTGTTGGACCGGCAGGCCGACGCGGATCTGACCGGCGGCGCGAATTGGTACGAGAAGGCGCAGGCGTGGGCCAAGGAGAAGGGCATTTCCGACGGCGCGAACCCCAACGGCACCTGCACCCGCGGCCAGATCGCGAGCTTCCTGTATCGCTATATGAAGTGACGCAAAAACAGCCCCGGTTCCTTTCACAGGGAACCGGGGCTGTTTGGGTATGGCGATCTTGTTCCGGCAGGAAACGGAACATATTTTGCGCCGCTGGAATCAATGAAGGCTACCTGACCTCAAAAAACGGCAAATGAACCCTTTTGGCAAGCGGCCGTCCAGCGTTTCGACAACACGCGGAGCACGCCGAG
>OODU01002793.1_pt1 | contig 14426 bp, 10 predicted proteins | sample 1671171 | NCBI WGS metagenome assembly OODU01 (sample SAMN06348129, study PRJEB24527) | human gut metagenome | biome: human gut; feature: ankylosing spondylitis patient; material: feces | host: Homo sapiens | place: China | collected 2015-10
TTTTTTTTCAAGCAGAAGACGGCATACGAGATTCAAGTGTGACTGGAGTTCAGACGTGTGCTCTTCCGATCTTAGTTGGGATAAAGCGTTAGAACTTGCTTATAACAAAATTCAAGAAACTCCAAAAGAAAATATTTATAACTCAACATATATCGGCTGGAGTCATCCAGGAGGAATTCACTCTTGTCCTTCACTTTGCGGTAGATTTTTTAATGTAGCAAAACGCGGAGCCATAGGCACGGCCGGAGAGTATAGTAACGGCGCCGCAGGAGCGGTAAACGTCGATATAATAGGAGACGTTGAAAAATACTCGCTTCAAACCACTCACGAACAGATATTAGAACATACGAAAACCTATGTTTTATGGGGAGCCGATCTTTTTAAATGTAACAAAATAGACACGAAAGTTCCAAGCCGTGAAAACGATCTTTACTATTCAAAATACGCAAAAAGCAGTATAAATTTCATATCGATAGATCCAATCTACACCGAAACTGCTCAAATGCTAAATGCAAGGTGGATAAAAATCAGACCGAACACGGATATCGCGTTGATGCTAGGCATGATGAACTATCTTTATACTAGTGGTAAATATGATAAAGAATTTATAGCAAAATACACTGATGGATTTGATAAGTTTTTACCTTATATTTTAGGAAAAACGGACGGAGTTGCAAAAACGCCGAAATGGGCTAGTAAAATCACTACAATAGATGAAAAAACCATCATGGAGCTTGCAAATTTATTTGTTAAAGATAGAACGTTTTTAGCAGGAAACTGGGCGCTTCAAAGAGCGCAACATGGAGAGATGGCGGATTGGTGTTTGATAGTTTTAGCTAGTATGATAGGTCAAATAGGGCTTGGCGGCGGCGGAGGACAAGCTAGAGCCATAGTAGGAACTCCAGCAGGAATATCTCAAGGAAGAAATAGAGTAGAAGATAGAATTCCTGCTTCAAGAATAGCAGACGCCATCTTGAATCCGGGTAAAAAATATACGTATAAAGGCAAAGAAAGAGTATATCCAACAGTAAAAGTTGCTTATGTGGCAGGATGTAGCATAGTAGGTCATCATCCAAATACAAATAATATTATAAAAGCTCTTCGCACTTTAGATACGTTTATCGTACAAGAGCCATGGTGGACGCCGACTGCTAAGATGGCAGATATCGTTTTCCCGGCTTGTACGACTTTAGAGAGAAATGATATAGCTATGGGTGGAGTTCATGGTAAAAACGGCGTTTGTGCTATGAAAAAAGCTATCGAACCTCTTTATGAGTCGAAGAGTGATTTAGAGATATTTTCACTTCTTGCACAAAAATTTGGAGATAAAGTTTATAACAAATTTACCGATGAAAAACCAAACGAGATGGATAAGATAAAATACGAGTATGATATATCTCCAACTGCAGAACTCATGAGTTTTGAGAATTTTTGAGAGCAAGGGTATATCGAACTTCCTAGAAACGAAGAGTCTTATAAATTCGTTCGTCACTCTAAATTTAGAAATGATCCAGTAACAAATAAATTAGCAACTATAAGCGGTAAAATTCAAATCGTAGTACCGAAATTCGCAGATCTAGGATACAAAGATTTCAAAGGACATCCCGCGTGGATAGAGCCTGATGAGTGGCTAGGCGATAAAAATCGCAAATATCCTCTTCACTTGCTAAGTCCGCACCCAAGCTATAGAGTGCATTCTCAAGGCGATAACACTTATCTTAGGAGCTTTTATAAGATAAATGATAGAGAACCAGTTATGATAAATCCAAATGACGCTAAAAAATATGGCATAGCTCACGGCGACGTAGTTGAAATTTATAACGACAGAGGCAGAGTTTTAGCCGGAGCTTATGTAAGTAAAAATATATCTGAGGGCGTTATGGCGTTAAACGAAGGTGCGTGGTATAGTCCTGAAAATAGTTCTGAAGATAAGCCAAGATGCGTAAGCGGTCACGTAAATGTACTAACTAGTAATCGTCCGACTTCAAGTATGGCTCAAGCAACTAGCGTAAATACGAATTTAGTCGGTATCAAAAAAGCTACAGGAGTCATTCCGCCAAACACGGCTTATAATCCACCAAAAATCATAGAGGCGTAACATGAAAAAATAGTTTTAATCTTAAGTCTATCAGCCGTTGTTTTTGCTAGTAGCATATATGTAAAAAGTGATGAAAATATACTTCAGCTAAAAGATGCAAAGGTGTATTTCGGAACTCCGGGAGTCGTTATAAAAGACGGTGATAAATCTAAAATAGTTAAATTCGAAGGGTATTTTGATAACGCAAATCCAAATACTCTTTACGCAACTAAAAACTTTAAACTTCCACTTTTAGAAAGTGTAAATTTAAAAAAAAGACGGTGAAAAAGCTAGCATCGAACTTGAAATTTTAAACTCAAATTTGACTAGTGATTGGCAGATCGCATGGGAAGATAGCGGCGATGTATTTTACGATAAATGTACAAAGTGTCATGGAACGCACGCTCCAAAAGAGTTTGATATGCTTAGTTGGGAAGGGCTTTATATCAGTATGAAAGATAGAGCTCAGCCAACAGATAATCAAGAAATGCAAATTCTAAGATATCTCTATGCTCATGCAAATGACGGTATTTTAGAAGAGAGATGATCTTAAATTTAAAAAGATGTGAGCGTCGACTTGTATCTTTTTAAATATTTTAAGCAATCTATAATTTTTATGTTAGAATTTAGTGATGAGTTTTTAATAAAATTTAAAAAAGGAGCTAAATTTGAAGATTATAGATGCTATTTATACTCGTATTGAAGAGTTTAAAATTTACATCGTTATATCTGCTTTTACAGTGATATTTTTGGGTATTACTATATTTAGCTTAAACAAAGTTAAAGATGAGTTCGTATCTTTAGCTAAAGATTATAGGATCACTATTACAACCGAGCTAGCTAGTTATGTTACTGAGTGGATGGACTCAAGAGTTTCTAGCGTGAATTCCTATTCAGCCATACTCTCAAGCTTGATTTTAGAAGACAATATTACCACCGATAGATTGTATAATGCTATAGATATTTTAAGTAAAACAAATCCTATGTTCGATACTTTTCAACTCTATTTGCAAAACGACAGACTTCTTATACACGCCGGGAAATATCTTGTGATAGATCAAAAAGACCTTGATAGAATAGCTAAGTTTGCATGGTATAAAGATACTAAAGATCACAACATAACTACTATTAGAGTTATGCCGAATCATAAAACGTTAAATGAAAAAACGATAAATATCTGCTCTCCTCTCATAGCCCACGGTAAATTTAAAGGAGTTTTATGCGGCATTATACGAACCAAAAATATTTTGCAGCAGATAAAAGGAGCGGATAAAGATATCGTTTCACATCTTTTTTAATGGATAAAAATCACGATATAATCACTTCATACTACCAGCCAAATCCATTTGCGAGTAGTTTGAAAAATATAGATAGCAACTTTAGTTCTAAAGAGTTTGTAAGCGGCGGTATGAAAGTAAGTGTTTTAAAAACATCTATGCAAGATTGGGCAGTAGGCGTAGGAATCGATGAAAACAGCATTATTTCAAAAAGTTTAAATGTGGTTGCAAAGACGTCTATTATGATATTCGGCTTTTTTATAATGCTGATTATAGTGGCAAATTCTTTGCATAATTATATGTATAAAAAGGTTAAAAAGAGAAAACAAGAGTATGAATTTATACTTACTCACCAGCTAAAAATGATAGAAACAGGCGAGTTAATAGGAGTTATAAGCCATCAGTTAAAGCAGCCTTTAAACTCGACTAAACTAATGATAAGCTCTGTTTTACAACTAAAAGAAGATAAAAATATTAGCGAAGAAGATGAGAAAAATAGTTTAAAACTCTGTTTGGATTCTATGGAGTATTTAAACAAAACCATAGAGAATTTCAAAAACTTTTACAAATTTGATCCGTCTCAAAATGAGTTTAGTATCAAAAAGTCCATAAATAACTTGTTGGAAATACTTCATATAAATTTTACTAAACATAACGTAAGCGTAAGTATAAATGAGTGCGATGATATAACTATAACAAATTCACAAAATATGTTCCAGCAAGTTCTTTTAGTGCTGCTGCAAAATGCAAAAGACGCTCTTATCGCTTTTTATCCGCACGAATTTAAAAAACGCCATATCGAAATAGAGATAAGCAGCGATGATAAAAATGTCTATATAAGAGTTATCGATCAAGCAGGCGGGATATCAAGCGGCATTATCAAAAAACTATTTTCAAATTTGAAAATTAGTCAAAAAGACGGAGGAAGTGGAATAGGTTTGTATTTTGCTAAAAAGATAGCAAATGAGAGATTAAAAGGAGACTTAAAGCTAGTTAGTGCTAGAAATCCTACTATATTTGAGCTAAGGATGCAAAAATGAGACTATGAAAGTTAAAAGGCGTTGATATCTTAGTTGTTGAAGATTGCGATATGGCAAGAACCGCTTTAAAGCTGGGATTAAAGCCGTATTGTCGTTGCTATTATGAAGCAAGTAACGGATATGAGGGTATAGAAATATTTAAAAATCATAAGATCGATATCATTATCACAGATATTCATATGCCGCTGCTAAATGGACTTGAGATGATAGAAGAGATAAAAAAGATAAAGCCTCAACAGAGTTTTATAGTAATTACTTCATATGATACTGACGAGAATTTTTTTTTCGCTCTATAAAAGATGGCGCTATGCAGTTTATCAGAAAACCGCTTGTCATAGAAGATGTGCAAAATGCTCTACTTTTGGCAATATCTAAAAAAGAGGATAAGATATTTAAAATATCATCAAACATAAGGGTTAATTTATCTAACGAAACGATATTTGATGGCGAAAAACAGCTATTTTTGACGAATATAGAAAATAAACTTCTTTGGCTATTTTGTTATAATATAAATATGGTCGTAACTTATGATATGATAGAAGAGTATGTTTATGATAGTCTTGATGTTAAAAAAGGCTCTATCCATACGGCGGTTTTAAGACTCAAAAAGCATCTTGATGGTATAAATATCGAGAATATATCGGCAAAAGGGTATATTCTTAGAAAATTTAGTGAAAATTAAATTTAATGTAAGAGTTTGGTTAGAGGTCAAATGTATAATTTCATTAAATTTAAAACAAAGGATTCAAAATGAGAGTTAATTTATTAATTAAAAAATGTATAGCCGCCGCCGCGGTTTTCGGTGCTATAAATGCAGCTGCGTTTAGCGAGGGAGTGGATTTTGTAAAGTTAGAAACACCTATTCCAAACTCCGATGGTTTAGTTACGAAAGTTTATAGTTATGATTGTCCGTTTTGCTATAAATATGACAAAGCGGTCACAAAAGCGGTTATGCAAAAACTACCCGAGATGAAATTCGAGCCTATGCATCTTGCCACAAAAGGTAAATTCGGCAAGCAAGCCAGTGAGCTTTTTGCGGTTTTGATAGCTAAGGATAACGCTTCAGGAACAAATTTATTAGACGATAAATCACTATTTAAAAAAGCTAAATTCGCATACTATAAAGCCTACCACTACAAAAAAGAGAGATGGGGAGGAGATGCTAACAATCAAGAAAACGTAAATGCATTTTTAAGCGTAGGATTTGAAGCTTCTGGTATAAATAAAGCTGATTTAGAAGCCGGATTGAAAGATGAAAAAGTAAAAGCTATGCTTGAGAGATGGGGAATGGACGCAAATAGCGGATATGCGTATGGTGTAGCAAAGATCCAAGGCGTTCCTGCGTTTGTCGTAGATGGAAAATATCTTATCTATACAAAAGCTATCAAAGGTATAGACGCTATGGCTGAACTTATAAAATACCTACATACATTAAAATAAGGTCGTTAAAATGGAGTTTTTCAAGGACTTAAAAAGTGATCCGATAGGCAAAGTAGCCTCTTTGCAAGATGAAAGGGCTATTTGGATAATTATGGTCGTGGCTATGAGCGGACTAGTTATAGTCGCTCATAGTTTGTTTCAAAACTATGTCTATATGGCGCCTTGCGAACAGTGCGTTTATATAAGGTTTTCTATGCTTGTTATGGCTCTTGGCGGCGTGATTGCCGCTATAAATCCTAAAAATATTATCCTAAAAATTATCGGATATGTTTTGGGATTTTATGGAGCCATTATAGGAATGATGTATTGTATAAAGCTAAACTCTATACATCACGCAGTTCATAGCGAAGATCCTTTTGGCGTACAAGGCTGCTCAGCCGAGCCTAGTTTTCCTTTTGGACTTCCGCTTGATATGTGGGCGCCTGATTGGTTTAAACCGACCGGGGATTGCGGATATGATAATCCTATAGTTCCTGATGACGTGAGCCTTTCATGGCTTCAACAATGGTTTGTGGATTTTTATAGCAAGGGTTGGTATCTTATCCCTTCGCTTAAGTTTATGAACATGGCACAAGCTTGCTTTATAGCTTACGCTGTTGCTTTCATACTTCTTTTTGCTATGTTTATTTGCTGGATTTTAAAATTAAAAAGAGCATAATAAATTTATCTGTCTAAATTCATTTACTACATTTTATAAGCCCGTAAATTCGGGCTTTTCTCCTTTTAAATTTAAAATATACTACTTTATAATTTTTTAAGTTCTAAGTGATGTTTTAGAAAGACTTTCTCTTTATAATATGATAAATTTATTCAAAAGGAGAAATAATGAAAAAAATCATTGCCATAGCGGTTGTTTGTGGATTTAGCTTAGCTTGTGCGAAAAATTTAGCAGATCCGGACGTCGCTTGGAGGATAAAGCCGTTTGGACTTCCAAAGCCGCTTACAAACCGGTCTATTTTAAATCCGGCGATAGAAAATAACTTCGATTTTACTCAGCGCTAAAGCTATTATTACGCTAATGATGTGATCGATAAAAACAGAGATACTCTGCATATAAGTGGCGGTTTTATAGGTAAAAGCTACTCGGGGGCAGCTACTTACGATATAAAAACAGACAACGCGGACGCACATATCGGGACGTATTATCATAATCTTGGAGATTATAAAGGCGGAAACGGCAAATATCAAGGCGTAGGATATGAAAGAAATGCTCAAGATTTCGGTATAAAACTTAGACCAAAAGATAATTTTAGTTTAAACTACACTTTTATAAGAGATGAGATCATAGACGATTTGCTTCCGTCAAACGCTTTAGAAACGATTAGAAACACGAGATATTTAAATAATCTAAAAGTAAAAATAGGCGAACAAGACAACTCAAATACTCTAAATTTAGGTTTTAGTTACGGCGAGATCAAGCGTTATAGAAGTAACGAATACAAACGTTTACCAAATATGGTCAAATTCGATAGCAAAACAGCCACTTACTCGTTTTTAGGCGAGTACGCTTATAAACTTAACGATATGCAAAACTTTGTAGGCGTGAGCTACAAATCTAAAACCGAAGATGGATACAGACGCCTTGCAAACGGAACTATAACGGGCTGGGGATTTCCGGGGCTTGATATAGATAATTATAGAGTTTATAACACGTTTATCTATGAGCTTAGCGAGTCTCACGCACTTAGTTTGGGATTAAATTACGACTGGTTTTACAGTGACGCGAGTAAGCTAAACTCCAAAGTATCAAACGGTAAAAGTCTAAATGACGAGTATGAGAGAATTTACGGTGAAAGAATGAGAGATAACGACTATAGTGGACTTAGCGCAAAGTTAAGGTATGATTACAAAAATAACGGATATAAGTCTTATTTGCAACTTGCAAGCTTATACGTTGCTCCGTACTTGTATAATTCGCTAAATGTTTATAACTATATTCCAAACTCATCTCCTTATTTATACAATATAGGAGCGCCAAATTTAAAATCATCAAGGCACAACCTAGCTCAGATCAGTAGCAGTTATAATGATAACGCAGGCTTTAGCTTTACTTATGATAGCATAGAAGATCTCGTGATCTACGATAGGCTACGCTCAAGTGATGCAACTCTTGATGGAACGATCATTAGAAGAAATGTTAATGCTGATTATCTAAATGCAAAAGGTTGGGTAAAGTTTGACGTCATCGATAATCTTAGTATAAAATCAAGCCTGACTTATCACTATGGTCAAAATAGATCAGACGATAGACCGCTTTATCAAATTCGCCCTATAGAGTTTAATACAAATTTGGATTATAAGCAAAATACGCATTTTGGGCAGTGGAGCGTAGGTTCGGCTTTAAGATGGGTCGGAGCTCAAAGCAGAGGCGATTGGGATAAAAGCATAGGACTTGGAAGCGATCTAAAAGATAGCGCAAAAGCTTTTGCGACCGTTGATCTGTATAGCGGAATCAACATAAAAAACAGATTCGGCGTGAGATTTGGCATAGCAAATATTTTCGATGAAGACTACAGTGAGTTTATAAATCCAAATCATTTAGACGTCATAACTCCGAGTTTTGCTATAAAAGCACCAGGTAGAACTGTTTTTATGAGTTTTAACGCTAGTTTTTAAATTTAATTTATTTTAATTTTGATGTAAGAGATATGTGACAACACGTAGATAAAATACTTTAAAATCTTTAAAGGAGAAGAGATGAAAACAAAAATATTAAGTTCGATTTTAGTAGCCGGACTACTTTTAGGCGTTGGCGGAGCTAGCGGTCCGGTCACTTATAAATCAGTAGGAAAGATAGGCGCGGTAAAAATGAATCCGTATAAAATGGCTCCTATTACTGCGGTAATTTTAAATGGCGGATATGACTTGAGCGACGCTAAAGTTACGGTAAAAGCAAAAGGCGAAAAAGGTATAGATATAAGCTACGACGTTTCAAATTCACAGCTTCTAACTCACGGTGGAATTCCGGTATTTGGACTTTACGCAGATTATGTAAATAAAGTAGAGGTTTCATATAAAAGAAACGGTGAGGCTATGAGCGAGACTTATAGCATATACGCGCCTCCTGTTTTTATGAACGTAACAGGAACAAATCAAACAAGCGTACTTCCTAAAGCAGAAGTAGTAAAGATGGATCCTAAATTTAAAGATAGGCTTTATTTTATAAATCATATCGTCAGAGCCAGCACTCCTGATAGCGGACAAGCAGTTTGGAATCATCCGGTAGGCGGCGCTATGGAATGGGATAATGAGCCGTACAACTGGATAGTGGATGCAAATGGTGATGTGAGATGGTATATGAAAGCAGACGAGATAAGAGATCCTGATAATATCTATAAAAAAGGTAATATGATGGGCTTTAGCCAAACCAAAGACGGCTCGCTTCTTTGGGGAATGGGTCAAAGATATATGAAGTATGATCTTTTAGGAAGACAAATTTATGATAGAAAACTTCCTGCTGGTTATATAGATTTTTCTCACCATATAGAAGAGATGCCAAACGGTCATATACTTATGCGCGTTGCAAGTAGCGATCAAAAAAGAAGCGACGGTAAAAACGTAAGAACAGTAAGAGACGTGATCATAGAAGTAGATGAGAGTGGCAACGTAATAGATGAGTGGAAACTTTATAAAATACTTGATCCTTATAGAGACGTCAATATCTTAGCTCTTGATCAAGGCGCGGTTTGCTTAAACGTAGATGCGAGCAAAGCAGGAACTACAACCGATAAAGAAGCTCTTGAAGATCCAAATGCGGCTTTTGGCGATATAGCAGGAGTCGGCGCAGGTAGAAACTGGGCTCACGTAAATAGTGTAAATTACGATCCAAACGATGATAGCATAGTAGTTTCAGTACGTCACCAAAGTGCGGTTGTAAAAATCACTCGCGATAAAAAAGTAAAATGGATACTAGCTCCAAAAGCAGGCTGGAACAAAGAGCTTGCTACTAAGCTTTTAACTCCTGTAGATAAGAGCGGTAAAAAGTTAGATTGTGACGACAACGGAGTTTGCGAAAACAGCGATTTTGACTTTACTTGGACTCAACATACCGCTTATAAAATAAACAAAAAAAGTGATAAAAGCAAGTATGCTCTAAGTGTGTTTGATAACGGCGATGCAAGACATAACGAACAACCAGCCATTCCTACTATGAAGTATAGCCGCGCAGTCGAGTACGCTATAGATGAGAAAAAAATGACCGTCAAACAAGTATGGGAATACGGTAAAGACCGTGATTTGACTGGTACAGCCCGATAACTTCAGTTGTAGAGTATCAAAAAGATAAAGATTCTATGTTTGTGTATTCTGCTACTGCAGGACTTGGAAAAATGCTACAAAAAATAGGAAAAACAGAGCCTATCATAAATGAGATAGATTACGGTACGCAAAAAGTCGGTGTAGAGATGAAATTTACGAATATGGGCTTAACCATAGGCTATAGAGCGCTTCCTATCAGTATGAAAGAAGCTTTTAGCAAATAGCTATTTACTTACAAAAAACATCTTAGAAGAGCTTGTTCATCTAAGATGTTTAATCTATTTTTTAAATTTATACCTTAAAAACATATTTTCTACATTTTTTAAATTTAAATATGATAAAATTAGTATAAATTAAATCAAAAGGTCGTTTTGTGAATGATTTTTTAAGTCAAATTTGGGGTATATCTAAACTCTATATAAAGAACGATTATAAAAGAGTAGTTTCTAGCGATGAAGCTGCTATTTTGCTCTGTGTTTCGCCGAAAAATTATGATAGATACTTAACTCTTGTTAGTTTTAAAGAGATATTTAAAAGACTTGAGCTAGATCTTAACGAGTATAGCGTTCAGCTTATGCAAATTGCGGTTTTAAACGGTATTTCTAGCCTTGAGATAGATTTTGATAGTACAAAAAAATCTTTAGAAGAGTTGGCTAAAAACGATATTATATCTTTTAGTGATTTTAAACGCATAACCCAGTTTCTAGACTCTTTGAGATTAGCTAAAAAGCGATCTTTAGATAAACAAGGCTCAGCTTTTCACAAGAACTTAGAAACATTAAACGAAATTTGTTTAGATTTGAAAAAATACGGCTACAAAGAGCTTGAAAAACGCATAAATTTGGCTTACGATAGTGCAAATAATTCGAAATTTTACCTAGCTGTTACCGGAGTTATAAATGCAGGAAAGTCAAGTACTCTTAACGCTCTTATGAAAAAACAGCTGCTTGGCGCTTCGAATATTCCAGAAACCGCAAATTTAAGCATCATTACATACAGTAAAGATGAGTTTGCAAAGGTTGTATTTTGGAGCGAAGATGAGCTGATTAAAATGGGACTGGAGCCAAAAAAACTTATTTCAAAAAAAGTAGATATAGGTGAGCTAAAAAACTATACTACCGCAGCAAACGAGATAAGCAGATATGTAAAAGAGGTCATTTTAGGTATTGATTTAGATATTTTAAAAGACGGAATAAATATAGTAGATACTCCAGGACTTGATGATGCCGTTGTGCTTAGAGAGGAACTTACAAAAGCATATATGCAAGAGAGCGATTTTACTTTGCATCTTATGAACGCGTCTCAAAGCGCTACAAAAAAAGATATAAGTTTTATAATAAATACTCTTAAAAACGGTAAAAGCGGCGGACTTATTATAGTGCTAACTCATATTGATAAACTTAGTAAAAATGATTTAAAAGAGGTTATAAACTACACAAAAAATAGCATAAAAACAGAGCTTAACGATTATGGATTTAGTGAAGAGCTTGCTAGAGATACACAGTATTTTATGGTATCAGCGGTGCAAAATGAAGGTATAGACGAATTAAAAAACTATCTTTATGAGAGCTTCTTTGGCCCAAATTCAAAAAAAGCGACCCTTATAATAGATAATTATAAAAAAGAGCTAACTCATATAATTAATTTTATAACAAAAGATCTAAAATATCGTAATAGCGTGATAAACGGCGATGCTAAAGAGTTCGGCCAAAAACTCGCTTTACTTGAAAATGAGCTAGAAAAATTAAATTTCAATTTAAGCGAGATAAATAGCGAACTTGATAATTTAAATAAAAATCTTGATTATAGTAACTTAAACGAGTTTAGTACCTTAAAAAGTATATCTTCTAGGCTAAAAGATAGAATAGTAAGCGATGTTAAGTATGCAAACTCCAAAAAGCAAAAAGTTAATTTTGATAGAACGAATGTTATATTAGAAAGTGGATTTAGAGATATGTTTATAGACTTTTTTAGGGATTTTAAACATAAAATAAGTAAAGATATAGAGTCGTTTTACGAGATTTTAAAGCTAAAATTAAATACCAAAGATGAAATTATAAATTTACCAAATATCAAAGAGTATTTAGACGCAAATATGCCGAAAATATCTTATGAAAAACTGAAAACTCAAGTAAAAGATAGCATTAAAAATAGCCAAAATATCGAAACTCTAAGTTCGACTTTAATTAAACTTTTTGATGATTTTATAGCCGGGTTAAATTTGAAAAACGAGCTAAATAGGCTAGCATCTCTTTGTACAAATGAGTTTATAAATAGCATAGAAAAACAGACGACGCAGATGAAAATGGCTTTAGAGTTAAAAAAAAGTGAACTACAAAGTTTTATAGGAGAAACTATGCAAGAAAGTAACGCTAAAGAGTTGCTTAGAAAAGATATAGAAGAAAAGTTATTAAATTTAGAAGAAATTCATAATAGGATAATTGCGTGTTAAAAGAATTTATAAAAGAGTATAAAAGACTATACGATACTAGTTTTAATCCCGGTTTTAAAGGGGAATTTGGAAAATTCTATAAACTTTTAACTGAGCCTAAGTTTCATCCTAGCGGATTTTTATTTGATAGATTGAATTTTTTAAACTCATTAAATTATGAACCGCCTATAGTGGCCGTAGTAGGGCAGTTTAGCAGTGGAAAATCCAGCTTTTTAAATGCTCTTTTAGGAAGCGATATACTACCTACTGGAGTTGTTCCTGTTACAGCAAAACCTACATATATAAAGTACGCGCCGAATCTTATGCTAAAAGCTCTTTTCTTTGATGGAAGACAGGAGTATCATAGTATCGATGAGCTTGGAGCTTTTGTGGATCAAAGAGTTAGCTTAAAAGATGTTAAATGTCTTAATATCTACGCTCCAAACGAGATTTTAAAAAAAGTTAGTTTCATAGATACTCCTGGTCTTAACTCAAGAAGCGACGCCGATACGTATGAAACAAAGCAAATTTTAAAAGAAGCAGTAGCGCTCATATGGATAAGTCTTATAGATAATGCAGCAAGAAAAAGTGAGTTAGACGAGCTAAATCTTATACCAAATTCGCTAAGACAAAATGCGATTTGTCTTCTAAATCAAAAAGATAAACTTAGCTCAAGCGAGATACAAAATGTACTTAGCCATTCTAAAACTACATATGAAAATTATTTTAGCGATATACTTCCGGTATCTGCGAAGATGCAAAAAGAGGGTTCTAAAGATAGCGGTTTTGAGCAGGTTTTTAAATTTATAGATAGATTAAATGAAAATAAAGAACAGTTTATAATATCTGAATGCTCTAAAATACTTGATTCAAACAGGGCGCAAAATGAGAAATTTATAGCTATTTTAGATGAGTTGGGAGATATTTTTGACGATTTTTGTATAAGCTGCGACTCTAAGCTTAGATGCCTTGAAAAAGAGTATTTAGATAAATTCGGACTATTTTTTGAAACTATTAAACAAAATGCGGCTCTTATAGCAAGCGAGATAAATGGCTGTTTGAAAAGTGAAAAAAAGTCATATTTTAGACCTAAAAACGGTATCTTTCACAAAGATAGTTATGAAAAAATACAATACGAAAGAGTTATGTTACAAGGCGATGAAGTTCTTTCTAAACTCATTTATAACGATGATAAACTAAATAAGGTTTTTAAAAAATTTAAGCGCGATCTGGGTGAATTTCAAAGCAAAATTATTGCCGATTTGTCCGCTGTTTTTGATGAATTGAAAGATGAGGTTTTAGTCTATAAAGCAAAATATGAGAGCTTAAGAAAAAGTGATTCTTTGCATTCTGATGTATTATTTGCAGATATTAGAAAGTTTAGCAGTGAAGTTTATGCGCTGTTTTTGAATGAGTTTGAGAAGTCGCTTTTTGATAAGTATGCAAAGCTTGGACTATTTTTTGAAAGAGTTTTTATAAAAGTTACTCAAAATTATCAAAATGCAGTTAAGCTAAGCGTATCTTTTATAGAGCAAAAGTGCCAAAAAGCAAGCGATGACTATGAGAGCGATCCTATTGCTTTTAGCCTTTATTATCCGCAATTAAGTGAGATAAATGAGCGTCTGCTTACAAATCTTAGTTATTATGAGTTTGAGAATGACTTTATAGGAAGCAGCACTTTTATATCTAAATTTATAAATGAACTAATTGGTAATTTTAAAGACATAAAAGATGAAAATTTGAAATATATTTCTGCTCTAAAAGAGCGTTATGCTTTAAATTTAAAAGAGTTAGAAATTAAATTTTATTTTTAAATACGCTTTTTAGTTAATGTGCGTATTCTTTTAGGCACTTTTTTATTAAACTATAAACTTAACTTATTTTTTTACAATAAATTTAAAAAT
>OODU01002797.1_pt1 | contig 14421 bp, 14 predicted proteins | sample 1671171 | NCBI WGS metagenome assembly OODU01 (sample SAMN06348129, study PRJEB24527) | human gut metagenome | biome: human gut; feature: ankylosing spondylitis patient; material: feces | host: Homo sapiens | place: China | collected 2015-10
AACCACGAGATCGCGCCGAGCGTCGCGCCGATGGGGATAATATAGATGGAAACAAGGTCCATCCACGGGCCCCACTTGCTGATGGGCTCCATGAAAATGCCGATGCCGAGGCACAGCACACACAGGATCGCCAGCACCGCCGTGCGGCTGAGCTTGGGGAACTTGTGCAGCAGCGATTCCGCCACGGCCTCGAACATGTTCTGCAGCGAGCTCACGCCCGCGAAGATCATCGCAAGGTAGAGGATGATGGCGAACAGCCTCCCCATCGGGATATCCTGTAAAATGGTCGGCAACGTAACGAACAGCAGGCTCGGGCCCGCGCCGACGTCCAGCCCGTAGGAGAAGCATGCGGGGATGATGACGAGCGCCGCAACGACGGCGGCGATCGTGTCAAACAGCGCCGTGTGCTGCGCGACGCCGACGACGTCCTCGTCCTTCGAGAGGTACGCGCCGTACACGATCATGCCGCTGCCCGTGACGGAGAGGGAGAAGAACGCCTGTCCCATCGCCCAGATCCAGATCATCGGGTCCTTGAGCGCCTCCCAGCGCGGGGTGAACATGAAGCGGTAGCCCTCGCTTACGCCCGGCAGCATCGCCACGCGCACCGCGAGGATCAGGAAGATGATGAAGAAGGAAAGGAAATCTGCATCATCCATGATCATGATCATGCCGTCTGCATACTTCTGCGGAATCAGGTTGTAGGTGAACAGGAATGCAGATACCAGGAAGGTCATTACCAGACCGCCGCCGATATAGCTGTTCCAGAACGGAATACGCTCACCAACCTCATTACAGATCAAACCGATGGATAACATTAATGCGAAGCATCCTGCAAGATCTGCAGAAAGAGCTCCGGTTGCTGCTGCTGCGATTACGATCACAGCGATTGCTCCGGCAAGCCACCACGGCATACCGAATGTCTTCAGACTAAAACCTTTGTTTTCAGCCATTTGAAATACCTCCATATGTAAGTGTATTGGGTCTCCCCTTTTATATCAACCCGGCGCCGGGTTCATATCATAACAATCCATACCTGATTTGATAATCAGTCTTTGAACTCGTAGTCCTTGATCTCACGGACAACATCCAGCACCGTGCCGTCACGGCTCTCGATGATACCAACCACGCGGTCACCAAACTGTACCGGATCCGGCTCGCCTACGATGGCATATGCCTTGTCACGCAGCTCCTCGATGGTGCAGAACGGAAGCTTTACATCCTTCATGCACTCGATCAAATCCTGTCTGCGCGGGTTAATCGCGATACCGTAATCGGTAATGACAACATCCACGGTCTCGCCCGGAGTCGTTACGGTGGTTACGTTGGTACAGATAGCCGGGATTCTCCCCTGCAAAAGCGGTGCGATGACGATGGTGCACTTTGCGCCTGCTGCGGTATCCGGATGTCCGCCCTGGGCTCCGGTGATCATACCGTCGGAACCTACGACTACGTTACAGTTGAAGTTTACATCAACCTCAAGGGATGCCAGGATCACGAAGTCAAGCTTGTTGACGTAAGCGCCCTTGTTGAACGGATCTGCATACTCGGATGCGGAGATCTCGATGTGGTTCGGGTTGGTCTTGATGGACTCAATGGCACCCATATCGAAATCCTGGGTATCTACGATCTTGTCGATGAGACCCTTTGCAAGCAGGTTGCACATCGGAGTGGTGATACCGCCGAGGCCAAGTCCCATCTTAATGCCGCGCTCTTCCATGATCTTTCCAAGAGAGATGGTGGATGCGATGGACGCGCCGCCGACACCGGTCTGATAGGAGAAGCCATCCTTAAAGTACGGAGTGTTGATAACGAACTGGGTGCAGTAATCTGCCATCATGATCTTACGAACATCGGTGGTCGGTTTCGCTGCGCCGGTTGCGATCTTGGCCGGGTTTCCGATCTCATCTACTACGCAGACGAAATCCACCTGGGTCATGGAGATGCTTGCCGGGATGTTCGGAAACGGAACGAGGCAGTCAGTGATCGCTACGACTCTGTCTGCGTACTGAGCGTCTACCATAGCGTAGGATAAAACGCCGCAGTCGCTCTTTCCGCCGTTTGCTCTCATGTTGCCGTACTCATCGCAGGTCGGTGCTCCGATGAATGCGATGTCGATATGAACCTCACCGGACTCGATGGCTCTGACACGACCGCCGTGAGAACGCATGATGGCGATGTCTCTTAATTTACCAGTGGAAATTGCCTCACCGATCTTACCGCGTACGCCGGAAGACTGGATTCCAACGATGGTGCCGTCCTCAATGTACGGAACAATGGCATCGTTTGCCTTACCAAGGGAGCTCGCGCAGATGGTGATGCCCTTGATACCCATCTTGTGGATCTCGTCCATAACCATATTTACCACATAGTCACCCTCACGGAAGTGATGGTGGAAAGAAATGGTCATGCCATCTTTGATCTCACACTTAACCAGTGCCTCGTGAATGTTCTCCACGATCTTGCTTCTGTTCGGGTCCATCATGGCATGAGCCTTCGGAGCTGCTTTCTTATACTCGTGATTATCGTAAGCGTAAGCGCCCTTGAATGCTTCCTTACCGGTTGCCTTTAATACCTCTTCCGGGATTTCTCTTCCTACTGCATTGATCATCTTATAAATCCCCCTCATATACGCCTGATGCTTTTGCCAGGGCAATTGTTCTCTTTGCTCCATCGTAGAATGCGATATCGATCATCTTGCCGTCTACGGTAAATACGCCGATACCCTGTGCCTTCTTCTCATCGATCTCTTTTACAACCTTCTCTGCGAAGATGATTTCCTTCTGGGTCGGGGTAAATACCTTATGAACAACATCGATCTGACGCGGGTTTACGAGGGATTTTCCATCGAAGCCCATCATCTTGATCATCCTGACCTCTTCTTCAAACACGTCCATAGCATCCAGGTTGGTGAACACGGTATCCCAGCACTGTACACCAGCTGCTCTTGCTGCGATGATCATCTGCTGTCTTGCGCCCTGCAGCTCCACACCGGTTCCGGTGATCACGGTCTGCAGATCCTTGGTGTAGTCACCGCCGGAAAGAGCAATACCGATCAGACGGTCAGAAGACTTACAAACCTCAAGGGCATTTAAGACACCCTTGCAGGACTCCAGAGCTGCCATTAACAGAGTGGAGCCTTCCGGTCTTCCAAACTCTCTCTCAGCTGCCAGCACATGCTCCTCTACGGTATGTACGTCCTGTGCGCTCTCGGTCTTTGCGATACGGATGGTATCAGCACCGCCAGCCACGCAGACACGGATATCTTCCTTCCAGTGCGGGGTGTCCAGTCCGTTGATGCGGACAACACGCTCAACTCCGCGGTAATCAATTTCCTGCAGCGCATGATACAGGGAGTATCTTGCTGCATCCTTCTGGTTCTCTGCTACTGCATCCTCCAGATCCAGCATAATAGAATCCGGTTTGTAGATGTATGGATCCTTAATGAGACCCGGCTTCTGGCAGTTTAAGAACATCATGGAACGTCTCAGTCTTTTCTTATTCGGATGGCTCATTATTTAATTACACCTCCCCATGGAAGATTTTCAGTGATATCGTTGGAACGGTATACTGCACACTCAACACGTGCCTTTAAGGTGCAGTCCAAAGCACCCTTGTCCACAACGGTTATCTTTGCGTTTGTTACGTCCAGACGGTTTAAGGTCTCAAGGACGGTTGCTTTGATCTGCTTTCCAAACTGATGGATCACACTGCTCTCGATGGAAAGCTCAACAGTACCATTTCCCGGCTCTACGGTAACCTGGGCATCGCTGGATTCCAGGGTACCTGCCATGGCAGCTTTCTTTACTTCCATTTTCTTCCTCCTTTTGTCCGAAGACAATCAATACTTGATTCGCCGTATGTTTTTGCTATCACACACCGGTTTTTTGTTCTTCCACAGTGTATCACTTGAAGTACAATCTTTCAAATACTTAAATTATTATAGTGGATATAATTTTCGCTCTATGGCTTTTTTGTTTTTGATAATTTTTAGCCTATAGCGCACTAATAAAAAAGTTATATCAATTCAAACAAGGTCACGCAATTGAATCAAAGCCCTTTTTATGCTATGATAGATAGAAATATTACCACTCCTGTCGCTCACGATCTTATGTGCAGACAGGCACAGAAACGGAGTCTTTCCTATGAATATCAAGCACGCCCAGTATATGCTGACGGTCATGCAGGAAGGCAGCATCACCGCAGCAGCCAAAAAACTTTATATTTCACAGCCATCTTTAAGCCAGATGATCAAGCTTGTGGAGACCAACCTTGGAACCGCGATCTTTAACCGTTCCACTGATTCCATTACCCTGACCTATGCCGGTGAGAAATATATCGAAGCAGCTAAGCAGATCCTTACTATCAACAACAACCTGCAAAAAGAGATCGATGAAATCAATCACGAAGATCATGGTTCCTTAAAGCTTGGAATTCCGGTGCAGCGTGCCATGCAGGTACTTCCTTATGTATTGCCCCGCTTCATGAAACGGTACCCTTATGTGGACATCGATCTGCACGAACACGGCTCTTCCATCACAGAATCCATGCTTCTGGAAGGCGCTATTGATCTTGCCTGCATTACTACTTATCCCAAACATGAAGAATTGAATTATATCCTGATCGAGGATGAAGACCTGGTTCTTCTGACCAGCCGTAATACCGACCTAGCTAAGCGAATTCCCTCCGGAACTCCGATTGAGATCAGCGAAGCAAAAAATGAGAATTTTATCTCCAGCAAGGAAGGACATAATGTCAGCACAGTCCAAAAGCAACTTTTCGCCACCTACGACATACAGCCCAAAATCCTCTTAAAAACTACAAGCATTGAAGTCGGTAAACGTACCGCCATCGCCTGTGACGCTGTGATGATCTGTCCGATCAACTACATCAAAATGTCCCCGGAGCTGTATCCGTACTGTGCCGTTTACCCGATCAAGGGCATTGAGAACCAGCGGAGCTTTTACCTTTGCCACCGGAAAGACTTATATCTCACAAAATATATGCGCGATTTCATCCATATTCTGACCGAAGTAGAAAAACCATTCCTGCATGGAACTGTGTTTTCTGATACCAAGTGAATTTTGTAAATCAAAAAAAGAATTCTTCCCACTATATCCTGCCATTGGGAAGAATTCTTTTTATTTTAATCCAGGAAGGACCGGATGGTCTTCGGTGTACGGTAGTTCCAGGTGGAAATCTTGATTCCGCTCCGGCGGCTTGCCGCATGAACGATCTGGCCGTTTCCGATATACATGGCTACATGATTGACGGTTCCTTTGCTGTTGGTATAGAAGATCAGGTCTCCCGGGCGCATCTCGCTGGACTTAACGGAGCGGCCTGTCTTTGCCTGCTCCCTGGAGGTCCGCGGAAGGCCCACGCCTGCAACATGGCTCAGCACATACTTCACAAATCCAGAACAGTCTGCACCGGTATGCGGGTCATTGCCGCCCCAGACGTACCGTCCGCCCACAAACTGCAGTGCATAGTTGACTACCTGGCTGCGCAGGGATGCAGACTGGTTTGCTTTTTCCTCAAGCGGTGAGAATTTGATCGCTTCGTTTAACGCATAACGCACCTCGACGTTATTATCGCGTGTGGAAATATACGCATTATCGGCTGACTCGCCGCTATCACCGTCGCCGGTGTCCAGCTCGATTTCGACCCAGCCGTCCAGCTGGGAAACTACATTGTAGCGCTCTTCCTTGGAAATCTGGGTCCAGATCTTCGCATCGGTGTTCGGCTCTGCCCGGACATTTAAGCGGTCAGTGGTTACGATCGCCATTAAGGAAGCTGCCCCGACTGCCAGGTCCTTTGCCTCCTGCCCTACTGCTACATACTGCGGATCTGCCGTGATATAGCCAGTAATGGAGCCGGACTTGATCTTGTACCAGCCATCCAGCGTCTCCAGGATTTCACCTGCTGCCTGCCCCGGGAATTTACCGATAATGTTTGCAGAGGAATCGGTACTCGGTTCCTTGCGGATGTTTAAGTAGTTATTGACCTTAGAAATGACCAGATTGTCGTACTGGTTCAGTGCCATTGTCTTTAAGTCCAGCTTGCGGGCTTCATTTAAGGCATATTCCACGGTGACATAATCTGCGGAAATATAGCCTTCCTCAATTTTCACCCAGCCATCCTGCTCGTCTTCAACCGGATAGCGTTCATCCACAAGTGCCTGTCCTACTACATTAGCCGGATCTAACACTGGCTCCTGGCGGATATTCAGCTTATCGGTCTGGATGATGGCCATTTTCGTAACGTAATCCAGTGCCTTCGTGCGGGCTTCCTCCCCGCTGATCACATACTGGTTATGAATATAACCCTCAATGCCGCCGGATGTGATATGGTCCCAGTCACCTTCCGTACCTAAGATCTCGCAGGCACTGTTCTGCTCCAGTTTTCCAATGATATTGCCATCGGAGCCCGGCGTTTCACGGACATTTAAATAGCCAGAAACCTGCACCAGCCCAAGATTCTGGTAGGAATCCACAACTGCCTGCTTCTGGGCCAGCTCTTCACTGGCCGCCTGTGCTTCTGCGTCAATGGACAGCGCCTCTTCCCCACCGGCATCCGCCTGCCTTGCATTGGATGCAGTGGCACCCGCTGCCGCATCACCGGAATTTCCGGCCGGAACCGGAAAGCCCCCTTTCTTTGCGAAGATTACGATACACAAAGCCAGAAGGAGCAGGAGAACCCCGATGCCTGCATAATGCAGGTACTTCGCTCTCTTTCTGCGCATTCTGGCTCTTTTTAAGATCTGGTTATAGTCTTTCTTTTCTTCAGACATGGTATTTCTCCTCATTTAAACTGTATTTCAGTATAACATACCTTGCCTGATATTTTAAGTGATAGATGTGAAAAAAGTATTAATTTTCTATCACAGTTGTTACCATATCTGTTACAGCTTTAGGAATCAGCCTCGTTCTGTGCTGCTTTCGCCTTCGCAAATGTGATGATCATGTCAGCTGTAGCGTCTGGTCCAAGTACGGAGCTGTTGATGCACATATCGTAGCTTCTGGAATCGCCCCATTTTTTACTGGAATAGTAATTGTAATAGCTGGAACGCTTTTTATCGGTCTTCACCATGATGTCCTTTGCCTTTGCATCGTCCACGTTGTACAGCTCCTTGATGCTCTTTAATTTGTCCTCATCGTTTCCGGTGATAAAAACAGATACGGTGTTCGGATCGTCTGCCAATGCATAATCGGCACACCGGCCTACAATAACACAGGATTCTTCCTTCGCCAGCTTCTTGATCGTTTCAAACTGCGCCAGAAAGATTTTGTGATTGATCGGCATATCCATATACGATGAAGTCGTATACCCGAGAGAGTATGTATCCATGACCAGGGAATATAAAAAGCTGCTGGTCGGTTTTTCGTCATGTGTCTCGAACAGTTCCTCACATAAACCGCTTTCCTTTGCCGCTCTGGTCAGAAGTTCTTTATCGTAGCACTTTACACCAAGCTTCTCGGCAATTTTCTGACCGATCATTTTACCGCCGCTTCCACACTGTCTTCCGATTGTAATAACAAGATTTCCCTTCATACGATCTTCTCCTTTCAGCATACACATGATGTAATTCTTTTCATTAATTAGATTATAGCACAAAAATCGTAAATAGTATAGGAACATTTTGAGGCTTTTTTTCTATTTTCAGAATATTTTTTAATCATTTTCCAGCTTCCGCAAAAGCTTTTCAAAGTATTCCGGAAGCGGTGCCTGAAATTCCATGTATTCTCCTGTGGACGGATGAATGATTCCAAGCACTCCTGCATGCAGTGTCTGGCCCTGAAGTCCGGAAAATGGTACCTTCGCCGGTCCATACACCTGATCGCCAAGAAGCGGATGCCCGATACTCGCCATGTGTACCCGGATCTGATGCGTCCGTCCCGTCTCCAGCTGACATTCCACAAACGTAAAACGCCGGAAACGCTTCAGCACATGGTAGTGCGTGACTGCCTCTTTTCCGTTTTTCTGGTTAATGCTCATCTTCTTGCGGTCCACTGGGTGACGTCCGATCGGGGCATTGACCGTACCCTCGTCCTCTTTGATCACACCATGGACGATCGCATAATATTTGCGGGTAATGGAGTGTACCTTCAGCTGTTCGGCGATCGCATTGTGCGCTTTGTCATTTTTGCAGACGATTAGGACGCCGGTGGTGTCCATATCGATGCGGTGAACAATTCCCGGACGCATCACGCCGTTGATCCCGGAAAGCTCATCTTTGCAGTGATACATCAACCCATTTACCAAAGTTCCGGTATAGTGGCCGGCTGCCGGGTGCACTACCATCCCTTTTGGCTTATTGACCAGAATAATGTCTTTATCCTCGTACAGGATATCCAGATCCATAGGCTCTGCCTCGATCTCTGGCTCTACTGCGTCCGGAAGCTCCAGGAAAATCTGGTCATTTTCAGAAAGCTTATAGTTACTCTTGACTGTTTTTCCATTCACCGTAACGCCGCCATCTTTTAAAAGCTTCTGGAGATAGGAACGAGTCAGGTCTGCAAGCTGTTCACTTAAATATTTATCGATCCGCTGTCCTGCACCGGACTGCACTGTCAGTTCGTAGGTCACCGGCGTTCCCCTTTCTTCCACTCAAAGATTGCCAGATCCTCCTCTTTATAATAGAAGCAAAGGAAAACCAGCAAAGCTGCGGTTGCTGTGGTCACATAGATATCTGCCACATTAAAGATCGGGAAATCGATCAACTTAAAATACAAAAAGTCCACGACATACCCCTGGCTTGTGCGATCTACCATGTTTCCCAGTGCCCCTGCTGTGATCAGGATCGTACAGATCCTAAGAGCAGTATAGCGCAGATTACTCCAGCCCGGCATGCGCCACATCACATAAATAGCGGCAGCCAGCACAACTGCCCCGATCAGGAAGAAGAATCCCTGCTTTCCCTGCAGCATGCCGAACGCAGCGCCGCGGTTTTCCGAATACAAAAGCTCGAAGACTCCGTCCAGGATTACGAAAGGAGTCTTGCCTTTTAAGTGAGCCACCGCCAGAAGCTTGGTATACTGGTCTAAAAGCACCAATGCCAGGCTTAGTGCTGCCCAGGAAAGCAGGTTAAATCCCTTTGTCTTCATAAAGCTCCTCCCATCAGAAGATCCAGACTCTGTTCCATCTGCTCATCGGTTACCGTGCGGTCAATGAACGCTTCACCGATCCGGTGGAGCAGGATAAACTTGATTTTTCCGGAATCCATCTTTTTATCGTTCTTTGTTGCAGCGATCACCGCCTCTTTTGCAAGTCCGAAATCCTTGATAGAAACCGGAAGCCCGAATTCTTCAAATACATTCCGGATCTGTACTGCCTCATCCATGGTGATCTCTCCACGCCCGGCAGAAAGATACGCTGCAGCTATACTGCCAAGAGCTACACATTGTCCATGAAGCAGTTTAAAATCCATCAGCTTTTCGATGGCATGTCCCAGCGTATGCCCAAAGTTTAAGATTCCGCGGATTCCCTGCTCGGTCGGATCCTGCTCAACCACATCGCGCTTGATCCGGCAGCTGATGAGGATCATCTGCTCGCAGATCGACAGGTCTCTTGCAAGAATTTCTTCCCGGTGCTCCTGCAGCCATTCGTAGTAACCGGCATCCATGATCAGACCGTGCTTGATGACCTCGCCCATACCGCAGGCAAACTGCTCCTCTGTCAGCGTCAAAAGACTGGCTGCCGCCGTGTATACAAGCTGCGGCATATGGAAGGCCCCTACCATATTTTTGTAGGCATCAAAATCTACCCCTGTTTTTCCGCCAATACTGGAATCCACCTGGGAGAGCAGCGTGGTCGGCACCTGGATAAAGCGGATTCCTCTTAAATAAGTGGCAGCCGTAAAGCCGCAGAGGTCTCCTACCACACCACCGCCGAGTGCCACCAGCATATCATTCCGGTCATAATGATTCTGGATCAGGAACTCATACAGCTTGCGCACGGTATCCAGGTTCTTGTTCTTTTCCCCGGCCTCAAACACAAAGAGATGCACCTCCTTGCAGACCGGCTCCAGCTGGCGGATCACCGTCTCACTGTAAAGCTCTGCCACAGTGCTGTCTGTCACCACACAGAGTCTTCTCTCCTGCACGGAAAGAGCTGCAACCTCCTTCCCCAGCTTGTCATAATTTTCCTCCATTACAATATCATAAATGGGCTTTCCATCCCGGTGTACTGTCATACGATCGCTCATGGTGTCTGTACTCCTCTTCACATTGTTGAATCTGTAATATAGAATTTATATAAAGAAATACAGACAATTTTCCTTCCAGTCCGTCGGAAAATTGTCTGTACCCCTGTTCCTTCTTCTCAAAAGGTATGTAACCTGCTCTTGTCTGCTTATTATAAACGGATATTCAGTCCTGATATATCCAGCGCGCCGTTTCCGATTATTTCCTGGAAATCGCCGGAAAGCTCTACGGATTCCGGTGTAGCAATAAAGATATAGCTGGAAATCTTCTGGAGGTTTCCGTTCATAGAGTAAGTTGCACCGGACGTAAAATCGATGATACGCTGTGCAACCTCTGTGTGGATTCCTTCCATATTCAGAACTACTGCCTTGCCGGCCAGCAGATAATCACAAATTTCTCTTGCGTCCTCAATGGAGGTAGGCTTTACCATGGATACTTCCATGCTGCGCTTCATTGGAACTACTTTAGAAGAACGAGAGAAAAATCTAGGTTTTTCATCGCCCCCGTCATCGTAACCTTCTGAATCATCACGTGCCGGGAAACGTCCCCTTTTGGCAGGCTTTTCTGCCTCATAATCGTCATCCGGACCAAAGTATTCTTCGTCCTCTTCCGGACTAAAGCGCATGGTATCCATCAGTTTGCTCAAAATGCTCATAACCTATATTCTCTCCAATCCTTATCTGGCACCAAATATTCCGGTGCCGACTCTTATCATGGTTGCCCCTTCCTCCACGGCTACCTGATAATCTCCGGTCATACCCATAGAAAGGACACTCATGCTAACATTATCAATGTTTTTCTTTTTGATGTCAACAGATAATTGATATAATTTTTGAAAAACCGGACGATTTTTTTCAGGATCATCCACGAAAGGCGCAATGGTCATAAGACCTTCGATCTGAAGATGCGGAAGTGCTGCAATTTGACCTGCCATTTCCTCCACATCTTCCGGCATCATGCCAAACTTGCTCTCCTCTTTTGCCACATTGACTTCCAGAAGGATCTTCGCTGTGATGCCCAGCTTTCCTGCCTCCTGGGAAATCTGCTCTGCCAGGCGGTAAGAATCCACAGAATGGATCAGTACTGCGTGGGGCAGCACCTGTTTTACCTTGTTGCGCTGCAGGTGGCCGATGAAGTGCAGGGGGGCGCCGTCGTAGGCGTGCTGCTCCAGCTTCTGTACCATCTCCTGCACCCGGTTCTCCCCCAGGGCGTCGATGCCGGCTGCCACGGCCTCCCGGCAGGCGGCGGCGTCATTCATCTTGCTGGCGCCTACCAGCGTGATCTCCTTGGGGTCCCGGCCGCATTCTCCGCAGGCGGCGGCGATCCGCTGACGGACCTCCTGAATATTTGTCTGAATGGACATAGAACATCCCTCTCTTTCTTTATGAAACAACTTTTCCGTCATACAGATCCCGTGCGGCAACGATGATCTCGTCACCGGGCCGCAGCCGCAGCTTCTCCGTGGAGCCAGCAGACCGGACCACAGCGTAATCGTCACCGGTGAGCAGCACCTCTACCGGCTTGAACCGGGCCTTTGCGCCGGAGACGCAGTAAACACCGGTGACATTGACCTCCTTGCTGGCAGTCTCCTCGGTTTCCGGGTCCTTTTCCGTAACGGTCTGGGTGGCCACACGCAGCGCAGCCAGAGGGACCCGCAGTCCATCGGTGGTATCCAGAATGATCTCGGCGCTCTGGCGGCGCAGGAGCGTCAGTTCCTGCAAATATGTATTCCCCTGGAAAGTCACCACACAGCGGCCGTTTTCCTCCGCGCCCACGGACAACAGCGTGACCGACAGGTCCCGGTCTACATTCTTGGTAAACCGGAGGGACAGGCTCTCTCCGGTTCCCAGACGGTTCTGGCGGGTCTGAAGGGTCTGGGCCTCCTGCGCGGAGACCACGCCCACATAATACCAGCTGTCCCCCAGGATCAGCTTTCCGGTGTTGGCGGGGATCTCGGCAGGGGACAGCTTATTCAGAGCACTGGGAGTCAGCGCGGACAAACTGTCCGGCGTCAGAACGGATTCGTAGCCGTCCACCACGGCGGAAAACAAACCGGACCGGGGAGACCGGATGGTCTTTACAGAGTTAGCAGCCTGAGACCGCAGGGTTTTCAACTGATTTTTCAGTTCCTGCAGCTGTCCGCTGAGATCCTCGGTGTCGGAATAGGTATAATCCCGCTTGAGGACCAAAGACCGCAGTTCCTGCCCCCGGCTCTCCGCTGCGTCCAGCCGTCCCGCCGCCACGACGGTCCGGTAATCCAGCAGGGACCGGGCGATCTGGCTGTCCAGCTTCAGCGTGACCTCCGCGCCCAGCATGGATTCCTGAGCGTATTCCAGCTGCTCGATGCGGTTATTCAGGGTTTCGATCTCGTTCTGCCGGTCCAAAGACGCCTGATCGGCGTAGACGGTGGCCACGGCCCCGCCGGTGCCGACCCGCTCGCCCTCGTTTTTCCGCAGCCGCATAAGGCCGCCGGTATCGCCGGTGAGCACCTGCTCCTGCCGGACCACATAGCCGCTGATGTCCACCGTATCCTCCACCTGATAGGTGTAGGCCAGAGTGGTGGAAAAGGGGTCGCTTACATAGCCGTAGATCTGATAGCCGAAATAGGCCAGAACCAGAAGGGTGATGACCGGCGTGAACAGCTTGCTTACAAAGGATGATCGATTCATGTACGCCTCGTATCGTTACAGGGCGGCTTCCTCCTCACTTTCCCGCAGGGCCACCGGACGAAGGGGGACCACTGTGGAAATGGCGTGTTTGTAAATCACCTGCTGCCTGCCGTCGCTTTCCAGCACCACCACGAAGGGATCGTAGCCGGTAACGGTGCCCCGCATCTGGAACCCGTTCATCAAAAACACGGTGACGGGCAGCCGCTCCTGCCGAAGACGCAGGAGGAAGAGATCCTGTAAATTGATTTTTTTCTGCATAGTATTCCGCTCCTTCTTTATTTGGGAGCGGCTGTGCCAGCGGTACGCTGTCTCTGTCGGTCGATGACCGCCGCCCCTGGTCTTATCCTAAGCCAGAAGCGGTCAAAATTTCTGTCGAAATCTGGAGGGCACGGGCAAAATCACGGTCTTTTTCCCAATAGATCCAGTGAATAGCCGGATTCCGCCGCAGCCAGGTGAGCTGGCGCTTGGCATACTGCCGGGAGCGGAGCTTGACCAACTCCAGTGCCTCCTGCTCCGTAAGGGTCCCGTCCAGTACGCCCAAAAACTCCTTATAGCCGATGGCCTGCATGGCGGTGGCATTCCGGGGCAGTCCCATGGCCAGCAGAGCTTGGACTTCCTCTAAAAGCCCCTCCTCCGCCATCTTGTCCACACGGCGGTCGATGAGCGCCTTCATGTCGGCCCGGTCTGCGAATTGCAGGCCGATCCATACTGCGTCATACCGGGGAGGCAGTTGGCGGGTGGCAGCATTGTGGGCGGAGATGGTCTCGCCCGTTTCCAGATAGACCTCCAGCGCTCGGAGAATGCGCTTGGTGTCGGCGGGATGGAGCCGTGCGGCGCTTTCCGGGTCCACCTGCCGCAGCTCTGCCAGCAGCGGCTCAATGCCGTCCCGGTCAAACCGGGTCTCCAATTCCCGGCGCACCTCTCCGCCGGCGTGTCCGCCGGCGAAGCCGTGTCCCCGGATCAGGGCGTCCATCCACAATCCGGTGCCGCCCACCAGAATGGGCAGCTTTCCCCGGAAAAGGATGTCATCCACGATGGGCGTGGCCTTCGCCACGTATTCTGCGGCGCTCCACTGTTCGCTGGGCTCCGCCACGGCGATCATGTGGTGGGGAACCCCCTGCATTTCCGCCTCCGTAGGGGCGGCGGTGCCGACGGTCATGCCCCGGTAGATCTGCATGGAATCGGCGCTCACCACTTCCCCGCCGAGGCGCTCGGCGACAATTTGGGCCGCGTCGGTCTTGCCCGAGGCCGTGGGCCCCACGATGGCGATGGCAGGTGCGGAAAGCTCAAGCATGGGCGATCGTGCCCGAGAGATACCAGGTGCGGGCCTCCTCGATGGTCACGGGCACGATGCGCCCCACCAAAGACGCCGCCTCCGTGCCGGAGGGCACCGGAGCGTGAACCGTCTGGTTCTTCGGGCTCTTGCCGGCCAGGATGGAATCGTCGCGCTTGGACGTGCCCTCGACCAGCACAGGCACCGTGGCGCCGAGCTCCGCCTGGTTCGCCTCGAAGGCCTTGCGCTGGACGAGATCCACGAGCCGGTCGAAGCGCTC
>OODU01002798.1_pt1 | contig 14416 bp, 29 predicted proteins | sample 1671171 | NCBI WGS metagenome assembly OODU01 (sample SAMN06348129, study PRJEB24527) | human gut metagenome | biome: human gut; feature: ankylosing spondylitis patient; material: feces | host: Homo sapiens | place: China | collected 2015-10
CAAACTTTCGGGAAATCCGGAAAAAAGAAAAAACGGCAATATTATATATAGGATATATTTATTCCTTTTTTAAAGGAAAATATTTATAAAAAATGTATAAAAATCAACGTAAAATTTGCTATTTACACTCTGTTTTGGATATAATACGCGTCTTTTGATGAGAAGGCTTAGCCTTACTTGTATGCTTATTCTAACCCAAATAAAGCCTATGCAAGCTTGATTATATCAAAAGGTCACGTGTCGTGACAAGTTATTTTTAAAGGAAAAACAATGGAAAGAATTAGGCTTAAGCTAAAAGCTTATGACCACAGAGTTCTAGACCGTACAGTTGCAGCTATCGTAGAAGCTGTTAAAAGAACTGGAGCCGACGTAAGAGGTCCAGTGCCAATGCCTACAAAGATTAAACGCTATACAGTGTTAAAATCTCCACATGTTAATAAAGATTCTCGCGAACAGTTCGAGATGAGAATTCATGCTCGTATGCTAGATATCGTAGCAGCTACTCCTGATACAGTTGATAGTTTAACAAAACTTGACTTAGCTCCAGAAGTTAATGTCGAAGTTCGTGCTATGGGCAAGTAAGAGTAAAAGGAATAAATGATGGAATATATTGTAGAAAAAATAGGCATGAGTAGAACTGTTTCAGCTCCTAGTACTCCTGTAACTCTGCTTAGGCTAGTTCCTGCTAAAGTTTGCGAGCTAGGCGAAGGCGGTAAAGCTATAGTGGCTTATGCGCACACAAAAGCAGATAACAAAGCTATAAAAGGTCAGCAAAAAAAATATGGTTTGAGTAGTGAATTTAATTCATTTGCTACTTTAAGCGTTGCAAATAGCGAAGCTGGCGATTTAGACGTAAATCCACTAAATGAAGCAAAAGTTTTAAAAGTAAGTTTTAATACTAAAGGTAGAGGCTTCCAGGGCGTTATAAAAAGACACGGATTCTCAGGCGGTCCAGCAAGTCACGGCTCACGTTTTCACAGACGTCCGGGATCTATAGGAAACTGCGAATGGCCAGGTCGTGTTCAGCCAGGTAGAAAAATGGCAGGGCATTACGGCAATGAGAAAACTACAGTTAAAAATGAAGTAGTGAGCTTTGATAGTGCTAATGGAATTTTGGTTTTAAAAGGTTCAGTACCAGGATTTAACGGTGCTATGGGTAGAGTAAGGATAGTCAAATGAGTAAAATAGCCGTTTTAAACGAAAAATTTGAAAAAACAAGCGAGATTGAACTTCCAGCAAGTTACGCTGAAGTAAATTCGCATAATTTATATTTATATGTTAAAAGCTACCTTGCTGGTATAAGAGCAAATTCAGCCCACACTAAAGGTCGCTCAGATGTAAGTGGTGGTGGTAAAAAGCCTTGGAGACAAAAGGGTCGCGGCGGTGCTCGTGCTGGTTCAACTAGAACTAACGTATGGGTAGGCGGTGCAGTTGCATTTGGTCCAAAAAACAACAGAAATTATGATCAAAAAGTTAATAAAAAACAAAAAAGACTTGCTCTTGAGTTTGCTTTAAATGACAAAGTTGCAAACGGCAAATTTTTTGCGGTTGATAGCATAGAAATATCAAGCGGCAAGACAAAAGATGCAGCATCTATCATCAATAAACTCGGTGTAAGAGATGCACTTATCATCAAAAATGAACTTGATGCAAAAACACTTTTAGCATTTAGAAATTTAGCAAATTGCTACGTTATAGATGCTAGCGAAGTAAATGCATATTTGGTTTCAGTTTACAGTGCGGTTATAGCTGAAAAAGCAGCACTACAATCTATCGTAAAAGAGGGCTAAAAATGGCAGATATAACAGATATCAAAACTATACTTTATACAGAAAAGACTCTTGGCCTTCAAGAACAAGGTGTAGTGGTTATCCAAACTTCACCAAAAATGACTAAAAACGGTCTAAAAGAGGTGCTAAGAGAGTATTTTGGCGTAACGCCGCTTAGAGTAAATTCATTAAGAATGGACGGAAAAGTTAAGCGTTTTAAAGGAAGAGTCGGCGTAAGAAACGACTTCAAAAAATTCTATGTAAAATTACCAGATGGCGTTAGCCTAGAAAATGGGGAGGCGTAAGATGGCTATAAAAAGTTTTAAACCATATACTCCAAGCAGAAGATTTATGACAGGTTTGTCAAGCGAAGATATAACTGCTAAACCAAGCGTTAGAAGCTTACTTGTAAAAATTCCGGCTACCGCAGGTAGAAATCACAATGGTAGAATCACAAGTCGTCATAAAGAAGCAGGCGCAAAAAAACTTTACCGTATAATTGATTTTAAAAGAAAGAAATTTGGTATTCCTGGAAAAGTTGAAACTATCGAGTATGATCCAAATAGAAATTGCCGTATAGCTCTTATATCTTATACCGACGGCGAAAAAAGATATATTATTCGCCCTAGCGGTTTAAATGTAGGTGATGTTATAAGCTCAGCTGAAAGCGGACTTGATATAAAACCAGGTAATGCTATGAAGTTAAAAAGTATCCCTGTTGGTACAATAGTTCATAACATAGAGCTTAAGCCGGGCAAAGGCGCTCAAATGGCTAGAAGCGCAGGTGGTTATGCTCAACTTATGGGTAAAGAAGAAAAATATGTTATTTTAAGACTCCCAAGCGGTGAGATGAGACAAGTTTTAGCTGAGTGTATGGCTACAGTCGGCGTTGTTGGAAATGAAGATTGGGCAAACGTAACTATCGGTAAAGCAGGTCGTAATCGTTATAGAGGAATTCGCCCTCAAACTAGAGGTTCTGCGATGAACCCGGTAGATCACCCACACGGCGGTGGTGAAGGTAAGAAAAATTCAGGTCGCCATCCTGTTACTCCATGGGGCAAACCAACTAAGGGTGCTAAAACTCGCCGCAAAAAAGCTAGTGATAGACTTATAATATCAAGAAGGAAAGGTAAATAACGATGGCTAGATCGCTAAAAAAAGGTCCATTTGTCGATGATCATGTTATGAAAAAAGTTCTAGCTGCAAAAGCTGCTAATGATAATAAGCCGATAAAAACTTGGTCAAGAAGAAGCATGATAATACCTGAAATGATAGGTTTAACATTTAACGTTCATAACGGTAAGGGTTTTATTCCGGTTTATGTAACAGAAAATCACATAGGTTATAAACTCGGTGAGTTCGCACCAACACGCACATTTAAGGGTCATAAAGGCTCTGTGCAAAAGAAAATAGGTAAGTAAGGGGAAGTTATGAGTAGAGCTATTATTAAATTCATAAGACTATCTCCAACAAAAGCTAGACTTATAGCAGATGAAGTACAAGGAATGAACGCAGAGCTTGCACTTGCAAGTTTGAGTTTTATGCCTAATCGCGGCGCAAAATATATCGCGAGTGCTATCAGCTCAGCTGTAGCTAATGGCGGATTTGAGCCAGAAGAGGTAGTTGTAAAAAGTTGTAGAGTAGATGCTGGTCCGGTTCTTAAAAGATTTAGACCACGTGCAAGAGGAAGCGCTAGTAGAATTAGAAAACCAACTAGCCATATTCTTGTAGAAGTATCTAAACCTGAAAGTAAGGAAGCATAAAATGGGACAAAAAGTTAATCCAATAGGCCTTAGACTAGGTATCAATAGAAACTGGGAGTCTAGATGGTTTCCATCAAAAGCGACTTTACCAGAAAATATAGGCGAAGACTATAAAATAAGAAAATTCCTAAAAACTAAGTTATATTATGCTGGTGTTAGTCAAATTCTTGTTGAAAGAACAGCTAAAAAACTTCGCGTTACCGTAGTTGCGGCTCGTCCAGGAATCATAATAGGTAAAAAGGGCGGAGAGATTGAAAATTTGAGATCTGAAGTTACAAAACTTGTAAATAAAGATATCGCTATCAATATCAAAGAAGAGAGAAAAGCAGGAAGTTCAGCTCAATTGGCAGCAGAAAACGTAGCTATGCAGCTTGAGCGTCGTGTTGCTTTCCGTCGCGCTATGAAAAAAGTTATCCAAGGTGCCCAAAAAGCTGGTGCCAAAGGTATCAAAGTTTCAGTTGCTGGTCGTTTAGGCGGAGCTGAAATGGCTAGAACAGAGTGGTATTTGGAGGGTCGTGTGCCGCTTCATACGCTAAGAGCTAGAATAGATTACGGCTTTGCAGAAGCCCATACTACTTATGGTAACATAGGTGTTAAAGTTTGGATCTTTAAAGGCGAAGTACTTCAAAAAGGTATTCAAGCCGATAAAAATGAAGATACATCACCAAAAAAACCAAGACGTGCTAGAAGGGGTAAATAGTTATGTTATTACCAAAAAGAACTAAATATCGCAAAATGATGAAAGGTCGTAACCGCGGCTATGCAACAAGAGGAGTAGATCTTGCTTTGGGTGAGTTTGGACTAAAGGCTGTTGAAGCCGGTAGAGTAAATTCACGTCAGATAGAATCGGCTCGTCAAGCATATACTCGTCATGTGAAAAGACAAGCTAAAACTTGGATCAGAGTTTTTCCAGATAAACCTATTACTAAAAAACCTCTTGAAACTCGTATGGGTAAAGGTAAAGGCGGTGTTGAAGAGTGGGTTATGAATATAAAACCTGGTAGAATTATATTTGAAATGTCTGGAGTTAGTGAAGAGCTTGCTCGTGAGGCTTTAACTCTTGCAATGCACAAGCTACCATTTAAGACTAAGTTTGTAACTAAAGAGAGCGAAAATGAAGTATATTGATATAAGTGCAAAAAGTATGAGCGAACTTAACGCTTTATTAAAAGAGAAAAAGGTGCTTTTATTTACACTTAGACAAAAGCTAAAAACTATGCAGCTAACTAACCCAAACGAGATCGGCGAGACTAAAAAAGATATCGCTAGAATTAACACTGCAATTAGTGCTGCGAAATAAGGGGCGAACAATGGCAGTAGAAATGAAAAGACAAATTCAAGGCGTTGTCGTTGCAAAGGCTGGTGATAAGACGGCGACTATTCTTGTTGAAAGAAGAGTTATGCACCCAAGATATCACAAATTTGTAAAACGCTTTAAAAAATACCTAGTTCATGATGAAAAAAATGAACTAAAAGCAGGAGATACTATATCTGCTGTTGAGTGCAGACCACTAAGTGCTAGAAAAAGCTTCCGCTTACAAGCGGTTTTGAAAACAGGAGTTGAATAATGATACAAAGTTTTACAAGACTAGCAGTAGCTGATAACAGTGGCGCAAAAGAGCTTATGTGTATAAAAGTTTTAGGCGGTAGCAAAAGAAGATATGCAAGCCTCGGCGATATCATCGTTTGCTCAGTAAAAAAAGCTCTACCAAACGGTAAAATAAAAAAAGGTCAAGTAGTTAAAGCAGTAGTAGTTAGAACGAAAAAAGAGGTCCAAAGAGCAAATGGATCACTTATTAGATTTGACGAAAATGCAGCCGTTATACTTGATAATAAAAAAGAGCCAGTAGGCACTCGTATATTTGGCCCAGTTGGTAGAGAAGTAAGATATGCAAACTTTATGAAGATTGTATCTCTTGCACCGGAGGTTCTATAATGGCAGTTAAATATAAAATTAAAAAAGGCGATGAAGTAAAAGTAATCGCAGGTGATGATAAAGGTAAAGTTGCAAAAGTTATTGCGGTTTTGCCAAAAAAAGGTCAGGTAATAGTTGAGGGTGTTAAGGTTGCTAAAAAGGCGGTTAAACCGACCGAGAAAAATCCAAATGGTGGATTTATCAGCAAAGAGATGCCTATTGACATTTCAAATGTTGCAAAAGTTGAGGGATAAGTATGAGACTAAAAGCAAAATATAATGAGAGCATTAAACCGGCTCTAACAAAAGAGTTTGATATAAAAAACCCTATGCTTATCCCGGCAATTGAGAAAATTGTTATCAGCGTTGGAGCAGGCGAGGGCGCAAAAGATCAAAAATTACTTCAAAATATGGCTGATACGATATCTTTGATAGCTGGTCAAAAAGCAGTTGTAACAAACGCTAAAAAATCAGTAGCTGGATTTAAGGTTCGCGAGGGCTATCCTGTAGGTATCAAAGTCACTCTAAGAAAAGAGCAAATGTATACATTTTTAGATAAACTTGTAAGCGTTGCTTTACCAAGAGTTAAAGACTTCCGTGGTCTTCCAAGAGATGGATTTGATGGTCGTGGAAACTACAATTTTGGTTTAAATGAACAATTAATGTTCCCAGAAGTAGTATATGATCAAATTTTAAGAACACATGGTATGAATATAACTATAGTTACAACAGCGGGTGATGACAAACAAGCATTCAAATTACTTGAATTGTTCGGCATTCCATTTGCAAAAGGAAAGTAATATGGCAAAAAAATCAATGATAGCAAAAGCAGCACGCAAACCTAAATTTAGCGCGCGCGGATATACTAGATGTCAAATTTGTGGTCGTCCACACTCTGTTTATAAAGATTTTGGAATTTGCCGTGTGTGCCTAAGAAAAATGGCTAACGAAGGACTAATACCTGGTCTTAAAAAAGCAAGTTGGTAAGGGAAGCAAGATGATAAATGACTTAATTTCAGATGGACTAACACGCATTAGAAACGCTAGCATGAGAAGACTCGATACAACAAAACTTCTTCATTCAAATGTTGTTGAAGCAACTTTGAAAATTTTAGCCAATAAAAGCTATATAGAGAGTTATAACGTTGTTGAAGAGGGAAATAAAAAGTTTATTAACGTAGTTTTAAAATATGACGAGCGTGGAAGAAGTGTTATAAATGAATTAAAAAGAGTTTCAAAACCAGGTCGTAGAGTTTATCAAGGTAGAGATGAGATCAAAAGATTTAAAAACGGTTACGGAACTATCATAGTAAGCACAAGCAAAGGTGTTCTAAGCAACGACGAAGCCCACAAAGCAGGTGTCGGCGGCGAAGTACTTTGCACAGTTTGGTAAGAGTTGAATTAGCCTTTTAAATTTGTAGTATTAAATTTAAAAAAGGCTAAATCTTTTTTATGGCATTGGGTATCCATTCGTTTTATGTAGAAATACCCTAGACAAATAAAAAAGGAAAAAGATGTCAAGAATTGGAAAACAACCGATATCTATCCCAAATGGTTTAGATGTTAGTTTAAAAGGTAGTGTTTTGGTTTTTAAAAAAGGCAACAACACTAAAGAGCTAGATACTAAAGGTAATGTTAATATCGAAGTTAAAGACGGAAATATCATATTTACAAGTAAAGGCGATGATAGACAAAGCAGGGCTTATTGGGGAACTTATAGAGCTTTAGCGAACAACGTTGTTGTTGGTCTAACTACTGGATTTACAAAACAACTTGAGATAAACGGTGTCGGTTATAAAGCAGCTGCAAAAGGTAAAGTTTTAGAGCTTGCGCTCGGTTTTTCTCACCCTATAAATTATGAACTTCCAGAAGGCATAGAGATAAGCGTGGAAAAAAATATTATCACTATCAAAGGAAGCGATAAACAAGTTGTTGGTCAAGTAGCAGCAGAAGTTAGAGGATTTAGACCGCCAGAACCATATAAAGGTAAAGGTGTTAAATACGTCGAAGAGCGCATAATCCGCAAAGCCGGCAAAACATCTAAGAAATAAGGGTAAGTAATGGTAGCAAATGTATTAAAAAGAAAAATATCTCTAAGAATTAAGAGAAAAAGAAGAATCAGAGCTAAAATTAGCGGTACACCGTCTTGCCCGAGAATCTCAATCTTCAAATCAAATAGAACTATATATGTTCAAGCGATCGAAGATATTAATGCAACAACTCTTTGTGCAAGTGATGGTAGGAAGCTTGGTATAAAGGCAAACAAATCTGGAGCAGCAGTTTTGGCTAAAGATATCGCAGGTAAGCTAAGTGCAAAAGGTATAAACGAAGCAGTATTTGATAGAAACGGCTATCTATATCATGGCGTTGTTGCGGCTTTTGCTGAAGCTTTAAGAGAAAATGGCATTAAGCTATAACGCAAGGATTGTTGATGGAAAAGTATAATAGAGAAGAATTTGAAGAAGTAATCGTCGACATCGGTCGCGTTACAAAAGTTGTTAAGGGCGGTAGAAGATTTAGATTTACGGCTCTTGTGGTAGTAGGCGATAAAAAAGGTCGTGTAGGTTTTGGTTTTGGAAAAGCTAAAGAAGTTCCAGACGCTATGAAAAAAGCGGTTGATGACGCTTTTAAAAACATAGTTGAAGTAAAACTAAAAGGCAGTACGATTCCTCATGATATTGAAGTTAAATTTAACGCAAGTAGAATCTTGCTAAAACCGGCTAGTGAAGGTACCGGAGTTATCGCCGGTGGTGGCGCACGTCCTGTTGTAGAGCTTGCAGGTATAAAAAATATACTTACAAAATCACTTGGTTCAAACAACTCTGCAAATGTTGTTCGCGCTACAATTAAAGCGCTTAGTATGCTAAAAGGTTAAGGAGAGAGCATGGGACTAGAAAATTTACAAAAAGCTAATGGCTCAACTCGCAATACTAAAAGAATCGGTCGTGGTCAAGGTAGCGGTTGGGGTAAAACCGCTACAAAGGGCGGTAAAGGTCAAACCGCTAGAAAAGGTTATAATGAAAAAAGAGGTTTTGAAGGCGGACAACAACCGCTTCAAAGAAGACTTCCAAAAGTCGGCTTTGCTTCTAAATTTGTAAAACCTTATGCCATAAACGTAGATAAAAATGAAGGTATTAAAACTTTAAGCGAAATTACGCTTGATAGCCTTAAAACAGTTCATAAATTTTCAAATAGCATCAAAAAAGTTAAGCTTATTGGTGCGGGTGCTAAAGATTTAGCAAGCAAAATAAAAGACGAGAACATAACCGTTACTGGAAATAACTAATGAATAAAACATTAATCAACAAGATACTTATTACGCTTGGATTTTTGTTTGCTTACAGAGTGCTGGCTTATGTGCCAGTACCTGGCGTCAATGTTGATGTCATAAAAGAATTCTTTACTTCAAATAGTAACAATGCCTTAGGATTATTTAATATGTTTAGTGGTAGAGCAGCTGAACGTTTGAGTATTATTTCACTGGGTATTATGCCTTATATCACAAGTTCGATTATTATGGAGTTATTAGCAGCCACATTCCCTACTCTTGGAAAGATGAAAAAAGAGCGTGACGGTATGCAAAAATATATGCAAATCATCCGTTACGCAACTATAGTTATAACTATTATCCAAGCTGTAGGAGTGAGTATAGGTTTGCAAAGCCTTACTGGACGAGGCGGCGAGCAAGCTATTATGATAGATATAAATCTATTTATAGCTATAAGTTGTATCTCTATGCTAAGCGGAACTATGCTTCTTATGTGGATAGGTGAGCAGATAACTCAAAGAGGTATCGGTAACGGTATAAGCCTTATTATATTTGCTGGTATAGTAAGTGGAATTCCTAGTGCTATTGGCGGAACTATAAATTTAGTAAATACCGGAGAGATGAACTTTTTAGTTGTTATTGGTATAGCTCTTGTTATACTTATAACAGTAGGAATAGTAATCTTTGTAGAGATGGGTGAAAGACGTGTTCCGATCTCATACTCAAGAAAAACGGTAATGCAAAACCAAAATAAGAGAATAATGAACTACATTCCGATTAAAGTAAATTTAAGCGGTGTTATTCCTCCTATCTTTGCTAGTGCGATTCTTATGTTCCCGGGCACGATTTTGCAAGCAAGCACAAATGAGTTTATACTAGCTATAAACGACTTTTTAAATCCAAATAGCTACTTTTTCAACTTTTTAACATTTTTGTTTATTCTATTTTTTGCATATTTTTACGCATCTATTACGTTTAATGCAAAAGATATCAGCGAGAATTTAAAAAGGCAAGGCGGATTTATCCCAGGAGTCAGACCGGGCGAGAGTACGGCTACATATCTTAACGAGGTTGCTAGCAGACTTACTTTAACCGGATCTGTTTATCTAGGACTTATCTCAACACTTCCTTGGATTTTGGTTAAATTTATGGGAGTACCGTTTTATTTTGGCGGAACAAGTGTTCTTATAGTCGTTTCAGTAGCGCTTGACACGATGAGAAAAATAGAGGCTCAAATTTACATGAATAAATATCAAACATTAAGTGCGGTTGGACTTTAATATGGGGATATCTATTAAAAATGCAAAGGATCTAGAACAACTAAGAGCGGCAAATAAAATTGTCGCTAATACTCTTGATTATCTGCATAACTATATAAAGCCTGGAATTTCTTTGTTGGAAATTGATAAAATTTGCGAAGATATGATAAGAAGTGCCGGTGCAAAACCGGCTTTCAAAGGGCTTTACGGTTTTCCAAATGCAGCTTGCATAAGCGTAAATGAAGTGGTTATCCATGGTATTCCAAATGAATATAAACTAAAAGAGGGCGACATAGTAAGTGTGGATATCGGCTCAAATTTAAAAGGATATTTCGGCGATAGTGCTAGAACATATCCAGTCGGTAAAATCTCAGTTACTGATGAAGCTTTGATAGCTTGCAGTAAAGATGCTCTTTATTTTGCGATTGAGTATATAAAATCCGGAATGCATTTTAAAGAGATTTGCTATGAGCTTGAAAATTTTATATTAAATCGAGGATTTGTTCCATTAAAGGGTTTTTGCGGTCATGGTATAGGAAAACGCCCTCACGAAGAGCCAGAAATTCCAAATTATCTTGAGGGAAATAATCCAAAAAGCGGACCAAAGATCAGAAATGGAATGGTTTTTTGCATAGAGCCTATGATATGTCAAAAAGACGGTACACCAGTTATCGCAGATGATAAATGGACTGTGACGAGCAAAGATGGTCTTAGAACTAGCCATTATGAGCATTGTTTAGCGATAATAGACGGTAAAGCAGAGATTTTAAGTCAAATTTAAAGTTTTTAACTTTGTCTTTTTTGACTATGTTGTGTTGGTTTTTAAATTTAGTCAATCACTGATGTTAAGTTTGCATCACTCTAAATTTAAAAATCGCCTTGCTTGGTAAAAATACCTTATTTTAGGTATTTAATTAAATTTACTCAATACTTAAAGCGTGAGCAAAAGCGAACGGACTTTAGTATTTGGTTCTTTAGTACGAATTTATTCGTACGCTAAAAGAACATCAAAATAGAAAGGAGAAAATATTGGCAAAAGATGATGTCATAGAGATCGATGGCAATGTAGTTGAAGCTCTACCAAATGCGACTTTTAAAGTCGAACTTGACAACAAGCATATAATACTTTGTCACATAGCCGGTAAGATGCGTATGCATTATATTAAGATTATGCCGGGGGATCGCGTTAAAGTTGAACTTACGCCTTATAGCCTTGATAAGGGCAGGATAACATATAGGTATAAGTAATATTAAAGCTAAATTTAGATAAAATCCAACTTTTTGCAACTAACTGTGTGAAGAAGTGTTTTCAAAATTAACCACTATTTTGAAAACAGTTGGTTTGAGATTTCGTCAAAACCTAAGTGCAGTTGAATAAAAGTGGTAATAAATTTTTAGGAGACTAAGATGAAAGTTCGTCCTTCTGTTAAGAAGATGTGTGACAAATGTAAAATTGTCAAACGCAAAGGCATAGTTCATGTTATTTGCGAGAATCCAAAACATAAACAAAGACAAGGATAAGGTATGGCTCGTATAGCAGGTGTTGATTTACCAAAGAAAAAAAGAGTTGAGTATGGCCTTACCTATATCTACGGTATAGGCTTATTTACTTCAAGAAAGATTCTTAATGCTGTTGGAATCTCTTATGATAAAAGAGTTTATGAGTTAAGCGAAGATGAAGCTGCTGCTATTCGTAAAGAGATCCAAGAACACTATATGGTTGAAGGTGATCTTAGAAAAAGCGTTGCAATGGATATCAAAGCACTTATGGATTTAGGTAGCTATAGAGGCTTAAGACACAGAAAAGGTCTTCCTGTTCGCGGTCAAAAAACAAAGACTAACGCAAGAACAAGAAAAGGCAGACGTAAAACTGTCGGCGCGGCTACAAAGTAAGGATAGAAAATGGCAAAAAGAAAAGTAATTAAGAAAAAAATCGTTAGAAAAAATATAGCAAAAGGTATCGTTTATATCTCTGCTACATTCAACAACACAATGGTTACAGTGACTGATGAAATGGGAAATGCTATAGCATGGAGCAGTGCCGGCGGTCTTGGCTTTAAAGGTAGTAAAAAATCTACTCCTTACGCAGCTCAACAAGCAGTTGAAGACGCTATGAATAAAGCAAAAGAGCATGGTATCAAAGAAGTTGGTATCAAAGTTCAAGGACCAGGAAGCGGTAGAGAAACAGCAGTTAAGAGTATTGGCGGAGTTGATGGTATTAAGGTATTGTATCTAAAAGATATAACTCCACTTGCTCACAACGGTTGTAGACCACCAAAACGCCGCCGCGTGTAATGTTAGATAGAATTTAGGAGAATTATAATGGCAAGATATAGAGGACCAGTTGAAAAATTAGAAAGACGCCTAGGTGTATCTCTTGCACTAAAAGGTGAAAGAAGACTAGCTGGTAAAAGCGCGTTAGATAAAAGACCATACGCACCCGGTCAACACGGACAAAGAAAAACAAAAATTAGCGAATATGGTTTACAATTAAGAGAAAAACAAAAAGCTAAATTTATGTACGGCGTTAGCGAAAAACAATTCAGAAGATTGTTTTTTGAAGCTGCTAGAAGAGAGGGCAACACCGGAGCTCTTCTTATAGGTCTTTTAGAGCAAAGACTTGATAACGTAGTTTATAGAATGGGATTTGCTACAACTAGAAGATTCGCAAGACAACTTGTAACTCACGGACATATTTTAGTAAATGGTAAAAAGGTTGATATCCCTTCATATAGAGTTACTGCCGGAGAGAAAATCGAAGTCGCAGAAAAAAGTAAAACTAATCCACAGATTGTAAGAGCAATAGAACTTACAAATCAAACTGGTATAGTTGCTTGGGTTGATGTAGAAAAAGATAAAAAATATGGAATTTTCACAAGGATTCCAGAACGTGAAGAAGTGGTCATTCCAGTTGAGGAAAGATATATAGTAGAGCTTTACTCAAAATAGTAGGAGGCGATTATGAAAAAAATTACAACATCAGCTTATATGCCAACTGAGATTGAGGTTGTTAATGTGAGTGAGAATGTAGCTAAGATTATAGCATATCCGTTTGAGACAGGCTACGCTGTAACTTTGGCTCATCCGCTTCGCCGATTACTTTATACTAGCACGGTTGGATTTGCTCCGACTGCTGTTAAGATAGATGGCGTAGCTCATGAATTTGATAGTATGCGCGGTATGCTTGAAGATGTTACGCTATTTATTATAAATTTAAAAAACTTACGTTTTAAGCTCAAAAATGACTCAAAACGTGAAGTCATAGAGTATAGCTTTAAAGGGCCAAAAGAGATAACCGGAATTGATTTAAACAATGATATAGTTGAGATTGTAAATCCGGATTCTTACCTTGCTACCATAAACGAAGATGCTGAGCTTAAGTTTAGCCTTATAGTAGAAAAAGGTATTGGATATGTGCCTAGCGAAGAGATCAGGGATTATATAGATAGCGAGTATATAGCGCTTGATGCTTTCTTTACTCCTGTTAAAAAAGCGGTTTATGAGATAGAAAATGTTTTGGTTGAAGACAATCCAGACTATGAAAAGATCGTTTTAACAGTGACAACAGATGGTCAAGTAAGTCCTATAGAAGCGTTTAAACACTCAATAGAGGCTATGTACAAGCAGATGTCTATATTTAATAATGTTCTAAATATAGATGTAAATATGGCATTAACTTCAAGTCAAAACTCAAATGAGCATTCAAAATTGCTTGAAAGCGTTGAGAATTTAAATTTAAGTGCTAGAAGTTTTAACTGTCTTGACAAAGCCGATATACGCTATATAGGCGAGCTTGCTCTTATGGAAGAGAGTGAGTTGAAAGATCTCAAAAATTTAGGTAAAAAATCTCTTGATGAGATAAAAGCTGTAATGGCAGAAATCGGCTATCCGTTTGGTGAAAATACATTAAGTGATAGTAAAGAAGCGCTCAGAAAAAAGATATCTGAGTTAAAATCATAAGAAGCGAAGGAATATATAATGAGACATAATCACGGATATAGAAAACTAGGACGCACTAGCTCTCACCGTGCAGCTTTGCTTAAAAACCTTACGATAGCTATCGTTAAGGCTGGTAAGATAGAAACAACGTTACCAAAAGCAAAAGAGCTAAGAGGCTATGTAGAAAAACTTATAACAAGAGCTAGAAAGGGTGATTTTAACGCCCATAAATTTGTTTTTGCACATTTGCAAGACAAAGAAGCTACAAATATGCTTGTTACTGAAATAGCCCCAAAATATGCTACAAGAAACGGCGGATACACTCGTATCATCAAAACTCGCGTTAGAAAAGGCGACGCATCCGAGATGGCTTATATAGAGTTAGTAGCCCAATAACTAGTAGTCTTGTTTTGCCAAGAATTTTCTTGGCAAACCTTTTTAAATTTAAAAAGGCTTCTTAATTATTTTATTATAAATCAAAATTTTATTCAAATTTATTAAACA
>OODU01002801.1_pt1 | contig 14412 bp, 10 predicted proteins | sample 1671171 | NCBI WGS metagenome assembly OODU01 (sample SAMN06348129, study PRJEB24527) | human gut metagenome | biome: human gut; feature: ankylosing spondylitis patient; material: feces | host: Homo sapiens | place: China | collected 2015-10
TCGATATCATAGTCGATCGGCTTCTCGCAGAATACGTGCTTGCCAGCCTGAACTGCTGCCATGGAAACATCGCAGTGCGTGTCAGTGGAGGAGCAAACGAATACTACGTCTACTTCCGGGTTGTTGATAACGTCCATGAAGTCGGTGGAAACGTTGGTGATCTTGCGCTCAGCCAGCCACTCGCGTGCGCCGGACTTATCCAGCATCGGATCTGCTGCTGCGACTACCTGTACGCCCGGTACAGAGTTGATCAGGTTGTTGATGTGCAGCTTGCCGATACGGCCGCAGCCAACTACGCCGATTTTCAGAATGCCCATTGTAATTCTCTCCTTTTCAGTAGGTCTGAGAGCGTTTGTCACTCTGCACAGTGCAGAGCGGCTTGCGCAGTCATCCCTTGGATAACTTTATTATAGCCCACTTACGCTTATGCTTCAAGTGGGGATTTCAATTTTAGCGTACCGCCCAATTTTTACATGTTGCTTTGGTGAAAAGTGCAGGATTCGGCGGGCAAAATCGTGCAAAATCACCGTGCATTGTGCAAATACAAAAAATGCACAACCCAATGCGACAAATTCGCGCAGGATGTCTAAAATGCGTCGAATTGCTTGTCTGGCCTTGTCTTGTGTGTTAAAATAAACTGTGCAATCATGGATGAAATGCACAATAAGCTGAGTTTTTCGTGCCAAAAAAGCAAAAATGCACGAGAGGTCGGCAGTCCATGTTTTGCGGCGTCAAAATACAGGGTGCCGGAAAAACGCCGGTTTTTCGACAGCCTTAAATCAGAAAGGGTATTTCCGCATGAAGGTAACTGCACAGTGGATCGCCGACCAGTGCGGCGTGTCGCGCGGTACCGTGGACCGCGTGGTAAACGGCCGTCCGAACGTCTCGCCCGAGGTGCGCGAGCGCATTCAGAAGCTCATCAGTGAATACGGCTACAAGACCCCCTCGCAGCGGCAGGCAGCGCGCGCCGGGCGCGGCGTGTACCGCATCGGCGTCATTCTGCCGAGCTGGGACGCTTTTTTCATCCGCCGGATGCGCGACGGCATCCGCACGGCGGTGCACAACCGCGGCCTCAATGACGTGAGCGTTCTGGTCGAGGAGCTGAAAAACCGCTCGCCGCGCTCGTATTTCGAGGCGATAAGCCGCATGGAGGAGCGGGGCATCGACGGTCTCATCGTCACCGCGCCGGATACCATCGTCATGCGCGAGGAAATCGACCGCCTTGTCGCGGCCGGCATTCCGGTCGTCACCTGCGACTCGGACGTCTATCAGAGCCGCCGCCTGTACCATGTCGGACAGGATATGGTGAAATCCGGCCGGGTCGCGGCGGGTCTGCTCGCGCCCTATGCAGAGGGCGGCGAAATCCTTGTCGTGACCGGCAACCGCGAGTTCGCGGCGCATGATCTGCGCGTGCGCGGCTTCCTCGACCGGCTGCACGAGATATACGGCGATACCGTCGCCGTGAACGTTATCGAGAGCGTCGAGAAGTACGACCTTACCTATGACGGCGTTATGGCCCACACCAAGACGCATCCGCGTCTGCGCGGCATCTATATGGCGAACGAGTCGGTGCGCGGCTGCATGGACGCGCTCGAACGCGCGAAACCGGCGCGGCGCGTGCACGTGGTCTGCCACGACCTCACGCCCTACGCCCGCAAGTACCTCGAAGAGGGGCGGCTGGATTTCATCATCGACCAGGACTTTTCCACCCAGACCACCCGTGCCATCGAAGTCCTCGCGCATACGCTGCGCACGGGCGAAACCCCGCGCCAGAACATAGAATATATTCACACCAGTATCATCACGAGAGAGCTGCTGTAAGGGCAGCGAGAGGAGAGAACAGCATTTATATGAAACGAAAGCTCATCAGTGCGCTTCTGGCCTGTGCGCTGCTTGCAGGGACGGCGGCGCCCGCGTTCGCGGCGGAGGACACGGCGGATACAGCGGCTAAGACTCCCGCCGGCATCGGCGCGGAAGCACCGGCGCTCAAGGTGCGGCAGATGGGTTTGCTCGCCGTGCAGAAGGCAGTGACCGAGAACAACTCGACCGTGCGTATGCTGAGGAAGAACGCCTCCGCTATCGAAAGTGCAACGAGCGGTTCGTCGTCCTCTGCGGGCGCGCTGAATCCCGGTCAGGCATACAACCAACTCGCGGACACGCTTCAGGGCATCATCAACGACGGCAAGCTGAGCGGTGACATGAAAAAGACCTACGAGGCGCAGATCGAGGCGCTGAGAGCGAACGCCGACAACCTGAATTTCAGCGTCAGCAGCCAGATGCAGAGCGCGATGGCGATGCTCTCGCAGCTCGATGATCAGGCGTATCAGCTTCGCCGCCAGGCGGACAGCATCGCGAACCAGATGGCGAAAACCGCGCAGGACCTGCTCTACACCATGGAAACCATGGACTATCAGATGGAGAACCTGAAAAACGGCATCGCGACCCTCGACCGCAATCTCGCGGTTCTGCGTGTGCAGCGCAGCCGCGGCATGATCGGCCAGCTCCAGCTGGAAACGGTCGAAAATCAGCGCATTCAGCTGGTAAATTCGCAGCAGACGCTCGCCAATATGCGCGAGCAGATCGGCCTGACGCTTTCGCAGCTGTGCGGTCTGGACGCGGATACGATCGTTGAGCCGTCCACGCTCGTCATGCCCTATGAGGGCGAGCTTGACCGCATCAATGCGAAAACCGGCCTTGAAAACGCGAAGAAGAACAGCTTCGACATTTGGAGCAAGCGCGTGTCGCTGCGCACGGCGCAGAACGTCTACGACAAGGACGTTTCGGGCACGGCGGAAGCCGTAAAGGCCGCCGAGGACCAGCTTGCGGTCACGCAGGAGTCGGTCGAAAGCGCCTACGCCACCGTCATTCAGGACATGAAGGACAGCCGCGTGTCGCTCAAGGCGGCGGAAAACGCGCTGACGCAGGCGAAGGACGACCTGCGGCTTGCGGGCGTTAAGTATAAAATCGGCACCCTGAGCAAGCTGAGCTACCAGTCCGCGCAGGACAGCGTGGCCTCGGCTGAAATCAACGTCAAGCTGGCGCAGCTCAAGGTCGCGCAGTGCTATTCGGCGTGCCAGTGGGCGGAGCAGGGTGTGCTGACATTACCTACCGGAGTATAATTAAGGATAAACACCACCCGATACATAAGAAAGGTTGATTTTTCATGAAGAGAGCAGCTGCCGCCGGACTTTGCGCGGCTCTGCTGTGCGGTATGTTTGCCCCGGCGTATGCGGCGGACACGGCGAAGCCCGCACAGACCACGACCACGGCGCAGACCGAGGTGAAAGCGCCGGTCAAGCTGACCTTCGACACGCTCGAAAAGACCGTGCGCGAGGGCAACGTATCTATCCGCTCGTATCAGCAGACCGTCGAGAGCGCGGAAAAGACCGACGTTTCCGACCAGTACATCAACAAGTATTTTAATCTGTCGCAGCAGATCGACGCCTATGACAAGCAGATCAACAGCCTGAAAAAATCCCGCGACAGCATCAAGGACGACGCGCTGAAAGCGTCCATCACCGCGCAGATCCGCGTGCTTCAGGCGACGCGCGACAGCCTGTATCAGCAGTACAAGGGCCTCGACGACGACGAGGACGACGCAAAGGACGAGCAGAAAAAGACGGTCGATTCGACCCGCCGCCAGATGCAGAACAACGCCGACACCATCTGCCTGTCGGCCGAGAACAACTACATCTCCCTCGCGTCCATGCAGTATTCGCTCGCGCAGACCGAACGCAGCCTTCAGCAGCTCGACCGCAGCATTGCGCAGACGAAAAAGCAGGTAGCGCTCGGCATCGCGACCAAAAACACCCTGTCTGGCCTCATGAGCCAGCGTGAGCTTCTCGCGGCGCAGCAGAAGAGCGCGCAGACCTCGGCGGACAGCCTCGCGAACACGCTCGCTATCCAGTGCGGTTACCCAACCGGCACCGAGATCACCATCGAGTCACTGCCCGAAGTGACGGCGGAGCAGCTCGCCTCCATCGACTACGAAACTGACCTCGCCGAGGCACTGAAAAACAGCTATTCCATCTGGTCGGCTGACGACAGTGTGCGCAAGGCGTCCGACGACTACGAAAACGACGTCACCAACAATCTGCACGCCTACGAGGCGGCGAAAATTCAGCGCGACGCGACCGAGGAGAGCGTAAAGTCCTCCTTCCGCAAGCTGTACAAGACCATGCAGGAGAAGAACACCGCCATGACCGCGGCGCAGACCGATCTGGCGCAGGCACAGAAAACCTTCGCGGTATCTCAGCTCCAGTACAACCGGGGCATGATCTCGCGCATCAAATTCGAAGAGGCGCAGGACACGTACACGACCGCTCAGGAGACGGCGGAAAATGCACGTACCGACCTGCTGACCGCATATAACAACTATCAGTGGGCAAAGCGCGGCGTGATGACGAGCGCGTCCTGAGCAGGACAGGGACCAAAGGAGGAGACCGATGAAAAAACGTATTTTGGCAGCGCTGCTTGCAGCTTCCATGGCGCTCTGCGCCGGCTGCGGCAGCCAGAGCGATGACACGGCGGAGGACGACCAGACCCCGTCCGGCACCGCCGTTGAGGTGACCGAGGTAACGCAGGGCGCGATGAGCACCGAATACTCGGTAAACGGCAAGGTGGCCGCAGACAACGAGGTGCAGGTGTTCCCGATGCTCGCGGGACAGGTGCTGACGCTTTCTGTCAGCGAGGGCGACAAGGTGTCCAAGGGGCAGACGCTTCTGAGCGTTGACACCTCGACCGTTACCTCGACCATGTCCTCGCTGCGCGAGTCGTACAACGCGACCAAGACCGCGACCGACAAGGCGATCGAAAACGCCCAGATCAGCGTGCAGCAGGCGCAGCTTGCGGTGGAGAACACCGAAGCGCTTCTCGAAGCGGGCGCCGCCGCCGAGCAGGACCTGACCAAGGCCAAGCAGGGTCTGGAACAGGCGCAGGCAGGCGTTGCGCAGGCACGCGCACAGCAGGCCGCGTCCCTGGCCCAGATTCAGGCAAGCATGGACCAGATCAACAAGCAGGCGTCCCTCGGCACGGTCACCGCGCCCTGCGCCGGTACGGTCACGACCGTGAACGTCGTGCAGGGCGGCATGGCGTCCTCTGCGCAGCCGGCCGTCGTTATCGCGGAGGACAGCCGCGTGAAGATCAAGGCATCGGTCTCCGAGGACGTCTTTGCGGGCCTCCATGTCGGCGACAGCGCAGGCGTGCAGATCTCTGTCCTCTCCGACGAGGTCAAGACCGCGAAAATCCTGTCGCTCCCGGCGGCTGCCAACCAGCAGACCAACCTCTATGACGTATCGGTTTCCGTTCCGGACGGCACCGACCCGGCCATCGGCTCGTTTGCTACCGTTATCTTCTACACCGACCGCCGCGAGAATACGCTCTCCGTTCCGACCGAGTGCGTGCTGACCGGCAACGACAACGAGCGCTATCTGTTCACCGTGGACGAGGGTGGCACGACCGCAAAGCGCGTCACGGTTGAAACCGGTCTTGTCGGCAAGACCCAGACCGAAATCACCTCCGGCCTGACCGCCGGCGACCGCGTCGTTACCAAGGGTCAGTCCTACCTGTCCGACGGCTCCGCCGTCCGTGTCGTCACCTCTGACGGCGGGGAGGGTTAAAACCGAATGAAAGTAGCAGCAACCTTTATCAAGCACAACGTAATGACCATCCTTCTCTATATCATGGTCATTGTGTTCGGCTTTTACAGCTTCTCGACCCTGCCCCTCGCGCTCATGCCGTCCATGGAAATTCCGGCGGCTATCGTGTACGCGACCTATCCGGGCGCGGGCCCGGAGGACATCGAGCAGCAGGTCACAAAGCCGCTCGAAAGCGCGGTGGCGGGTCTGTCCGGTCTGGATACGCTCCAGTCCACCTCCTCCGAGAATATGTCCATGGTCATCATTCAGTTCACCGACTCCACCAATCTGGACGACGCGATGACCGACCTGCGCGACAAGGTCAGCCAGGTCAAGAGCCAGCTTCCCGATGACGCTTCCGACCCGACTGTCATGAGCATCGACATCGACTCGATGCCGGTCGTTCAGGTCGCGCTGCGCGGCTCCGACCTTGCAGCCCTCCAGTCCATCGCGGAGGACGACATCTCCCCGGCGCTTGAGCGACTGGACGGCGTGGCATCCGTCGATATTTCGGGCGGCTACGAGGACGAGGTCGCGGTAAAGACCAACGCCGCACGCCTCAAGGGCTACAACCTCACCATCACCTCGGTCGCGCAGCAGCTCGGCGCGGACAACATGGCCATTCCGGGCGGCGACCTGGATAACGGCTCGCAGACGCTCAGCGTCCGCACGGACGGCGAGTATTCGTCGCTGAACGACGTCAAGAACGCGCTGATTTCGCTCCCGACCGGCGGCACGGTCCGCCTGAGCCAGATCGCGGACGTCGCCATGCAGCCGAAGGACCGCTCGACCATCGCAAAGGTTGACGGCGAGGAGTGCATCATGCTCTCGGTCAACAAGCAGTCCGGCTCGAACACGGTTAAAATCGCAGAGAGCGCGGTAAAGCGCCTCAATGAGGTCATCTCGGGCAACGAGTCGCTTCAGGTGGACGTTGTCATGGACCAGTCCGACTACATCAACCTGACCGTTGACAACGCGGTGTCGAACATCTGGATGGGTGTGCTGTTCGCGGCTATCGTTCTTCTGGTGTTCCTGCGCGACATCGGCGCAACGCTGTCGCTGACCATCGCGATGCCGTGCTGTATCCTGTTCACCTTCCTTATCATGAACGTGCTCGGCATCACGCTGAACATGATGTCGCTCGGCGGCATTACGCTCGGCGTCGGCATGATCGTCGATAACTCCATCGTAGTCCTTGAGAATATTTTCAGCTACCGCGCGGACGGCTACGACCGCTGGGATGCCTGCACCAAGGGCACCGGCGAGGTCATGACCTCGGTCACGGCGTCCACCCTGACCACCATCGCGGTATTCCTGCCGATCGCGCTTTCGGGCGGCATGACCGGCATGATGTTCCGGGAATTCTGTATCACCATCGTAGCACTGCTGCTCAGCTCGCTCATTATCGCGCTGACGCTCGTGCCGCTGCTGTGCTATATGCTGCTCGGCGTCGGCGGCAAGACCGCGAAGGCCAAGCCTGAGGCTTCCATGACCACCCCGATCATGGAGAAGCCGCTCATGCGAACCTACCGCAAGTCGCTGAACTTCCTCATCACCCACCGCTGGGCCGGCATCGGCGTCACGCTCGCGATCTGCGTCATCAGCGTCGCCAGCATCGCCGCAGCGGGCATGGAGCTGATTCCGGAAACGGACCAGGGCCAGGTTTCGGTTTCCATCTCGATGCCGAACGGCTCGACCATGGAGGATACCGCCGCCATTCAGGACCGCATCGCGGGCATCGTCATGGACACCGTGCCGGAAACCAAGCAGATCTACTACTCGACCGGCGACTCGACCTCCATCATGTCGTCCGCGTCCGGCGCGAGTGTTACGGTTTCGCTCGTTGACCTCGACAAGCGCGACCGCTCCGCACAAGAGGTCACCAAGCAGCTCCGCCGCGACCTCGCGGACATCGCGGGCTGCGAAATCACGGTTTCCGCAAGCGAATCCATGAGCATGTCCACAGACTCGGACATCAGCGTTGAGCTGACGGGCAGCGATTATGACCAGCTGGCCGACACAGCGAACGACCTCGTGCAGAAAATCGAGGCCATTCCGGACGCCATCAACGTCGAGTCCTCGGCCGGTGAGCAGACGCCGCGTGTCGCGGTCAAGGTACGCCGCGAGAACGCTTCGCGCTTCGGCCTGACCCCGGCGGCTATCGGCGGTCTGGTGCGCGGCGAGCTGACCGGTTCGACCGCGACCACGCTCCGCATGAACGGCGAAGAGTACGACGTCACCGTTTCGGGCGACGAGGATGTTGCGACCAGTCTGGATTCGCTGCGCTCGATGCAGCTGCCGACCGCAACGGGCGGCAACGTGCCGCTGAGCTCTGTCGCTGACGTTTACACCGAACTCAGCCCGCAGTCCATCGTCCGTAAGAACCAGAAGGAAACCGTAACCATCACCGGCGAAAGCGAGTCCGGTGACGCGAACGCCATCACCGAAAAGGTGAACGCGCTGCTCGACTCCTACGAGGCGCCGGAGGGTGTGGAGATCGGCGACGGCGACACCATGGCGTCCCAGATGGCGGAGACCACCGGCAGCCTGATGCTGGCGCTCGCGGTCGCTATCGCGCTCGTTTACTTCATCCTTGCGACCCAGTTCAACTCGTTTGCGCTGCCGGTTGCAATCATGCTCATCCTGCCGATCGGCCTGCTCGGCTCGATGATACTGCTCGCGCCGACCGGAAACCATGTGTCCATGGTCGCGCTGCTCGGCGTTATCATTCTGGCCGGTACGGTCGTAAACTCCTCCATCGTCCTCATCGACTACACGCTTCAGCGCCGGGAACGCGGCGAGGATAAGAACACCGCCATCCTGAACGCCTGCCCGCGCCGTGTCCGCCCGGTTCTCATGACCGCACTGACCACCATCCTCGGCCTTGTGCCGATGGTATTCTCGGGCGGCGAAGGCTCGGAGATGATGAAGCCGATGGGCATTGTCATGATGACCGGCATGGTCGTTTCGACGATCGCGACCCTGTTCATCACGCCGGTCTACTACTCGCTGACCGACAGCGTGGCGGAGCGCCTGAAGAAGCTCGTTCGCCTGCCGCACCGCAAAAACGGCAAGCGCGGCGGCAAAAAGGGCGGCAAGGGGGAGGATGCCCCGGTTTCTGCCGAATAAATCCGTAAACTTTCGGTTGCAAAAATCAGTAAAATATTGTATCATAGGTGTATCAACGCCTGAGAGAGAACGGCTGCGTGAGCAGCCGTTTTCTTTTGATGACAGAAATGAGCGATAGCAGGAAGTTTCAGCCGCGCGGCAGCGCGTGTGAAATACAATTTGCACAGCAAATTGATAAAAACCGGGAGCATGTATCACGGTTTTTATACTCTGAGAGAGATAAAAGTTTCTGCATAGGAACTTTTATCCGCCCGTGTTTTGTGAAGCAAAACACAGATTGTCGGAAAACGATAGTTTTCCGACAGGCTCAGCGGCTGCCTTAATGCGGCCGTTTTTCTGTCGAGGTGCAGAAGAGAGGAGAACGCGGCCCATGAAACGATGGCCAGTTGTAACCGTGCTGCTTGCGGCGTGCCTGACCGGCTGCGCAGGAGAAAAGGCCGAGAGCGTCAATTTGCAGTCGCAGGCGCTCGAGCGGGCCGAGCAGGCGGGCCTTATCCGCGAAGAGGCGAAAAAGCCGCAGCTTCTGTCGGTTTACGAGTCACAGCAGCTCGCGGGGGAGCAGTTCGGCAGCGAAAACTATGCGGTCGCGCCGTCGGACGAAAAGCTCGAATGCGAAATCGAGGGCGACACGCACGAATTTGCGGTGTTCGAGGTCTGCCGCCGCTCGGACGGCAGCGAGGTCGGACAGGTCGCGGTGGACCGCGTGACGGGCGAGCGGTACAGCTACGAGGGCGAGGGCGTTCTGGGCGACTACGGCGCGATGCTGACCGAGGACGAGAGCGAGAGCGCCGACTGGTCGGGCAGCTATACCTGCGAGTCGAGCGGCGTCAGCGTGACGCTTTCGCAGACCGACCCGGAGAGCTTTTCCTATGCCTTCTCGGACGGCGTGAGCGGCGCGGCGACCGCCGCAAAGGACAGCGCAGCCTCCGAGGACGGCGCGATACGCTTTCTGCTGCATGAGGGCGTGCTGACCGTCATAGGCGGGGGCGAAACCGGAAATTATACGCTGGACACACTGTCTGCCGGAGAATAAGAGGCGGACTCGGAGCACGGACACGGTATCCGTGCTCTTTTTCTTTGTCTGCTCACAAAAATAAGGCGCGATTTTTGGTCATTTCATGAAATATCCGGAAGCATATTGCCTTTTTATCGGGATCTATGCTATAATGTCAACAGAAACATTGTTAAGATTTTGTCAAAAAAGTCAGCAAGAGAAAAAGAGAGAAGAGTAAGGAGAAAGAGAAAAATGAAGAACCAGTTCCGGGACCGATTGTCGTTCTGCGCGACGATGATCGAAATGGTGGTCGGCGCGCTCATCCTGATCGGCTGTATCATATCGGGCATCGGCCTTATCGGCACGACCAGCATCGCCGACCTGCTCGGGGACGCGCACTATTTGCAGAACCGCATGAGCGACGCCTGCCTTATCCTGATCGGCGCGGAGATGCTCAAGATGATCACGAGCTACACCATCGATTCGGTGGTGGACGTCATGCTTCTTGCCATCGCGCGTCAGATGATCGTCGAGCATACCTCGCCGCAGGAAAACCTGCTCGCCGTGCTGTCGGTCGGCGTGCTGTTCGTCATTCGAAAGTTCCTGTACATCTCCCGTCTGGACAAGCGGCGCGAACTGGAAAAGAAAAAGAAAGAGGACAAGCAGAAGGACGAAGCGCAGCCCGCCGCGGTGCAGGAGAGCGTGGAGGAGGCCGAAGCACGCCTCAAAAACGACGAAATGCGCAAGCGTGACGAGTTCCGCATCGATGAAGAGCTCGAAGAGCTGGAGCGGCTCAAAGCCGCCGTCGAGCGCAAGGCGGAGGAAGAGCTCCGCCGCATCGAGCAGATGGAGAAAAACGTTATCCGATGACGTTCTGACGCCGCGCGGCGTCCGGCATTCCAAGCAAATCGCCATATAAAACAAAAAACCCTCGCAGAGCACTTGAAAACTCTGCGAGGGTATCTTTTTGCCTTAGTTGAAGTAAACGATGTCGTCCTTTGCCTTTTCGGCCGGCTTGACCTCGATGGCATGGAGCACCGGGCCTTCGCCGCGGTACTGCGGCAGGGTTTCGACCGTAATAGACGCGGTGACGGTGACCCAGTCGCGCACGCCAAGCTCTTCCGCCTTGTCGTAGCGGCAGATGAAGCCGAGGAAGGTCACATCGTCCGCGCAGCAGACCATGCCGAAGCGGCCGGGCACGAACGAGCCTGCCGGAACGTCCTTGCCGTGGTAGACCTGTGCGAGGAAGCGGACGGTCTTGCCGTCGTACTTCTCCGGCTCGCCGGTCGCGTCGATGTACCAGAGGCCGTAGTCCTCCGGCTTGATGTCGATGATGTCGGCGTTGATGTCGAACGGTAGCGGCATATTGCGCGAGTAGTCCTCGGAATTGCCGTCGAGGTCGTCAAGATAGATGGCCGCACGCGGGTTCATCGCCTTGATGTTCTTCTTGTACAGCATCTCCTTGAGCGCGTCCGTGCAGCGGTTGAATACCACCATGTCGGCGGTCGTGATGTGCTCGAACATCTGCGGGCCGATGTTGTTCGAGTAGACCTCGAACGTGGTCGCGTCAACCGTTGTGATGATCTGATACAGCTCCCAGCGGGACGGGAACGCCTGCATGAGCGTTTCCAGCTTCCACATACCGTTGTACTCAACGAGAATGCGGTCGGGGTTGTACTTCTGCTCGATGCGCTTGAGGATGTTCGGGGTCAGACGGTCCTCGGACTCGATCGGAACGAGCGCCGTGCCGTAGTGGGCGAGCCACTTTTCGTCGTATTCTTCGATGCCTTCCTCGCAGCACAGCAGCGCGGTGACTTCGTTTTCGGTAAAGTTCGGGTCGGCAAGGATTTCCTGGATGAACTTGGTCTTGCCGCTTTCCAGAAAGCCGGTAAAGACATATACCGGAATGGGATTGTTAGCCATAAAGGTTCCTCCCTTTTAGTTTACGCCGAACAGGGAAGCGATGCGCTCCTCGTCCAGCTCGGAACCGATGACGCACAGACGGCCGGTGTAGTCGGCGGAGCCGCGGCGGATTTCCGGTGCGCCCGGAACGTAGTCGAAGTGCAGCCATTCGCCGCCGTCGGAAGCCGGAACGATGCCCTTTGCGCGGAGAACCGTGCCGAGGGACGGGTCGCCCAGTGCGGTGAGGGCGTTCTGAAGCTCAGCCTCGGTGTACTTGCGCGGGGTTTCCTTGCCCCAGGAGGTGAATACCTCGTCGGCGTCATGGTCGTGGTCGTGACCGCAGCAGCAGTGACCGTCGTGGTCGTGATGATGGTGATGCTCATGCTCATGCTCATGATGATGCTCGTGCTCATGCTCGTGGCAGCCGCAGGTGCAGTCCGGACCGTGATCGTGATGGTGCTCGTGCTCCTCGTGGTCATGGTCATGATGGTGCTCGTGCTCATGGTCGTCATGGTCATGATGATGGTGATGATGCTCATGATGCGGCTCGTGGGCGATTTCGTCCAGCACCTCGGCAACCAGATCGCGGCTGCCCTCCATGGTTTCGAGCAGCTGCTCGCCGGTCAGGTCCTTCCACGGGGTGGTGACGATGCGGGCGTGCTCGTTCAGGCCGCGCAGCATGGCAACGGTCTCGTCCAGACGTTTCTCCGGGCACTCTGCGGTGCGGGACAGCAGGATAGCGCCGGCGTGAGCGACCTGATTTTCGAAGAACTCGCCGAAGTTCTTGAGGTACATCTTTGCCTTGAGCGCGTCAACAACGGTGACGAAGCTGTTGAGCTGAACGTCCAGATGGGCGTTCTGAACCGCCGAGATAACGTCGGACAGCTTGCCGACGCCGGACGGCTCGATGAGGATGCGGTCGGGGTGGTACTGGTCTACAACGTCGTGCAGCGCCTTGCCGAAGTCGCCGACGAGCGAGCAGCAGATGCAGCCCGCGTTCATTTCGTTGACAACGATGCCTGCATCCTTGAGAAAGCCGCCGTCGATGCCGATTTCACCGAATTCGTTCTCGATGAGGACGACTTGCTCGCCCTTGAGCGCGTCCGCGAGCAGACGCTTGATAAGCGTGGTCTTGCCTGCGCCGAGAAAACCGGAGATAATATCAATCTTTGTCATGATTTATCGCTCCATTCCTAATATTCAAAATTTTCTGCTGAAAGATATTATACCACATTTATCGCAAAAAGAAAAGTTTTTTAGTTAGCGTCTGCTAATTTTGTATAAGCGGACGGCGGCGCGGACATACTGCGGATAAAAGGAGGAAAAAGGTCATGAAACATTACGAACCGAAACATATCGCGGTGCTGTCCGACCGCGGGTTTTACACCATTCTGACAGTGTGCGGACTGATCATTGCGGCGAGCGCGTGGGTGCTGTGGATGAACGCGGGCAGGGGAGAGCAGACGGTGGCGGTCGAGCCTGCCGCGCCGGTCGTCACCCCGGCCGAGGAGGTTCCCGACCTGACCGCACAGGATGTGCCGGTGGCGGCCGAGGTCCCGGAGCCGGAGAGCGAGCCTGAGGTGCCCGAACCGGCCGAGGTGCAGACCGCCGCGCCCGCTCCGACGCCCGCCGTCACGGTTTCCGCGCCGGTGTATACCCGCCCGACCGCCGGGGCGGTGCTGACGCCGTTTTCGGGTGATATGCTGCTGTTTCAGCCGACGCTCGGCGACTGGCGCGTGCACAGCGGAACCGACTTCGCGTGCGAGGCCGGAGAGAACGTGCTGGCGCTGACCGACGGCACGGTGCAGACCGTGTTTGAGGACGGCCTGTACGGCACGTGCGTGACGATTGCGCATCAGGGTGATTTGAAAACAACGATGCGCGGCCTTGACGAGGTGCGAGTGAGCGAAGGACAGGCGGTGTCCTCGGGCGAGGCGGTCGGCACCTGCGCGAAGGAAATCCCGGCGGAGCAGACGCTCGGCGCACACGTTCATGTGGAGGCAACGCGCGGCGACGCCGTAATCGACGTCATGGAGCTGCTCGGCGAGGAGGAGTAAATGCTCCCTGCCGAGGGAGCGCTCTTTTCACCCTCCGAGGGTGAGCGCGAACGATACGCCGATACTGCGGCGCAGACGCAGGAGGCGAGATAGACCCTTGCCCCAAAGGGGGAGGAATTTTCGCCCTCGGAGGGCGGGAAAATGCACGCTGCGGCGTGCAGGGACGCGCCCCTCCCAGGGCGAGGGGCAAAAGGGGACAGGACACCAAGGTTTCCTGTCCCCTCTTGCGACTCCCCAACTTTCCTTTAAGCCGCGACTCCCTGCGGTCGCGCGTCTAAAAGCGAAGGAGAGCACGGATTTTACCTCTGTGCTCTCCTTTTTCTGTGTGCCGTGGCTCTGCGATTGCGTGGTCTTGCCGCGCATGACAATGCGCGGCCGGTCTGGTAACGGTTGTTTCCTTAGGTAACTGGGCTGCTCCCGTAGGGCGGCATGACCTCATGCCGCCGCTGTAAATCCGTGCAGACCGTTAGAAGCGGCGGGGTGGGGTCACCCCGCCCTACGGATACGCCCGGAAAAATCGAAAAACGAATATTTTTCTAATCTGCACCACCTGCCGCGCACTGTTATGCGCGGAAATCGAGGGCGAAGCCAACCCCAAACGGCGGCGAGAAGATTTCGATGATAGAGCGGTCTTAATTGCGTCCCCCGCGCCTTAGCCGCGCGACCGAAGGGAGTCGCGGCAGACCGGAAGGTC
>OODU01002811.1_pt1 | contig 14374 bp, 13 predicted proteins | sample 1671171 | NCBI WGS metagenome assembly OODU01 (sample SAMN06348129, study PRJEB24527) | human gut metagenome | biome: human gut; feature: ankylosing spondylitis patient; material: feces | host: Homo sapiens | place: China | collected 2015-10
TATATAAATGGTAATACATTGTACTATATAGTGGGAACTATGGAAGAGGAAGTGTTTGATAAAATTATAAAAAATTTGAGTTATGACGGATCTGTGAGTTATAAAAAATAGGATAAAAACGTCTTCTACTATATAATAAAATAGGGAGGAGATGTATTATGAAGAGACTATTCAAAAAAATTTGGGCAGTATCAATGATAATAGCATTGATGTGTCCTATGACAGTGGTGGCAAGTCCTAAAGGAAGAAAGATGCTTGATCAGAAGTCGGAGGAATCTGTTTTGCTTCCGATAACTACAAAATATTCAGTGGGGCAAGAATCTGTAGTTGGAAGAAGTAAAGCACTGGCTTCAGCAATGTGTATGATTACTAATACAGAAAAGGGAATTATACATATTTATGCGGAGACAGCAATGTTTATACCGGTTGATTGGGCCGCTTTAACTATATATTTAGAAAAATTAAATGAAAGTACTAATAAGTGGGCAGTAGTTGAAACATTTGAAAAAGAGTTTACTCCAGCTGACAAAGAAGATGGTCAATTAACGAGTGTGGAACTTTCTATTGACGTTGGTACTCAGCCAGTAGGCTACTACTATCGCATCCGCTGCATCCACGAGCTAGAATATGACAACGGCTGGTACGAAGCTAAATCAACCAAAACCGATGGTGTCTTATTGACCAATATCAAGTAATAACTAACACCAATATTTACCCACATTCCCAACAGCCACCCCCTCATGTGCCATCCCGCACACCGGGGAGTGGCTGTTTTTTATGTTTCATAGATAAAACCGGGGTCTTTGCGCAACGCGAGAACAGCAATAACCGGGAAAGTTCATGTCCACAATTTCATGCCCACGTATTGCATTTACCCCATTTTTCGTGTTACAATACCCCCTGTAATATGAAAGTAAAAGCTCCCGAAAGTCACCGCACGGACGGGAGCGTCCAAAAAAGAATTCGAGAGATTGATAAGATACACTAGGAGGAATTGCATGTTAGGAATTATCGGTGCCATGACAGAAGAGGTGCTTCATTTGAAAGAGGCGATGGAGGATGTGGAGATCCGCACCATTGCTACCATGGATTTTTACCAGGGAAGATTAAAAGGATTGGACGTGGTCGTGGTACGGTCTGGTATCGGTAAGGTAAATGCAGCGATCTGTACCCAGATTTTGATTGATCAGTACAATGTAAGACGCATTATCAATACCGGTATTGCAGGTTCTTTGAGAAGCAGCATTGATATCGGTGATATCGTATTATCCAGGGATGCTATGCAGCATGACATGGACGCAACTGGATTTGGTTATAAGGTTGGTCAGATCCCGCAGATGGAGGAATCCGTGTTCAAAGGCGACCGCAACATGATCTACATGGCAGATATGTGCTGCCGCAAGGTGATCCCACAGGTAGGCGTTCATGTAGGCCGCATCGTCAGTGGAGACCAGTTTGTTTCTGATCAGGCGAAAAAAGCATGGATCGTGAAGAATTTCCAGGCTTGCTGTACAGAGATGGAAGGCGCTTCCATTGCCCAGACCGCATATCTGAACAACATTCCGTTCCTGATCGTCCGCGCCATTTCTGATAAGGCCGATGACAGTGCTGAGATGGATTATGCTGAGTTCGAGAGAATGGCCATTGACAACAGCGTGAAGCTGATCATGGCGATGGCAGAAGAACTGGTCGGATTCGACAGATAGCCAGCTGCTTTGGAAACCAGCGTTGGGAGGCGGCATGTGTGATGCAGTCTCAACCATTGTTTCAACTACCTCAACCAGGTATCAGAATCGATTTATAGGAGAATTTGACGAACGATTCTAGGCTCCCCAATCTTCCCAAATGAAACTTCCACCGCTATAATAAATGGCATCTGGAAGGAATCTGGAGAAGAAAGGGGAGCTTTTTATGATGCTGGAATTTTTAGAAACAGGAAAAGCATTATACGTTCTGACGGCTGTCTGCATTCTTGGACTTTTAAGCAGACTGACAGCCCGTAACCTTTACAAAAGACTGATCCGTGAAACTGACAACATGACTCTTACCAAGAACCGCTGTCTGCGGGATCTGAAACAGAAAGCCGAAAATACATACCGTCTGAATCTTGGAATCCACAATACAAAAGCATATTTAGAAAAGCAGCTGGCTGGTTATCGTTTTATGGGATTTACTTTAAATGGGTGGGGCAATCTGGCGTCCCAGCTGACTGTCCTTTGCTTTCTTTTGGGAGGAAGTGCGGCCTTTGGGGCTTATTGGTATCGCTGTGACAGCTATTATGTGGTGCTTTATGGAACGGTTGGTCTGCTCAGCGGCCTCCTGACCTTGTTTCTGGACTGTGGCATCAATCTGGCAGAGCGGAAAAACCAGCTGCTGAATGGCCTACAGGATTATCTGGAAAATTCGCTGTTTAACCGTCTGGCCCGTGAGGCTGCTTCAGCGTCAGAGGACGATTACCGGGGCGCCCGGGGCGGAGGTTTCCGGAATGCAGCCATAAAAAACAGCAGCATCCGTGATTTAAATGTCCGTGATTTGAATATCCGTGACCTGCGAAGCCGTGGTGCGGATGATAATGGAACCGACCATATCGTTCCGGTAAAGGAGATCAATAGCAAAAAAGGAGTCCATTTTTTAAGAAAATCCAGAGGAGAAGGAACAGAGCCGCAGCTCGTGGAGGAGCGGAAAACGGTAGCCAGGGACCAGAAAGGCCGTTTTACCAGCCTTGGAAACCGGGAAAATGCAGTGTCAGAGCCTGACCGTGATCTCCGGGAAACCATGATGTCCGGAGGAGAGCAGACCGGAAATAGTCAGACCAGCCTCCGGGGGCGGAGCTTAGGAAGCCGGAATCCGGGAAGCCAGCCCCTGGGGAACCAGAATCCGGGGAACCAGGATCCGGAGAACCAGAACCCGGGGAACCAGAACCCGGGGAACCAGAACTCAGAGAGCCGGACCCTGGGAGGTCAGAACCCGGGAAGCCAGAATTCAGGAAGCCAGACACCGGGAAGCCAGAATCCAGACGGTCAGGAACCGGTGCGCCGGGATGTGGATTATTTAAAACACAGCCTGGAACAGATTGCCGCCAGCAGAGAGCGAAGTCGCAGTGAAAATGACTGGATTCGGGATCTGTCTCCAGATGAACTGGAACTGGTGGGAGAGATTCTGAAGCAGTATCTGGCATAGACTTAAAAATAAGGGATCGCAAACCGGACAAATCTGTGCTATACTAAGCATAAGGCTTTGTGGCAATTACCGCAGAAACTATATGATAAAGGAGAATATGATCATGGGAAAAGAAGTTACATTTGATTATTCTAAGACTGCCGGATTTATTTCCGCAGAAGAAGTGAAAAATATGAAGGCTGGTGTGGAGTGCGCAAAAGAGGTGCTGACCTCCAGAACCGGAGCTGGTAATGATTTCCTTGGATGGATCGATCTTCCAGTGGATTATGATAAGGATGAGTTTGCCCGCATCAAAAAGGCAGCAGCGAAGATCCAGTCTGATTCTGATGTACTGTTAGTCATCGGTATCGGCGGTTCCTACCTGGGCGCCAGAGCAGCCATCGAGTTTCTGACCCATAGTTTCTATAATGTATTGGATAAAGGTACAAGAAAGACCCCGCAGATCTTCTTTGTGGGCAACAGCATCAGCAGCAAGTATATCAAGGATCTGCAGGATGTAGTAAGAGACAAGGATTTCTCCATCAACATCATTTCCAAGTCTGGTACCACAACGGAGCCGGCGATTGCATTCCGTGTATTCAAGGAGATGCTGATTGAGAAGTATGGTAAGGAAGAGGCTAACAAGCGTATCTACGCAACCACTGACAAGGCAAAGGGCGCATTAAAGAACCTGGCAAATCAGGAAGGTTACGAGAGCTTCGTGGTTCCGGATGATGTAGGTGGACGTTTCTCCGTATTAACCGCAGTTGGTCTTCTGCCGATCGCAGTCAGCGGCGCAGACATTGACAAGCTGATGGAGGGTGCAGCTTCCGGAAGAAAGAAAGCCCTGGAGACCCCATATGAAGAGAACCCGGCGCTTCTGTATGCATCAATCCGCAACATCTTATTAAGAAAAGGCAAACATGTGGAGATCGTGGCAAACTATGAGCCAAGCCTTCACTATGTATCTGAGTGGTGGAAACAGTTATTCGGCGAGAGCGAGGGCAAAGACCAGAAGGGTATTTTCCCGGCTGCCGTAGATCTGACGACGGATCTGCACTCCATGGGCCAGTTTATCCAGGACGGCGCACGGATCATGTTTGAGACAGTGATCAATGTAGAAGAGTCTCCGGAAGAAGTAGTTCTGAAAGAGGAAGAGATCGATACCGATGGTATGAACTATCTGGCTGGCAAGAATGTAGATTTTGTCAACAAGAGTGCTATGAACGGAACCATTCTGGCACACACCGACGGCCAGGTACCAAACCTGAAGGTCAATGTTCCGGAGCAGAACGAGTTCTACTTAGGCGAACTGTTCTATTTCTTCGAGTTTGCATGCGGCATCAGCGGTTATCTGCTGGGTGTCAACCCATTCAACCAGCCAGGTGTTGAGAGCTACAAGAGAAATATGTTTGCTCTGCTTGGCAAACCGGGATATGAGAAAGAGCGCGAAGAGCTGATGAAGAGATTGTAAGCAGCAGGCGGACAGTCTCAGGTGCAATGAGCCACAGCATTTATCAGAATCATGCGTCAAGTCTCACGAACGTTTGACCTGGATGCAATAGAACGGTATCATGGTAGTGAACAATTATAAGGCATAAATATAGGCGTTCCTGTGTTTTAGGAACGCCTATATTTTACGGATATCAGAAAATGAAAATTCGTTCAGAGAGTGTGTGTTGGAACTACCGTGTCAGGGTGCGGGACGAGGATATTTCTGGTACGAATGGATTGATATTCAGAAGAAAAATGGGGGGAACACGATGGGTTTATGGATTTTCGCAACGTTCACGTCGTACATCATCAAAGGATTATGCGGCTTTGCCAATACCATGGTTTTTACGGCCATGTTAAGTTTTGGTTCGGTCAATGCCAACATTTCCCCGGTGGATCTGCTGCTTGGTTATCCGGCCAATGCCATTCTGACCTGGAAAAACCGGAAAAGCCTGGATCCGAAGGTATTTATCCCATTGTCAGCTATGGTACTTGCGGGAAGTATTCCTGGCTCCTTCCTATTAAAAAATGTGGATGCCAGCGCCATCAAGGTGGTGTTTGGAGTTATGATCATTCTTCTGGGAAGCGAGATGTACCTGCGGGAACGCCATCCGGGCAAGATGAAAAATTCTAAAATCGTTCTGGCGGTCATTGGTGTGATCGCAGGTGTTTTATGCGGATTGTTTGGTGTTGGTGCGCTGCTGGCGGCGTATGTAAGCCGTGTGACGGATAACGGTAGTGGATTTAAGGCCAATATCAGCATGGTATTTCTGGTGGAAAGTACCTTCCGGATCGGTCTCTATATTGCTTTAAAGATCCTGACGATGGAAATTTTCTGCCATACACTGATGCTGTTTCCGTTTTCCCTTCTGGGTCTGTGGATTGGGATGAAGTGCAGTTCAAAGATGGATGACCGGATTATTAAGCGGCTGATCGTCATTCTGCTGATTGTTTCTGGAATCTCATTGATCGTTACCAATCTGTAAATGAGTGGTAGGATCATTCTTCGATCACCTGGATCTCCAGATAATCAAATTCGATATGTTCAATAAACTGATCCTGTCCAAAACGGGTTTTGGCGTGAAGCTGGAAATCGTGGATATTAGAATCCAGCCAGATCGGTTTGCTTAAATCAAATTCATAACAGATATCATCAAGGGACTGGAATACCATCTGGGTCCGGGAAAGACTGTAATCGCTGATGCAGATGGTGGTGTCTTTGACCAGATGGTTGTCTTTGATGATTTTTCCCCACATACGGAACATAATAAATGCACCTCCTAAAATAGCTGCCATCACAGATGCCACGGAGGGCAGCGAAATCTTGTTACTGTTCACGCGTTGCGCAAACAGTAACGAAATCTTCTCATAGTATATCGGACATTGGGGAAAATGTAAATGACTTCCTTGTAATGCCTGTGAAGCCGCATTATAATAAAATGAGACCTTGCGAAGGAGGAAATGGCTGATGGATGTCATTGCAGACTACGGAACATTTTTGAGAGAAGCCAAAACGGCAGTTTTAGAGCTTCGGGATATGCAGCAGCAGGAACAGCAGCTTTTAAAACGGTTAAAACAGGATCAGAAGCAGCTGGAAACCGATAAAAAAGCAGTGGAAGACAGGATCAGCCAGACCACGAAAAAACGTCTGGGCGAGATCACAGCCAGCTACGATAAAGAACTGGGCAAGGGCCAGGATCAGTTAAAAAAAGTGCGGAGCAAGCGGGAGAAGGCGAAAAACCAGGGGGTGAAGGAGCGGATCATCGATGAAACATCGGATCTGCGGGATGACAACCGGAGAATCCGCCTTCAGATCAAGACTATTTTCCAGCAGAACCACGTGCCGGGGATCTGCGATACGAATCTTTATTATACCCTGTATTTTCCAAGACATTTTGGAGAGATCCTGAAGCTGTTTGCAGCGATTGTGCTGGTATTTCTCCTTCTTCCCTATGGAATTTACTGGGTCTTAAAGAAACCGGATGTGATCTATCTGGTGGGCATTTATTTTGCATTTATTCTGGTGTTTGGCGGTGCTTATGTGCTCTGGGGCAATAAGACCAGGGACCGTTACGGGAAGGTTCTGAAAGAGGGAAGGCTTCTGAGGGATGAGATCCATGCCAACACCCGCAAGATCAAGGTGATCACCCGCAACATCCGCCGGGACCGCAATGAGACCATTTATGATCTTCAGAAATATGATGATGAGATCGCCCAGATCGAGCAGGAGCTGTCGCAGACGGTATCAAAGAAAAAAGAGGCGTTAAATGCCTTTGAGACGGTCACGAAAAATATCATTGCCGACGAGATCCATGCAGGAACCCAGGAAAAGATCGCGCAGCAGGCAGTGAAGTGTCGGGATGAGGAGCGGGAGCTTTTGGAATTGCAGGGTGCTCTGAAAAAGAAAAATCTCTTTATTACGGATCATTACGGGGCATATTTGTCCAGAGAGTTCCTGGAACCGGATAAATTAGACGCATTGGCGGGGATCATGACTAATGGAACTGCCGCTAATTTAAGCGAGGCCATGCAAGCGTATAAGAAAATGAATAACGCATAATTCCATAGACATCGGTCTATACTAGCAGTAACAAAGGGGACATTGCAGGAAAATGGAGCAATGCCCGGCGAGACAGGTGAGACGATATGGAGTTATGGAAACAGAAGGCTCCCGCCGTCAGACGGGAGCTTTATTATTATGATACGTCCGATGGATTTGAGGCGGCCAGACTGGCGGCGCGGCTTTATTCCATGTTAAAGGAGGAGTTACAGAGGGCACAGAAGGAGAAGGTGCTGTTTTTATGTATCGGCACGGATCGGTCTACGGGAGACAGCCTGGGACCGCTGATCGGCCATCAGCTTTACCGGAAAGGTCTGCGCCATATCACGGTGGTAGGGACGCTGGAGTATCCGGTTCATGCCATGAATTTAGAGGACACTTTATACCTGGTACGGGAGCGGTATCCAGATCATTTGGTGGTAGCAGTGGACGCGTCTGTGGGAAAAACCTGCCATGTGGGGTGTGTAACCCTGGGAAGAGGTGCTTTGAGACCAGGTCTGGGAGTCAGTAAAAATCTGCAGGCAGTAGGGGATCTCTTTATCACTGGTGTGGTCAGCGGCGGCTCCAGCCGTGATCCCATGATGCTGCAGAGCATCCGCTTAGGGATGGTGATGCATATGGCAGAGTGCATCAGCGACAGCATCTGTCTTGTCGAAAAGTTATGGGAATCTCTGTCCCTGGTTTGACAAATTTCGCAGTCCTGTCATGGTAAGATGGGCAGTAGCATGAAAGAAGGCAGCTGGAACGGATAGATCACAGTTGCGAGCATGTGCCTGGCAGTCTTAGCGCGAGCGCGTGGACTGCACGAAAATGACAGTGGGGTGAACCAGATGGGAGAATTATATAATCCATATCCAAAACTGCCGAAGAATACACGGCAGATCGGGGAGAGAGACCAGTCAGTCAGACTGTATTTAGAGGACTATGTGAACACGTATCTGAAACGCCTGTTTCCAAAGGGCGGACAAGATCTGCGGGTTGGCGTTCTCTTAGGAACATCAGAGGAGCATGACGGCGTTCCGTATCTGTTTGTGGACGGCGCTCTGGAAATGGAGGACGTGGCGGAGCAGGGCGAGAAGGTGGAGCTGACAGAAAGTGCCTGGAAGAAGGTGTATCAGGACATGGACCGTCTGTTTCCGAAACGGTCGGTGCTTGGCTGGTTTTTATGCGGTGCGCCGGGTGCGGCTTTAAGTCCCTTAAATTACTGGAAACAGCATGGACAGTATTTTGCAGGGAAAAACCAGCTGATGTATCTGAACTCCGGATTGGAGGGAGAGGAAGCAGTTTACATAACATCAGAGGACGGATTCTATAAGCTGAGAGGTTATCACATATACTATGAGCGGAACCAGATGATGCAGGATTATATGATCATGCGTAAGGATGTCCGCCGGGTGGAAACAGGCACCGGAGAACCGGTGGTGCGGGATTTCCGACAGCGGATGGAGGAAAATAAGAGTCAGATCACCTCTAGACGCGGCAGCATCCGGGTGCTGGGAAGCCTGTGCAGTGCTCTTGCCATGGTGGTGCTGGCCGGAGGCGTGGTGATGGTCAACAATTATGACAAGATGCAGAAAATGGAATCGGTGCTGACTTCCGTTTTGCCGGAGGGAATTTCCTGGCAGAACAGCCTGTCTGCTGTGGAGAACAGCCAGAAAAAGGGAGGTTCGTTGCGAAACAGCCAGACGGGACAGATGAGTGGAACGGAGAATGGTGGGGACAACCTTCTGGTAGAACATGCATCTGGCGGAGTGAATCCGACACTGGCTCATGAGACCATGTCGGAGACTTATCCGGAAACCGCCGGGCAGAGCCAAAATGAAACGGTGATGGAGGCTGAGGAGCAGAACAAGGTCAGTGGGGATGGCCAGACAGACGGGGAAAGGCCGGCAGAGGCCGAAAACCAGACTGGCACGGACCAGCCCTCCAGTCATGGTCCTGCAGGTACAAAGACCGCGCCATCCCAGACTGCCGCAGAGTCTGATCGTGCCTCCATCTCCGCTGCGCTGGCCTCCGGCACCTACCAGATCCAGCCTGGAGAGACCCTTTATGGCATCTGTTTGAAGCTATATGGAAATGGCGGCCGTCTGGAGGAAATCTGCCGTTTAAATGGCCTGGAGGACGAAAATAAGATCATGGCCGGACAGAATTTGATTCTTCCGCAATGAGAGGTTCTGTGCTATACTGGTACCGAAATCATCAGAGCAGCTGTTTGGTGCACAGCGCGGAACAGTTGCGATTGAGTTTGGGAGAACAGAGGATGAATGATATGGATTCCATGAGCCGTGAATCGAAGAAAGACCAGCTGAGGAAACGGGTTATTTCTGGAGAAAATGGGAGAAATACCAGAAATGTCGGAAATGCCGGAAATGCCGGAAATGCCGGAAATGTCAGTTTCTCCGGCGGCTGGACACCGGAAGAGGACAGCGAAGAGATCGTCAGAAAAGCCCATAAAAAGGTAAAGCGACGTCATCTGGTCCTTCTGATCCTGCTTTTGATCCTGATCGGCGGAGCGGCAGGCGGTGTGTACTGGTATAACCGGTATTTCCAGTTCGAGAATCAGACTGTGGGCTGGGAACGTGTCCTGGACCGTGGAGATGGAAGCTTCACAGGCTATAAAAAATTTGGCAATGGATTTTTAAAATATACAAAAGATGGCGCGTCCAACATAGGAAGTGATGGAAAGGACATCTGGATCCAGAGCTATGAGATGAAATCCCCGATTGCTGCAGTCAATGACGGGTATGCGGCCATTGCGGACCAGCAGGGTAATTCCATCTATATCTGCGACCAGAGTGGATGCCTTGGCATTGCGACTACGGTGCTTCCCATCGTGAAGATCACCATTTCCGCCAAGGGCGTGGTGGCGGCGATTCTGGAGGACCAGACGGCCAGCTACATTTATTTCTTCCGCAAGGATGGAACGGAGATGCAGATCTCCATGAAGGGTGTGTTAAGCGGTGAGATCGGCTATCCACTGGATATCAGCCTGTCGCCGGATGGAACCATGTTGACGGGTTCCTATATGTATATTGAAGATGGAACACTGCGGAGCCGTGTGGCATTTTATAATTTCTCCGAGGTGGGTAAAAATGCTTTAAACCGTTTTGTCGGCGGTTTTCATGATATTTATAAAGAAAACATTGTGCCGCGGGTCCAGTATCTGGACGATGTGTATTCGGTAGCATTTGCCCAGGACAGCATTTCCTTCTTCTCTTCCAGGGATGTGATGTCTCCGGCCCTGTTAAAGCAGGTGCAGGTGACAGAGGAGATCCAGAGTGTGTTCTATAGTAAGGATTATGTGGGAGTGATCGTAGCCCAGGAGGGCGGAGAGTACCGCCAGCGCATGGATGTATATAAGCCCAATGGAGACGCGGTTTTCAGCCAGGAATTTACCTATGACTATACATATGCGGATATTGACGGAGATACGATCTTTCTGTATAATGAAGATTCATGTAGAGTTTATAACCGTTATGGGAATCTAAAATATGAGGGCCCCCTTGATTTTTCGGTTTCGAAGATGATCAAAGGAAGTCTTCCGAACCAGTTTCTGGCGGCGGGGCCTCAGGCAATCAAAGAGATCAAATTACACTAGGGAGGTACTACTAATGAACAAGATTGATACCATGTCAGTCAATGCGATCCGTGTGCTTTCAGCAGACGCGATCCAGAAAGCAAAATCCGGACATCCGGGACTTCCACTGGGAGCCGCTCCAATGGCTTATGAGCTTTGGACCAGACATATGAACCACAACCCGGCAGATCCACAGTGGCCAAACCGCGACCGTTTCATCTTATCCGGCGGACACGGTTCCATGCTGTTATACTCCTTACTCCATCTGTTTGGATACGGAGATTTAAAGAAAGAAGATCTGATGAATTTCCGTCAGCTTGGTTCTCTGACACCAGGTCATCCGGAGTACCACCACACCGTAGGCGTTGAGGCAACCACAGGTCCTCTGGGCGCAGGTATGGGTATGGCAGTTGGTATGGCGATGGCAGAAGCACATCTGGCAGCGGTATTCAACAAAGAAAATTATCCGGTAGTAGACCATTATACCTATGTATTAGGTGGCGATGGATGTATGATGGAGGGCATTTCCTCTGAGGCATTTTCCCTGGCAGGTACCTTAGGACTTGGTAAATTGATCGTTTTATATGATTCTAACAGAATTTCCATTGAGGGAAGCACCGATATCGCATTTACTGAGAATGTGCAGAAACGTATGGAGGCATTTGGCTTCCAGTTAATCACAGTAGAAGATGGCAATGACTTAGATGCCATCGGTGCAGCCATCGAGGAGGCAAAGGCAGATACCACACGTCCTTCCTTCATTACGGTGAAAACCCAGATCGGATATGGTTGTCCTGCAAAACAGGGTTCCGCAAGCGCTCATGGAGAGCCTCTGGGCGAGGAAAATGTGGCTGCCATGAAAGAATTCTTACAGTGGCCTTCCAAAGAGCCATTCTATGTACCGGACGAGGTGTATGAGAACTTTGCGAAGATCGCAGAGGAGAAGGCAGATGTGGAAGCAGCATGGAACGTGATGTTTGCTGCTTATTGCCAGGAATATCCGGAGATGGAAGCGTTGTGGAACCAGTACCACGACGAGCACGCAGCAGAGAAATTTGCGGATGATGCGGATTTCTGGGCAAAGGGCGAGAAGCCGGAGGCAACCAGAGCGTTATCCGGAAAAGTCCTGAATTACATGAAGGACAAGCTGCCGAACCTGATCGGCGGTTCTGCGGACTTAGCTCCATCGAATAAGACCAATATGTCCGGCGAAGGAGATTTCTCCAAGGCAACACCAGAGGGAAGAAACTTACATTTTGGTGTCCGCGAGTTAGCCATGACTGCGATTGGCAATGGTCTGATGCTGCATGGTGGTCTGCGGGCTTATGTGGCAACCTTCTTCGTATTCAGTGATTACGTGAAGCCGATGGCGCGTCTGTCTGCTTTAATGCAGGTACCGCTGACCTTTGTGCTGACCCATGACAGCATTGGTGTTGGCGAGGACGGCCCGACCCACGAGCCGATCGAGCAGTTAGCGATGCTCCGCGCAATGCCAAACTTCCATGTATTCCGTCCATGTGACGCAACCGAGACAGAAGCTGCCTGGTACAGCGCAGTGACCAGCCAGAGAACACCAACTGCCCTGGTACTGACCAGACAGAACCTGACACCGATGGCAGGCTCCAGCCGCGATGCCTTAAAGGGTGCTTACGTGATCGATGACTGCGAGGGAACACCGGAGGTGATCCTGATGGCCAGCGGTTCTGAAGTAGAACTGGCAGTAAAGGCTAAGGCAGAGTTAGAAAAAGAAGGACAGAAAGTCCGCGTTGTTTCCATGCCATGTATGGATCTGTTTGAGGAGCAGTCTGAGGAGTACAAGGAGTCCGTTCTTCCAAAGGCAGTGAGAAAGCGTGTTGCCATCGAGGCATTAAGCGACTTTGGCTGGGGCAGATACGTTGGTCTTGACGGTGCGTATGTGACTATGAAGGGCTTTGGTGCCAGCGGTCCGGCTGCAGTATTGTTTGAGCATTTTGGATTTACTGTAGATCATGTAGTTGAAACTGTAAAATCTTTGTAATTGCGAAGCTAGTGAACAGTTACAAATCTGGATAGGATTTAGGAGAAATGTGATGGGGAAGAAATGTATTGGAGTTGACGTAGGTGGAACCAGCGTTAAACTGGGTATTTTTGATGTAGATGGTGTACTGTTAAAGAAATGGGAGATCCCGACCAGAAAAGAAGAGCATGGCAAGTATGTTCTGGATGATATCGCAGCAAGCATCCGTGAGACCTTAAAAGACGAGAACATCTCCATGGAAGAGGTCGTTGGTGTTGGTATTGATGTGCCTGGTCCGGTAAAGAAGAACGGTTATGTGGAGGTTTGCGTCAACCTGGGCTGGAGAGATATCTATCCGGCAAAAGAGTTAAGCGCCCGTTTAGACGGAATCCCTGCAGAGTGCGGCAATGACGCTAACGCAGCTGCTCTTGGTGAGATGTGGAAAGGCGGCGGAGAGGGCTACTCGGATATTGTTATGGTAACCTTAGGAACCGGCGTTGGCGGTGGTGTGATCATCAATGAGAAGATCATTGCAGGCAGACATGGTCTGGGTGGTGAGATCGGTCACATCCATGCCCGTGATGATGAGCAGGAGTACTGCAATTGTGGAGGCAGAGGCTGTCTGGAGCAGGTGGCGTCCGCGACTGGAATCGCCAGAGAGGCACGCCGGAAGATGGCAGCTGATGAGCGTCCATCCGTTCTGCGTCAGTTTGGTGATGAAGTAACCGCTAAAGACGTCTTAGACGGAGCCAAAGCAGGCGATGCTCTGGCGTTAGAGGTGGCTGAGACCGCATGCCATTATCTGGGGGTTGCCCTGGCTCAGACGGCTCTGATCGTGGACCCGGATATCTTCGTCATCGGCGGAGGCGTATCCAAGGCAGGCCAGTTCTTAGTAGATATGATCAAGAAACACTATGAGGAGCACATAACGATCTCCGCGGATCATCCGCTGATCGGTCTGGCGACACTGGGCAATGATGCAGGAATTTATGGTGCAGCGAGAATGGTGCTGAAATAGGAATACAGAAACCATGATCGTGTGTCAGCACGAAACAGTTATAAGACAAAAGTGCCGGAAATCGGAAAGATCAAAGTGATCTGACAGATTCCCGGCACTTTTTGTATCAGTAACCAGTGGCAATTGCAGCTGTAATTCAAATCGAACGTCCGTGAGACTTGTCGCGTGATTCTGTGTAAAAATGAGGAGACCCCAGGCGTTGCCACCTGGGGTAATTATGAAAAATCTATGTGCAATTTGACCATACAATCAACTCGCATTGCTGATTTTCTATAAATTTAGTATAGGAAAAGAATATGAACAAAGTGTGAACACCATGTAAATAAATAATGAAAACACGTGTGTACATGATATTTTTATGTGCAGATTGCACAGAATGAAAGTGGGTGGTGGTTGCTGTTTGCGCAGCGCATGAACAGTAACGGCGGTGGTTGCATTGTATTCCGTACATGATTTAGTCTTGCAGAGAAGGGAAAAATCTGTGATAATATAGAATGATACCAGGGTCAAAAGGTCAGAAGTTCGACGCAAGCTTGCTTGCAGGAGAATTTTTGACCTTGGGACCCGCCA
>OODU01002821.1_pt1 | contig 14325 bp, 8 predicted proteins | sample 1671171 | NCBI WGS metagenome assembly OODU01 (sample SAMN06348129, study PRJEB24527) | human gut metagenome | biome: human gut; feature: ankylosing spondylitis patient; material: feces | host: Homo sapiens | place: China | collected 2015-10
TTTTTTTCAAGCAGAAGACGGCATACGAGATTCAAGTGTGACTGGAGTTCAGACGTGTGCTCTTCCGATCTACTGAAATCCCTAACACAACGTCCCAGCATATCTATTGCAGCAGAAAAATTATTGCCTATGTCAAACATATATCCTATCAGTACGATCAAAAATGTCCGTAATATTTGAAAAATACGCCATGACGTTTTTTGAGTCTGAATATGCAGACCGGCAATTGCTTTATTAAATAATGGCTGCATCAAAACAGATAACAGGATCACGCTGCCATTCCAAACACCAAAGGCAACATATTTCATATTTGCCCCATGCCAGATTCCCACAAGTAAGAAAGTGATAAAAGAAGCAATTCCTGCCGGAAGCACTTTTGCAATATGCGCTCCAACCGCATGATCACCATATTTTTGTTTCAGGTTTTTACCCATTTTAAAAAAACGTTTTGACATTGCAAGAGAATAAAACACATAATTCTTCATCCATGCGCCTAATGTAATATGCCAACGTCTCCAATAATCGTTAATGCTTACTGCAAAATATGGTCTGCAGAAGTTCTCAGCCATTTCAATCCCCAGGATTTCTGCAAATCCTCTGGATATATCGATTCCACCTGAAAAATCCGCATATAATTGTAATGCATAGACCAGAACTGTTATAAAAATAACAGTTCCATTATACTGCATATAATCTGGTGCAACCATTTGGATCAGGCTGACTGCCCTGTCTGCGATCACCATTTTTTTGAAATATCCCCAAAGCATCAAAAGTGTACCATGTTTTAGATTTTTATAAGAAAAATTTCGTTCTGCATAAAGCTGATGCGCCAGCTGATCATAAAAGCTGATCGGGCCTTGAATGAGCTGTGGAAAAAATGATACAAACAATGCATATTTTGCCGGATTTCTTTCTGGTTCAGATTTTTCTCTGTAAACATCAATCAAATATCCGATAGACTGAAAGGTATAAAAAGAAATCCCTAACGGCAATGCCAGATGCAATATTGGAATCGGACCAGTCATTCCTGATTTTTCAAGAAAACTGTTCATTCCTCCGGCAAACAAATTAAAATATTTTAAGAATATAAGTATCCCAAAATTCAGCACAAGTACCATGATCAGAACTTTTCTTCTCTTCCTTTTCATTTCCTCTTTGTACTGCTTTTTCTGTTCCCGATCCCATTCTCCGCTATGAAGAACTATCGTTTCTTTCGCTGTTTTGCTGTTTTTATACATAATAAGTGCTGCAAAATAAACTGTAAATGTAGTAAATAAAAGAAAAGCAGCATATTTCCAGCTTGCCCATAAATAAAAAATATAACTGGCAACCAGTAATACGGTCCATTGATATTTTTTTACAGGAAACATATAATATGCTGCTGTTACCAGCAGCATAAATATCATAAATGTAATTGTCGTATATCCCATACTTGCTACCCCTGTCCTTCTGATAAACATCAGTATACTTTTGTTTAGGAAATACGTCAATCATATAATTGACATATACCCTCATACAGGGCATTAGAATCGATCAGGCGACCGTCAGAGCTTTCTCGGATATATGATATCAGTGTAGCAAACGGCAGACAGGATTTTAACCTGGGAATCGTGCGCAGACATCAGAAACATTGTTACTGTTTACTCCGTTCACAGTAGTGATGTGTGAACAGTTACAAACATTGTACAACCTTTACAAATTCGTCCATTATCATTGCTATTCTTTGGTAAAAAGAGTATACTGTAAAGCACTAAACACCAGGAGTACAAATTATGAACACACACTCATCCGGATATTACAGCATAGACAAAGACTATAATATCCTAAGCTATAACGACACTGCCAAACAACTGTACCCCAATCTCCAGCCGGGAGTGAAATGCTATAAGGCACTTATGGGGCTTGATTCCCCATGCCCGCCCTGCCCTGTAGCACTGGGGATACAGGGGCCAAAGACCTACCTGGATCCGATCCGTCATATTTATGAGACAGTTGATGCAGTAGAGACTGTACAGCCCGACGGTAGCAGAGGACATGCACTTGTATTCAGCACAGTAGCCGAAGGAGAAAGCCTGTCAAAGTCTATTCCCACAGGTGAGAACTCTCTCCGTCTGCTGGGTGCCATCAACCTGCTTGCTTCTGACTACATGTCTGTTTATGGCGTAAACCGGGAAACCGGGAAAATCTCCGTATATCGTTCCAGATTTACTGATGCTTTTGCGGATATTAAAGATAATGCAGACTATAAGCTGTCATTTAATTTTATCATCCAGAAATATATTCATCCGGATGAGCGTTCCTATGTGTCCAGACACCTGAATTATGAAACCCTGCTGGAAAGACTTTCTCAGGAAGCCTCTTTCAAATTCCATTTCAGGGTTGTCACAGATACTGTCCATTACTATTATCTGCTCATTGCCAGAAACGGAAACGCCGATGACTATCGGGATTTCGTAATTGCAGTGGCCTGTGAAGACAATGATGTGACAGCACGCAAAATCTATGAAAATCAGCTCCACTCTCTTCTGGCATCCATTACCCATGCTGCCGGCTACTTTCATCTCGACCTTACAGATGATAAGATTCTGAAGATCGGAGGCACTTCTGCCCTGGCCTATAAGATAGATGCTGACGCTTCCATTGACCATTTTATTGCAGAGACTGCTGTTTTTATACCGGTATTAAAGGACAGAAACGATTTCATCAACGCATTTTGCCGCAGTTCCCTGATGAAAAGCTACGAGGACGGTCAGGTAGAGGTCACCAGAGTTTCCCGCTGTCTCTACGATGACAATATAACCAGGCTTTCCAAATATGTGACAAGACTGCTGCTCAATCCTTCCAATAACCATCTGGAAGCAATCCTCTACGGTGAGGATGTCACCAGAACACAGGAAGCCTATGAGACACAGGTAAGTATTGTCCAGACACTGAGCAGCAACTACCTGAACGTATACCTGATCAATCCCAGAGAAAAAACTCTCTCTGTGATCAAGCAGGAAGACCGCGATGTCCCTGCTCCAGACAAAAAACACAACAATACATACCCCTATGATCTTTTCCTCTCAGACTATATCCGGCAGCGTGTATATCCGGATGACCGTACAATGCTGGAAGAATCACTGGAACTGGATAATGTAATGAGTGTTTTGTCCGGTCAGTCCGAATACAAGGGGAATTACCGGATAAATGACAGGGATGGTATCCATTACTATCAGTTCCGCTTTATCAAAAACGAAGACTCCGGTATCATTGTTCTGGGATTTTTGAATGTGGACGATGTGGTGGAATCAGAAATCAGACACCAGAAGCTTCTCAAAGAAGCTCTTGATACTGCCGAACGTGCCAATGCAGAGAAATCCAATTTTCTTTCCCGTATGTCCCACGATATGCGTACGCCGTTGAATGGGATCATTGGTCTGCTGGAAATTGATAAAAAGCACGAAAATGATATCGGATTCCTGAAAAGTAATCGTGAAAAAGCATTCATTTCAGCCAGTCATCTGCTCTCTCTTATCAATGATGTACTGGATATGTCCAAGATCGAGGAGGGCGGACTTGTACTCAACCATGAACCTTTTGATCTGATCAGATATGAAAAAGAGACACAGATGCTGATTGATATGCAGGCACAGAAAAACGGCATTGATTTCACCGTTCATATCGCACCGGAGATATACGAACATCCCTTTGTATACGGCAGCCCTCTGCACCTCCGTCGTGCCATGATGAATATTTACAGTAACTGTATCAAATACAACAGAGAAAATGGGGCAATCCATACGGAGATCCATGCTCTCCCTTCCCATGATCATAAGCTGGTCTGCAGATGGACGATCTCTGATACGGGAATCGGCATCAACAAAGAATATCTGGAGAAGATCTTTGAACCCTTTACTCAGGAGAATATGGATGCCCGAAGTGTATATCATGGCACCGGACTGGGTATGAGCATTGCCAAAGCGCTATTTGAACAGATGGGTGGTACCATTGAGATTTCCAGTACTCCGGGTATCGGAAGTACTTTTGTGATCACTTTGCCATTTGAAGAGGCAGAAGAAACGGATATCTCTTCTGAGCCAGAATCTGAGCGAAACTCCATTCAGGGCATAAAGATCCTGCTGGCAGAGGATAATGAAATAAACAGAGAAGTGGCACAGGTACTCCTTGAAGAGGAAGGTGCTGTGGTAACTGCAGTATCCAATGGCAGGGAAGCTGTAAAACTTTTCTCCCGTCACCCTGAGGGGACATTTGATGTGATACTTATGGATATTATGATGCCTCTGATGGACGGATACGAAGCCACCCGCCAGATCCGGAAGCTTGACAGGCCAGATGCTTCTTCTGTTCCCATCATCGCACTGACCGCCAATGCTTTTGCAGAAGATGTCCGCCATGCATTGGATTGTGGCATGAACGCACATCTGGCCAAACCACTGGATGTAGAAAAAATGATCCATACGATTGCCCTGTGTTACTGTTCAAAGGTTAGCTGGACTTAGAAGAACCGATGGTGTAGACTGATAACAGTCAAAGCCATCGGTTCTCTTTATCCAAATATTCTGGACACTCTGTCATATATATTTGCCGGATCTTTAAAGCGCATCAAAACAAGCATGCTCATGCATTGGCAGAGATTCTCGATGCTTTCGAAATTCCTGAATGTCACAGCCTGCGCCTGTTTCCGCTTATAATTTCTCAGAAGACTTTCCGCTTCATTATTAGTAGCAGGTATCCGGAAATCATGCAGGAATAGCAGATGATTCTGCATGTATTATAGGATGTATAGGTTCCAGTTTCTTTCGTCATTTTTTACAATGACTTACGCATACCTCTGAACAGTAATATGGAGAATCTTATGATAAAAAATAATTGATTTCTAAGAGACAGTCTGTTAGAATATACCTGTGAAAAGGGAGTAGCTTGCCGAATGGATTCGGTTCACTTCTTCGTCAGGACAGTTATTGAAACATATAACTCGGAAAGTGATGAAATTGCGAGACTTTTACTGTGAATGCAGTAGGAGTCTCTTTTTTTATACCTACTGCAAAATAAATGTATTCCCGGAATCTTTTTATATTTGATTTTGTGAGTACGTAATAAAAGAAAGAGAGGTAGAAATGATGTTTTTACAGGTTATTATTTTGCTGGCAGGTTTTTTGTTTCTGGTGAAAGGTGCAGACTGGTTTGTGGAGGGTGCAGCCAGTATTGCGAAAAAGCTGGGAATTCCGCAGCTGATCATTGGATTGACCATCGTAGCAATGGGAACCAGCATGCCAGAGGCAGCAGTCAGTATTACTGCTGCAATGAATAAGAATGCAGGTATTACCATTGGAAATGTAGTCGGAAGCAATATCCTGAATATTCTGATCATACTGGGAGTTACAGCAGTAATTACGAATGTAGCGATTCAAAGATCCACGCTTCTTTACGAAATTCCGTTTATGATAGTGATAACAATTGTTCTGCTGATCTTTGGTATCACAGGTTCAGAGGTGACTTTTATTGAAGGCGTGATTTTCTGGATACTGTTTCTGATATATCTGGGATATCTGTTTGTGATGGCAAAGAAGGGGAACAATCAGGAAGAAGCAGAAGCAAAGGATAATCCGGTATGGAAATGTATGCTCCTGATGGTAATCGGTGGAATTCTGGTCGTAAAGGGCAGTGATTTTGCAGTCAGCGGAGCAACGGAGATTGCCCGTTATTTTGGCATGAGTGAGAGATTTATCGGGCTGACAATTGTTGCACTGGGAACATCTCTTCCGGAACTTGTCACATCAGTAACAGCAGCCAGAAGAGGAAATACAGGAATTGCCATTGGAAATATAGTCGGAAGCAATATTTTTAATATTTTGTTTGTTATCGGTACAACAGCACTCATCTGTACTGTGCCGTTTGAGAGTAAATTTATTATTGATACTGTAATTGCAGTTCTGTGTGGAGCAATACTCTGGATTGGTACATTCAGACATAAAGAATTAAGAAAACCCTGTGGTGTGGTTATGCTGTTGTGTTATGTCGCATACTTCCTGTATTTATGTCTGGTATAACGAATAATTGCTTTTCACAACTTCCGCAGGGGATTTATCTGACCCGGTTAAAATAAGAAATGGAATAAAGTATATTATGGATAATTATGAAAAACAGGTATATACAGGAAGAGAGTTGTTTTTAAAATATGATCAGGATAAGCTGATAAAGAAATATGGTTTGAAACACGATGAAGAATATCTGTATTTGAAATATATTGGAACAGAATATCGGATCAATCGCAGAAACGGTGCTATTGAATATGCCACAGGCGAAGAATGGACGGACTGCAGAGAATATACAGTTGTTATGACAATCTATGATTTTCTCTGCTGTTCCGGGCAGGAGATACTGCCTCCTTTTACCGGGCAGTGGCAGCCTGTGGGCAGATTTGTAACTGCCGGGAGCAGTCCGTCAACAGATCATTTTGTGAAAAAGTATGCAAGAGCATTTTCCGGCAAAGTGGAAGAGGTAAAGCAGGCCTGTATCTGTCTGGGAGGAAAGCAGACGAAGCGTCTGGCTGGGGCAGATCTGACATTTGAAATGCCGGTTCTTCCGGATTTCTCTGTGTTGCTTCAGTTCTGGGATGGGGATGAAGAATTCCCGCCAAAGATCTTATTGTTGTGGGATAAAGTATCGTTATCATACCTTCATTTTGAGACGACATATTATCTTCAGGGGGATCTTCTGAAGGCTATACTGCAGACAATCGGCTGAATACACTGCAGCCGATCCTTATGAAATTACTCCGTAATGTTCCTATAACATAAAAAAGCCCTCCGGGCAGGATCGCACTGCGTCGGAGAGGAATTATGTCGCTGAAGCGACCCGCCGCAGGCGGAGAATCCTGCAAGCAGGATTCTTTCTTACGATGTTATTTCATAAGCGTAACCATAATGATTGTATCGAAGAAGAGAGAAAAAATATGAAAATCAAAAAAATACAAAGTGCATGTCTTATTTTGGCATGTATCGTAGCAACAGGACTTATAGGATGTGGGAAAACAGATGAAACGTCAAAGAAGCACGAAGCAATTACTTTTATGGCTCCTTATCTGGAGGTGGACAGCTTTATAGAAGAGGTGCATAAAACATATCCGGAGATTGAACTTGAAGTAGTCCCGTACAGCGGAGCAAACACAACAACCTGTCTGCAGAATATGTTAGAGGCAGATGATCTTCCGGACATCTGCACACAGACTTATTATAAGCCGGATGTGGTGGATGCCAGTGATAAGATGATTGATCTCTCCGGATACGATTTTACAGACAATTATGTGGAATCACGTCTGAAAGATGTATCCGATGATGGTGCACTTTATATGCTTCCATCTTTGTACAACTGTTATGGAATCACTTATAATAAAACACTGCTTGAGAAAAATGGCTGGAAGCTGCCAACATCTTTTACAGAGCTTGAAGAACTTGCAGACAAAGCAAAAGAAGCAGGAGTTACGTTATGTATGGCACAGATTCAGTACCCTGGTTCAGCCTTTCAGTATATATGTAATATTGCGGATGCGGGATTCCTTAGTACCATGTCTGGAAAGCAGTGGCAGAAAGATTACCTGTCAGGAAAGGCAAATGTAAGCGATACACCAGGCATGATGGAAAGTATGGAATATATCCAGAAGTGGAAAGACCTTGGGATGCTTGACTGCAGCAACAGTGATCCGGCAGATGATGGCAAAACAAGAGATGATTTTATAAAGGGAAACTCACTGTTTCTATTGGGACCACAGAATGGCATTATGGACGCAGAAGATACAACGGACAAATTTGGTCTGATGCCATACCTGTCTGAAGACGGAAGCAGGAATGTATTTATTTTAAATGTAAACCGTTATTATGGATTGAATAAAGAGCTGGAGAATCATCCTGAGAAACTTGAAGATGCATTAAAAATCATGAAGGTGCTGTCTACGGTAGAAGGAACCAGCGCCCTGTATCCGGACAGCACATTAAAAGCAGGACTACTTCCTTTCAAAGATGCAAAGGCAGATGACACCTTCTATGCAGATATTTCAGATATGATCAATGCAGGGAATACGACACCGTTTATTTATGCCGGATGGGAAAATACGATTGTAAATACCGGAACCAAAATGCTGGAATTCATGCAGGATAAGGCATCAATAAAGGATGTGGCAGATCAATTGGATGAGGATCAGGACAGAGTGGTAAATAACCAGCCGGAAGTGATCACAACAGCCACAGAGAAAATCTCACAGGAAAGCTGTGCAAAGCTGGTGGGCAGATGTTTTGCCGAGGCGACCGGAAGTGACGTTGCTCTTATATCCCTTGGAACATGGATCAGTGGAAATGGCACAAACCAGAACAATGATGGCGTGAGCGGAAAACTGTATGCAAAGAATATTACAGACTATGATATCTGTACCATTCTTCCGACTGGCTGGTCACAGACGATTAAAACAATCAGGCTGACAGGAAAACAGATTCAGGCATTGTATGAAGAAGGTTATGATGCAGTTGGTACAGGCAAGAATTATCCATATATGCTGGTAAATCCTGAAGATATGAAACTGGAGAATGGAAAGACTTATCAGGTCGCAATTTCCGGAATCAGTGAAAAACTGGCGTCAGAAACGGAAGTGACAGACAGTGGTATTGTGGGTATGGATGCGACAAAAGAGTTTTTTGGACAGTTTGAGACTTTAAGTGAAGCAGACGCTGAATGGAAATAAGCGGAGGAGAAAGATGCAAAAGGCAAGGAATTACCGAAACTTAATATTGGGTTGCTGTATGACTGGTATAGCGATGCTTCTTGCATTCTTTTTTCTGTATCATACTTATATCCAGGATATTATCTATGAAGAACGATTAAACCAGATGGAAGAGATTACCCGTCAAATGTTTCAAAATCTGGAGGATGTGATCGATTCCCACTGGAACCGGGTAACAGAAGAATGTAATTATCTGAGAGATGCAAACGTGCAGACTACAGATGAACTCTGCAGACATATGAAAAAGAAATATGAATTATCAGTATATGCCATGCAGAGGATTACGTTGATGGCAGTGGATTCAGAAGGCGGATATTATACAGAATCCGGAAACAGGGGACTTTTTCGGGATTTGGATTACTTTGAAGAAAGTCCTGAAAAGATCAGTTTTGTTTTTGATTCTATGACAGATAACCAGTCAAAGATGGTATTTCTGGATCGTCTGCCGGAACCAATACATCTTCAGAATGGAGAAAAGAAAACTACAATTCTATATTTTGGAATTGTTCAGGATATGGAACAGTTGAATCCTTATTTTGAATGCGATGCATATAATGGGAACAACAGTGTGTATGTACTGGATGATAATGGATTTAAACTGTTCAACAGCAATCAGGTGGAACTGATCAAGGGTCATAATGTATTTTCCGTCCTACAGAACATGAAGTATCTTCACAATTCTTCCTTTGACAAAACAAAGGCGGAACTGGAAGAAAAAGGCTGCAGTTATTCTAATGCAGTTCTGGATGGAACAGAATATTTTTACGGATTAAAAAGAATGGAAAATGCCGAATGGACACTTATCTTTCTGGTTCCGGCAGAATATGTTGCTACGAATACATTAAAACTTGTCAATTTTGTTATGGTATTTATTGTTATCTTTACGGTTATCGTAGCTGTCTGTGTTATGCTGGGGATTTCCTTTGTCATGTACAGAAATCAGCAGGAAGCGATCCGTGTGGAACGGGAAAATAATGCCAAGCTGGAAACAGTGAATACAAAACTGCGTCAGGCAAAACAGGCGGCGGAGGATGCTTTTCAGGTGGCGCAGGAGGCGAACAGATCCAAGAGCAGTTTTCTTGCCAATATGTCTCACGATATACGAACCCCTATGAATGCGATCATTGGTATTACGTCCCTGATCAGACATGATGCCGGTGATAAAGGCAAGGTAATAGAGTATGCGGATAAAATTGATACTTCCTCACAGCATTTGTTGGGGATTATTAATGAGGTTCTGGATATGAGTAAGATTGAAGCAGGAAAAACTGTCTTCAAGTATTCTGATTTTTCTATTCTGGATTTCATACAGGAGCTTGACACTATATTTCATTCTCAGATATCTGAAAAGAAGCAGACTCTTACAATTACAAAAGAAAACCTCCGGCATGAGTGGGTGAACGGGGATCAGGTTCATCTGATGCAGATTTTCAGTAATCTGCTGTCTAATGCAATAAAATATACACAGGAAGGTGGAGAAATTCAGCTTCTGGCAGAGGAATGTGAATCAAATTCATCTGTTTATGCAAAGTATCGTTTTTTAGTCTGTGATAATGGGATGGGAATGTCGGCAGATTTCAAGGACACGATTTTTGATGCGTTTACCCGCGCAGAAAATTCTCTGACAAATAAGATACAGGGAACCGGCCTTGGAATGGCAATCACCAAAAATCTGGTTGACTTGATGGGCGGAACCATTGATGTAGAAAGTGAACCGGGACAGGGCAGCTGTTTTGAGGTTTTTATGGATCTGAAAATCGCAGAAGAAAGATCTGTTTCTCCGGCTTCACAGGCAGAAACAGATGAGCAGGATGGTAATATCCTGCTGGGAATGCGGTTCTTGTGTGCAGAGGATAATGAGATAAATGCAGAAATTCTGACGGAACTGTTAAAGATTGAGGGCGCAGAGTGTACGATCTGTGAAAATGGTAAAATGGTCCTGGAGACATTTGAGCAGTCTGTTCCTGGTGACTATGATATGATCCTGATGGATGTGCAGATGCCTGTCATGAACGGCTATGAGGCAACGAAAAAAATCAGACAGCTGGAAAATCGAAAAAAAGCGGAAATTCCCATTCTTGCAATGACGGCGAATGCTTTTTCCGAGGATCAGCAGGCCGCACTGGAGGCAGGCATGAATGAGCATGTTGCCAAGCCCATCGATATGAATGTTTTGCTTCGGGTTATGATGAAATATCTGTAACACGCAAAAAAATTATAAAATTAACTGAAAAAAGTAAACAAAAATACAAGGACGCTCTTTCTTTTTTGATGAACGTCCTTGTTTTCTTGTTAGTCGAATCAGTACAAAATCGCACAAACAGTAGTCAGATTTTCTATGATAATCGATGCGGCTTGACACTAAACCTGTCCGTAACCAATAACCCAAGGAAGCATAACGAAAAAAGCGGACATTTCTGTCCGCCTAATTTCAATTCCTATTTCTTCCCACGGGATAAACCGTGTCTCTTGCTATTAACATCCAATAAAAAATATAAAAAAAACAGGTCAATTTGCTTATTTTTACGAAATAGATGCTAGCAGAGCTATGCTAAAAACTTTAACTTATGAGAGTGATACCGAAGTACAGCTTTCAAAGCCTTTGGAGCCGTATTTTTTAAATGTAAGTGGTAAAAGCAGCATAGAGATAAAATCTAGATCAAATGATAGCTGGATAGCATTAGTGAAAATTTTAGATAAAAACTTAAAGCTTATTAGTCAAGTAAAGTCAGATAAAAAAGAAAAAGAAATATACTTAAATTTTCCTGATGAGGCGTTTTATCTAATTATTGATGATGTTTTTAGCTTAGAAAATATAAAGCACGGTTTAACAATTTATATAAAATCAAATTAAGGAGTTATTATGTTTGACGAGATACGTTTTAATACTATTGAGAGATTACCAAACTACGCCTTTGCCGAAGTAAATGCTATAAAAATGGCTGCAAGAAGAGACGGAGCTGATATAATAGATTTTTCTATGGGAAATCCAGATGGCAGAACGCCGGCACACATCATAGATAAGCTTTGTGAGAGCGCTCAAAAAGATAAAACTCATGGATATAGCGTAAGTCAGGGTATATATAAACTCCGTTTAGCTATCTGTAATTGGTATAAAAGAAAATATGGAGTAGTATTAGATCCAGAAACTGAAGCAGTCGCTACTATGGGTAGCAAAGAGGGTTTTGTGCATTTAACTCAAGCTATAGTAAATCCAGGAGACGTTGCGATCGTTCCAGATCCTGCTTATCCTATACATACTCAAGCATTTATTATAGCTGGTGGAAATGTCGCCAAAATGCCGCTTAGCTATAATTCCGAATTTGAACTAGATGAGAATAAATTTTTTGAAAATTTACAAAGAACTATAGATGAAAGTATTCCACGACCAAAATATATAGTAGTAAATTTCCCCCACAATCCAACAACGGTGACTTGTCAAAAAAGTTTTTATGAGCGTTTAGTAGATATGGCAAAGAAGGAGAGATTTTATATAATAAGCGATATAGCTTACGCCGAACTTACTTTTGATGGGTATAAAACTCCTAGTATTTTTGAGGTTGAAGGCGCAAAAGACGTTGCAGTAGAGTGCTATACGCTATCAAAATCATACAATATGGCAGGTTGGAGAGTCGGTTTTGTATGTGGAAATAAAAAATTAGTCGCCGCACTTAAAAAGATAAAATCATGGTTTGATTATGGTATGTTTACTCCTATTCAAGTAGCAGCGACTGTTGCTCTTGATGGTGATCAAAACTGCGTTGAGCAAATTCGCCAAACATATGAGAAAAGAAGAGATATATTGATAGATGCGTTTTGTTCTGCTGGATGGGAGATAGCAAAGCCAAGAGCTAGTATGTTTGCATGGGCAAAACTTCCTCATCAAGTAGGAAGCATAGGAAGCAAAGAGTTTGCAAAGCAGCTTCTAACAAAAGCTTGCGTAGCAGTTAGTCCTGGAGCCGGGTTTGGTGCGCTTGGTGATGGATATGTAAGAATTGCATTTATAGAAAATGAAAATCGTATCCGTCAAGCAGCTAGAAATATAAAAAAATATTTAAAAGAATTTGAATGAGAGTAGCGATACTTGGATTAGGTACTGTTGGCAGCGAAGTTGCCAACGTATTAATAAATAATAGACGGTTGATAACAGCTAGATCGGGTGTTGAGATAACACCTGTTATAGGTGTTGTACGCGATATAAGTAAAAAAAGAGAGTCTAGTATACCTCTTAGCGATGATATACAAAGTGTTATAAATAGGGATGATATTGATGTTTTTGTGGAGCTTATGGGAGGCGTGGAAAAACCATATGATGTAGTAAGCAAAATCTTAAAGAAAAAAAAACCTGTCGTAACTGCAAATAAAGCTTTATTAGCTTATCATAGAAGTGAGCTTGAGATACTTGCCGGAGATACTCCATTTGGTTATGAAGCTAGCGTAGCTGGAGGTATTCCTATCATAAAAGCCTTAAGAGAGGGTTTAAGCGCAAACCATATAGAAAAAATCGTAGGCATTATGAACGGTACTAGCAACTATATACTTACAAATATGATGCAAAACGGCACTAAATTTAATGAAGCGTTAAAAAGAGCTCAAGAACTCGGCTACGCTGAAGCTGATCCGACATTTGATATAGGAGGATTTGACACGGCTCATAAGCTCCTTATACTTGCTAGTATAGCTTATTTGGTGCATGCAAAACCGCAAGATATACTCATAGAAGGCATAGGCGATATCACTAATGAAGATATATATTTTGCGAATGAATTCGAATATGTTATTAAATTATTAGCTATAGCAAAACGAAGAGAAGATAAAGTAGAACTTCGCGTTCATCCAGCTCTTATTAGAAAAGATAAAATGATAGCAAAAGTAGACGGAGTAATGAACGCCATTAGCGTTACTGGAGATGCTGTTGGAGAAAGTCTGTTTTATGGAGCCGGAGCCGGCGGAAGTGCTACTGCAAGTGCCGTTATAAGCGATCTTATAGATATAGCAAGAAACGTTAAAAATCCTATGCTTGGTTATAAAGCTCCGCTTGAGATAGCTCCGCTTGAGCTTATGAGTCCAAAAGATATTAGAACTAAGTATTATTTAAGATTAAAAGTAGCCGATGAGATAGGTGTTTTAGCTAAGATTACGGATCTAATGAGTAAAAATAATCTCTCTATAGATAGCTTTTTACAAAAACCAAGAGTCGATAAGAGTTGTGATAGTAGCACTTTGTATTTTACTACTCATACATGCTTAGAAGCAGATATGGTAAGAGTGGTAAATCTACTTGAAAATGAGAGTTTTATAAAAGATAAGCCATTTATGATCAGAATAGAAGAATAATTTGGGTCTAAAAGAGTATCTTTTTGGATTTAAAGGCGAGAATATGGCAGCTAAATATTTGGTATCGCAAGGTTTTGAAATATTAGAAAAAAACTTTCATTCTAAATTCGGAGAAATCGATATAATTGCAAAAAAGGATGATGTTCTCCATTTTGTAGAGGTAAAATCTACTAGTAAAGATTACGAAACTATATATAGAGTTACACAAAATA
>OODU01002830.1_pt1 | contig 14276 bp, 10 predicted proteins | sample 1671171 | NCBI WGS metagenome assembly OODU01 (sample SAMN06348129, study PRJEB24527) | human gut metagenome | biome: human gut; feature: ankylosing spondylitis patient; material: feces | host: Homo sapiens | place: China | collected 2015-10
TTTTTTTTTTTTTAATGATACGGCGACCACCGAGATCTACACTCTTTCCCTACACGACGCTCTTCCGATCTAGCAGGCATCCCTCGTAAACAACCAGGCACAGGAAGGTCTTTTCCGTATGGATGAGAACAATCAGCCACAGCCTGCACTCTGCGACACATATGATGTCAGCGATGATAAGCTTACTTACACCTTCCATTTAAGAGACGGTATCCAGTGGAGCAACGGAGATGCAGTAAAAGCATCAGACTTCGTATTCTCATGGCTGAAACAGATGAGCGCAGAAGCTACAAACGGCTACAGCTTCATCATGAACGACTATATCGTAAACGGTCAGGAATACAGCGAAGGAACTGTAGAAGCTGACGAAGTTGGTGTAAAAGCAGTAGATGATCAGACTCTTGAAGTACAGCTTAAGAGCCCGACACCTTATTTCACAAACCTGTGTACAATGGCAATGTTCTTCCCTGTAAACGAAGAATTCTACAACAGCGTAGGCGATCAGTATGGCCTGACACCGGATAACATGGTATACTGCGGACCGTATGTGATCACAGAATATGATCCGGCAGTAGGTGTTACTTTTGCAAAGAATGACAACTACTGGGATAAAGACAACGTACAGATCGAGAATGCAAAAGTACGTGTTATGAAAGATGCTTCCGCAGCATACAACGCATACCAGTCAGGAGAACTTTCCCAGGTAGAACTTGACTCTACAAACGTAGCAGCAAACAAAGACAACCCGGAATTTTCTCAGACTGTTGACTTCCGTACAACATACCTTCAGTTCAACCTGACAGATGATGTGGTTGGAAACGTAAATATGCGTCAGGCAATCTCCCACGCAATCGACAGAAACGCTCTGACAGAGTTCATCCTTGCTGACGGTTCTGTACCAGGAAACGGACTGGTAGCTGACGGCATGAGCGGTGACGGAGAAAAAACATTCCGTGAACTCAACGGCGATGTAGCTGTATATGACGTAGACGAAGCTAAGAAATATTATGATGAAGCATTAAAAGAACTTGGCGAAGTAAAATCTCTGACTGTTCTGGTTGGTGACGACAGTGTATCCAAATCCGTAGCAACCTTCCTTCAGAGTGAACTGAGCAAAAACCTTGGCCTGACAGTAGAGATCGATACAAAGACCATGCAGGGCCGTGGCGAGCAGATGGATGCAAACAACTATCAGATGGGTGTTACTGCATGGGGCGCAGACTATGACGATGCCATGACATACCTTGACCTGTGGACAAACGGAACACCATACCGTGGAAACTATGTAGACGAAGAATACAACTCTCTGATCGCAGATGCAAAGACACAGACAGATGACGCAACACGTCTGGATGACATGCTCAAAGCTGAGAAGAAACTTGTAGCAGAAGATGCAGTTGTTTCTCCAATCTACCACAAAGGATCTGCAACATTAACAAAATCCAACGTTAAGAACCTGATCACACATCCGATCGGAGTTCCGATGGAATTTAAATACGCTTATTTTGAATAATAACTGTAAAGGTACTGAGCAGTTACGATAATAAAATCAGCGAACAGTGCAGTCTGTCAGGCGAATGAAATTTTTGCCTGATAAGCTGTAAGAGGGCAGGCGGCGGAAAAAATGGCTGCCTGCCTTTTAAATAGGAAGCAGTTTCGTTCCATGAGAACCACTGCAAAAAGCGAACGACTTGAAATAAGAAAGGAAGACAAAAGCATGGTAAAATATGTATTTAAACGTCTGGGTTATATCCTTGTAACCCTCTGGATCATTATCACCTGTACATTTTTCCTGATGAAAAATCTTCCTGGAACACCTTTTGATGCAGAACGTTTCAGTATCATGACTCCTGCACAGCAGGAAAAAGTGCTGGAAATGTACGGATTAAATGATCCGGTACCGGTTCAGTATGTAAAATACATAGGAAACATGCTTCATGGGGATCTGGGAACTTCATTCACATATGTAAATCAGGATGTTGCAAAAGTAATCGGAAGCCGTCTCGGACCGTCAGCACTGATCGGTCTTCAGGCAGTTCTCATCGGTCTGGCCCTCGGTCTGATCCTCGGAGTGCTTGCCGCATGGAAACATAACAGCGGAATCGACTACTTTACCATGATCCTGGCGGTCCTTGGAGTCTCGGTCCCGAACTTCGTAGCGGCAGCCCTTCTTCAGTATTTCATCGGTCTGAAATGGGGAGTCCTGCCGATCGCATTCTGGACAAGCTGGTCATGTTCCATCCTGCCATCCATTGCCCTGTCATTCTCGGCAACTGCGCAGGTGGCTCGTTTCATGCGTACAGAGATGCTGGACGTTCTGGATCAGGATTACATCGTAACTGCACGCGCCAAAGGTATCAGTCAGGCAAAAGTCCTGATGAAACATGCAGTAAAGAACTCCATCATCCCGGTTGTCACAGTACTTGGTCCGATCGTGGTTAACTTACTGACCGGTTCTCTGGCAGTAGAGAACATTTTCAGTATCCCTGGAATCGGAAGTCTTTTCGTAGACTGTATCAAAGCAAATGACTACCCGGTTATCATGGGGATCACTGTTTTCTATGCAGCATTCTATATGCTGATCGTGTTACTGGTTGACGTTGTATACTCTCTGATCGATCCACGTATCCGTCTGGCGAGAGGAAAGGAGAACTAAAGCATGAATAACGAAATGATCAAGGACTCCATGTTCGTAAAAGCAGAGGTTGCGGCAGACGAGAAAGAGCATATCGCAGCACCGGCCTCCAGCATGATCGCAGATGCATGGGCAAGACTTCGAAAGAATAAAGCGGCAGTTGTATCCCTGGGGATTCTGATCGTCATTATTTTACTGGCGATCTTTGCACCGGTTTTTTCCAAATATGATTTTGCATTTACAGATTACAGCAATGTATATTCCACACCGACCAAAGAGCATATCTTCGGATGTGACCAGTTTGGACGAGACTTATGGACCCGTGTATGGATGGGAACCCGAATTTCCCTGATGATCGCACTGGTAGCAGCAGTGCTTGACCTCGTAGTAGGTGTCCTTTACGGTGCGGTTTCCGCATTACTTGGCGGAAGAGTCGATGCTCTTATGCAGCGTATCATCGAGATTCTGGTTGGTATTCCAAGTCTGATCATCGTAATCCTGTTCCTGATGGCGTTCCCGGCAGGTGTAGGAACGATCATCGCAGCACTTTCCATTACAGGATGGGTAAACATGGCACGTCTGGTACGTGCTGAGATCCTGAAACTGAAAAATCAGGAATTTGTCATGGCTTCCCATGTTCTCGGAAGCAATAACTTCTATATTATTATGAAAGACCTGATCCCGAATACTGTAGGTATCATCGTAATTCAGGTTATGTTCACAATTCCAAGTGCAATCTTTACAGAGGCATTCTTAAGCTTCATCGGTATCGGTCTTGCAGAACCGCAGGCTTCTCTGGGTGTATTGATCAACGGTGGATATCAGGTTCTTCAGAACTATCCGCACGTACTGATCTGCCCGGCAATCGTAATCGTACTGATCATGGTATGCTTCAGTATCCTGGGCGACGGCTTAAGAGACGCACTGGACCCGCAGATGAGAAAGTAGGTAGAAACATGGGAAAAATACTGGAAGTCAGTAATCTGACAATACATATCAAAACACACAAAGGCATCGTACAGGCGGTCCGTGACGTAAACTTTTATCTGAACGAGCAGGAAACTCTGGCGGTCGTTGGAGAGTCCGGTTCCGGTAAATCCATCACTATGAAAGGAATCATGGGAATCCTTCCGAAGAATGGAAAAGTGACCGAAGGAACCGTTATGTACAACGGAAAAGACCTGACCAAATATACAGAGAGAGAAATGCAGACAATTCGTGGTTCTGAAATTGCCATGGTATTCCAGGACCCGATGACTTCTCTGAACCCGACCATGAGGATCGGAAAACAGATCGAAGAAATGCTGAAAGCACATAAAAAGGACATGACAGCAGAACAGAGAAAAGCAAGAGCCATTGAGCTTCTTTCTCTGGTTGGTATTTCCAATCCGGAAGAGCGTTACAAACAGTATCCGCATCAGTTATCCGGTGGTATGAGACAGCGAGTTGTCATCGCCATTGCGCTGGCATGTGATCCGAAAGTCCTGATCGCGGATGAGCCGACTACAGCTCTGGATGTAACCATTCAGGCACAGATCCTTGACCTGATGCGTGATCTTCAGAAGAAAACAAAAACTTCTATCATTATCATCACACACAATCTGGGTGTTGTTGCCAACATTGCAGACCGTGTGGCAGTTATGTACGGCGGCAAGCTGGTAGAAACCGGTGATGTATACGAGATTTTCAAAAATCCGTGTCACGAATATACCAAAGGACTGCTTGCATCTATTCCGAAAGCACATGAAAAAGGAAACCGTCTCCGCGCAATCCCGGGAACACCTCCGGATCTGATGGACCCGCCGAAAGGATGTCCGTTCGCAGCAAGATGTAATGAGACAATGGTTGTATGCCAGCAGTTTATGCCGGAATATACAGAATGTGGAAAGTTCCACAAATCAGCCTGCTGGCTTCTTGATCCGCGGGCAAAAGGAGGAAAAGCCTGATGGGAAACAACAAAACAGAAAAAGAAGTGCTTCTTGATGTCCAGCATCTGAAAAAATACTTTGAAGTAGGCAAAAACCAGACTTTAAAGGCAGTCGATGATGTAACACTTCAGATATACAAAGGCGAGACACTTGGTCTGGTAGGCGAGTCCGGATGTGGAAAATCCACATTTGGAAGAACAGTCATCCATCTTTACGAGCCGACCTCAGGAACCGTTACCTTTGACGGAATGAAAGTAGACAAAAGCATGAGCAAAAAACAGGCACATGACCTGACCGGAAGAATGCAGATGATCTTCCAGGACCCGTATGCATCCCTGAATCCAAGACGTAAGATCATGGATATCGTAGGAGAGGGTCTGGATTCTCATGGCCTTGCAAAGAACAGAAGAGACAAAGAAGAGCAGGTGGTACGTCTTCTCGAAACAGTAGGACTTCAGGCAGAACATGCAGACCGTTTTCCTCATGAGTTTTCAGGCGGACAGAGACAGCGTGTCGGTATTGCCCGTGCACTGGCTGTAAACCCGGATTTCATCGTATGTGATGAGCCGATCTCTGCGCTGGACGTTTCCATTCAGGCACAGGTAGTCAACCTTCTGGAAGAACTTCAGGAAAAGAGAGGTCTGACTTACCTCTTTATCGCACATGACCTTTCCATGGTCAAGCACATCAGTGACCGCATCGGTGTTATGTACCTGGGCTATCTGGTGGAACTGGCTGACAGTGAAGAACTCTTTAACAACCCGGTTCATCCATATACCAAGGCACTGCTTTCCGCAATCCCGATTCCGGAACCGGAGATCGAGAAGAACAGAAAGAGAATCATGCTGGAGGGAACACTTCCAAGCCCGATCAATCTGGGAAATGAGTGTAAATTTGCTTCCCGCTGTCCGTACTGTACAGAACGCTGCAAGAGCGCACAGCCGCCGCTGAAAGAGATCAAACCGGGACATTTTGTTGCATGTTCTGAATTTGCGAAATAAAAAAGCAGCACAGGCAGTACGCAAAGTAAGAAATAAGCAATAAAGTAATAAAAAATGATATCAGAATCTCAGGGTCAAAAATCTGATCGTGCGTACACGAAACGATTTCTGACCTTTTGACTCCTGATATGAAAAAGTAATAAAACAAAAAGAAGAAGGAGGCAGGGGATGAAAAATTATACACTTGAGGTCTGTGCAGACTCCGTAGAATCTGTACTCGCTGCTGAGAGTGGTGGAGCGACAAGAATTGAACTTTGTCAGAATCTGGTGATCGGCGGAACCACACCGGATGCAAGTCTGTTTAAGGAAATCCGCAGATACAGTGATATCTGCATTCACATTCTGATACGCCCGCGTTACGGGGATTTTCTTTATTCCGATTATGAATTTGATATCATGAAAGATGAGATCGGTATGTTTCGTGAGCTGGGCGCACAGGGAGTTGTGATCGGTATGCTGCGCCCGGACGGACATCTGGATCTGGAAAGAATGGCTGGTCTGAAAGAGGCAGCAGGGGATATGTCCGTGACACTGCACAGAGCCTTTGATGTCTGCGCAGACCCGATGGAAGCCATGGAACAGGCGATAGAGCTTGGAATCAACACAATCCTTACATCCGGACAGAAAGAATGCTGTACACAGGGGGCTGACCTGCTCGCAGAGCTTCAGGAGAAGAGCCAGGGACGTATTGTGATCCAGGCAGGTGCCGGAGTGGATGCAGAGGCAGTAAAAATTCTCTATCCGAAAACCGGAATCCAGGCATACCATATGTCTGGAAAAAAAGTACTGGACAGTGCCATGAAGTATCGAAAAGAGGGCGTGAGCATGGGACTGCCGTCCATCAGTGAATATGAACTGATGCGCACAGATGAAGCGAAAGTAAAAGAAGTAAAAGAGTTATTGGAAAGGCTGTAGAATATGACATTTCTGAAGAATACAAGAGACAGGATCAACGCGGATTACGCAGAACTTGTAAAAGAATTTCCGGAATTATTAAAAGAGCCAGAGAAGCTGATGGAAACGCTGAGCCCGGAGGAATCACTGGCACTTCGCTATCTTTATATCGCAATGCCGGTAAGCGATATGGCCAATTATGACTGTGAAGTATTTATGGATTCTGTGAAACAGGGTGTCTGGCTGTGGAAGAACCTGAAAAGCGTACAGGAGCTTCCGGATGAAATCTATTTAAATTATGTTCTTCTGCACAGAGTCAATGAAGAAGAAATCCGTCCCTGCCGGGAGCTGTTCGGCCGTGACATTATTGAAAAAATCAGTCAGGGCTCCGTGGAAAAACTGGGAAGTCTTTCCACTGAAGAAATCATTCTGGAGACAAATTTCTGGTGTGCAGAGCATGTGACTTACCACTGCGGAGACGACCGTACACTTTCCGCACTGGCTGTCTATAACAGAGGTTATGGAAGATGCGGAGAAGAATCCGTATTTACCATCAATGCCTTAAGAAGTGTGGGAATCCCGGCAAGACAGGTCTATGCACCGAGATGGTCCCACTGCGATGACAATCATGCCTGGGTAGAGGCATGGTGCGATGGAAAATGGGTATTCCTGGGAGCCTGCGAGCCGGAAATGATCTTAAACAGAGGATGGTTTACCGCAGCTTCTTCCAGAACCATGATGATCCATTCCAGAATGTTCGGATATGAAACCGCAGATGAAAAAGAGGCAGGACAGGAAGGCATGGTTCATCTTTACAACCAGCTTTCCAGATATGCTGCCACACATGAGGTTACAGTTACGGTAGTCGATACAGAAGGGACAGCTGTAGAGAATGCCAGTATTGAGTTTTGCGTCCTGAATTATTCAGAATATTCACCGGCAGCCCTTGCTGTCACAGATGCACAGGGTAAGGCTGTGCTGGAGACAGGATATGGCTCCTTATATGTACAGGTAGAGAAAGACGGCGTTTACACAGGCAAAGCATTCCACTGCGAAAAAGAAAGTGAACTGACAGTTGTATTGGGGGATACAAGTGAGAACGGAGACATTGATATGTTTGCACCGGTGGACACACCGGTAAACACCGCAGTTCCAAGTAAAGAGCAGAAGGAAGAATGTAAACGCCGTACTGCACTGGCAGATAAACTCCGCACAGAGAGAAGCGAAAACTGGGAAAATCCGGAACGCATCGCTTTTCTTGCACAGAAAGAACCGGGAGAGAAATGGAGAAAACTACTTCTGGATATTCTCAGTGACAAAGATCAGACAGATTTAAAACAGTCTGTACTGGAAGAACATCTGAAATATAGTTTACAGTATGAAGGAAGCATGTCCGATGAACTGTTCCTGAATTATGTACTGAATCCAAGAGTAGAATACGAGATTATGACTGCTTACCGTCAGTATATCCTGAGTGTATTTACGGAAGAAGAGGCTGAAAAATTCCGCAAAGACCCGACAGAGATCTGGAAGATGATCCAGAAGCAGATCACAGACAGACCGGACAGAGAGCGTGATACCGTGATGACCACTCCGGTGGGATGCTTAAAATATAAGATCGGCAGTGAGCGTTCACAGAAAGTATTATTTGTGGCAGTTGCCCGTACCTTTGGAATTCCGGCAAGGCTGAATCCGGAAGACCTTTCCATGGAATACTGGGATAAAGAAAAAGAAGAGTTTGTACCGGTGATCGCTGCACAGGAGAAGGATGCAGCGGTAAAGATCGTAAGCGGTGACAATACAGAATGGGTATATCTGCAGAACTGGAGTCTTGGCTGCTGGAATGGCAGAACTTATGTGAGCTTAAACTATGAAGGCACAACACTGGATCAGGAAATGACCATCCCGGTACAGTCCGGAAAATACCGCCTGATCACCAGAAACCGCCTTCCAAACGGAAACCAGCTTGCAAGACAGACAGAATTTGAAGTCCTGCCGGGAGAAACAAAAACAGTGGAACTCGTTCTGCGTCAGGCTGACCTGAAGGAGATGCTGGAGCGCATTTCCGTACCGGAATTTATGGTTCAGACAGAAGAAAAAGCAGAGATCACTGCTTCTTCCGTGACAGAAGGAAAACCTTGTATTATGTTCTGGCTGGAAGAAGGCAGGGAACCTACCGAGCACATCCTGAATGAGATTCTGGAGCAGAAAGAGGAATTTGCAGCCTATGCAGATTCTCTGAGATTCGTGGTACGCTCTGAGGAAGCGTTAAAGGATGGAAAGATTAAAGAAGTTCTGGATGCAGTCGAAGGAATCGGAATCTATTACGATGATTTCTCTGAAAACGTAAATATGCTGGGAAGACGTATGTATGTAGATCCGGATAAATTACCGCTGATCATCGTATTTGACGGAAGTCTTACTGGTATTTATGCCACAAGCGGTTATAATGTAGGAACAGGAACCATGCTGCTTCGTATCCTGGAATGTGTGGGAACAAAATAAGAGTATCATTTATTTTCCCTGTGGAAAGCTTTTACGGGGGAAAGACGAAAGATTCCGGGATATGCTGCTGTGAGCAGTGCTTAATCAGATAAATATAACAAAAAATGAGAAAAAGCAGGCAGGACTGATACCACACAGGGGTTGGTTCTGCCTGTTGTTTTATCCATTTTTTGCAGAGAAATTTATGTATTTTGCAAGAACTTTATATATGGAAATTTAACCAAATCAAGTAAGTCCCCTGCTTCAATTGCGAAAAGCAATAAGCAGTGTATGGGGACTTGCTTGTATCAGGAGGCGTGCAAGCGCCTTCTGATAAACTGCGGAGCAGTTATTTGGTTATGAGCAAGTAGCGAAGCGGATTGCGAATATCCGCTTGACTAATTTTAGGAGAAAAACAAACATGGAAAAAAACGAAATCAGCGGACAGCGTCAGATGGAATTTCTGAAAAAATTTGACTATATCAGAGAAGCCGGAACAGAAGGAGAAGCAAAAGCAGCTCATCTGATCCAGGAAGAACTGAAGGAACTGGGAGTGGAAAACCATATCGAAGAATTTTCCTTTGATACCTTTCAGATCAATTATGCAAAACTGACAGTCACAGAACCTTATCACAAAGAATACACAGTAATTGCTTATGGCAGATGTGGAAATACAAAAAAAGATGGTTTACAGGCACCGTTTCTGTATGTGGAGAACGGCGATGATATCAGCCTGATGGGTGCCAGAGGAAAAGTGGTGATGCTCAATAACAGAGTGGATGCCGGAATGTATCAGAAACTGGTGAAGGCAGGGGCAGCAGGATTTATCAGTATCAGCGGAACACCTCTGGATGAGGGAGAAGATTTAAAGCCGACTGCGTACAGACTGCCGAAAATGTCTGAATCTGCGGCCAGCCGACTTCCGGGAGCTGCGATTCATTATAAAGATGCGATAGAGCTGGTAACAAAAGGAGCATCTCAGGTATGTCTGGAAACAGATCAGGAAACAGTGACACGCACTTCCGGAAACGTGATCGCCCATATAGAAGGCACAGACAAAAAAGAAGAAATCCTTACTCTGACAGCTCATTTTGATTCCGTACCAGAGGGACCGGGAGCTTATGACAATATGGCAGGTGGAGCCATTATCATGGAACTCTGCCGGTATTTTCACGCACACAGACCACGCAGAACCATGGAATTTATCTGGTTCGGGGCAGAAGAGAAAGGACTTCTGGGAAGCCAGAATTATGTACAGGTCCATGAAAAAGAACTCGCCATGCACCAGTTTAACATGAATGTAGACCTTGCCGGTCAGCTTGTGGGCGGCACGGTCATTGGTGTGACCGGAGATGCTTCCATCTGCCAGATGATGACTTATCTGGCACACGAAGCAGGAATCGGAATGTCCACGAAGCATCAGGTCTGGGTCAGTGATTCCAACAGCTTCGCATGGAAAGGAGTTCCTGCAATGACCTTAAACAGAGACGGTTTCGGAATGCACACCCGCCACGACACGATTGCCCTCCTTTCTGACTGGTCCCTGAAACGCAGCGCAGAACTTCTGGGACATATCGCGGACCGTCTGGGTAATATTGAAACCATGCCGATTATAAGAACCATGCCGGAAGAGTTTGTGAAGGAGCTGGAGGAATATTTTGCATAAAAGACCGCACATAAAGTAGTTTATGGAAGTGGCAGATAGACAGCAGCGAATAATCCCACACTTGACAAATCGGTGCCAGATTGATACCCTATCACAAGAGTGCTTTATATGATGATGGATGCTATTTTGCCGTCCGGCAGGGAAGCAGACAGTAATATTTTGCAGAATGTAAGGGTTGTAACACTATACCAGTTCCATAAAATGTGGCATCTCGCATTGTTTTCTGGAATGACTTTAGTTTGACATTCTGACAGAGCCATAAGAGGAGATAAAGAAATAATGGATATTATTCAGGCAATTACACAGGAATTGAAGGTGGAAAAATGGCAGGTGGAAGCCGCAGTCAAACTGATCGACGAGGGCAATACCATCCCGTTTATTTCACGATACAGAAAAGAAGCAACAGGTTCCCTTAATGACGAACAGCTCCGTACTCTTTTCGAGAGACTGACTTATTTAAGAAATCTGGAAGATAAGAAGAATCAGGTATTAAAGAGTATTGAAGATCAGGGCAAGCTGACAGGAGAACTGAAAAAACAGATTCTGGATGCACAGACTCTGGTAGTGGTAGAGGACTTATACAGACCATATCGTCCGAAACGCCGTACCCGTGCAACGATCGCGAAGGAGAAAGGTCTGGAACCACTGGCTGACCTGATTCTGCTTCAGATGACAGAGAAGTCGGTAGAGGAAGAGGCGAAGGCTTATGTTTCTGAAGAAAAGGGCGTTAAGAACGTGACAGAGGCATTAAACGGTGCCAAAGATATCATTGCAGAGCGCATTTCTGATGAAGCAGACTACCGTATCTACATCCGTAACCTGACCAGAAAGAACGGAAGCATTTCCTCTACAGCAAAGAAGGCAGAGGAACAGTCCGTATATGAAATGTACTATGACTTTGAAGAACCGATCAAAAAGCTGGCTGGACACCGCATCCTTGCATTAAACCGTGGGGAAAAAGAGAAATTTATCACAGTAAAGGTCAATGCACCGGAAGAAGATATTCTTCGTTACTTAAACAAGAGAGTCATCAGCAGAGAGAATCCAAACACAACTCCGATCTTAAAAGCAGTGATAGAGGACAGCTACAAGCGTCTGATCGGACCGGCGATCGAGCGTGAGATCCGCAGTGACCTCACAGATAAGGCAGAAGACGGTGCAATCCACGTATTTGGAAAGAACTTGGAACAGCTTTTGATGCAGCCTCCAATCGCAGGCAAAGTGGTACTGGGATGGGACCCTGCGTTCCGTACCGGATGTAAGCTGGCAGTTGTAGATGCCACAGGTAAAGTGCTGGATACTACTGTTGTTTACCCGACAGCTCCTACAACCGAGAAGAAGATCCGTGCTGCCAAAGATACCGTAGAGGGCATGATCGAGAAGTATGGTGTTTCTCTGATTTCCGTAGGAAACGGTACTGCATGCCGTGAATCCGAGCAGGTGATCGTAGATATGCTCAAAGAGATTCCGGAGAAAAAAGTACAGTATGTGATCACAAATGAAGCCGGTGCTTCTGTATATTCTGCAAGTAAGCTGGCTACGGAAGAGTTTCCGAATTTTGACGTGGGACAGAGAAGTGCCGCATCTATCGCAAGACGTGTGCAGGACCCACTGGCAGAACTTGTAAAGATTGATCCGAAATCCATCGGAGTCGGCCAGTATCAGCATGATATGAACCAGAAGAAGCTGGATGAGGCTTTAAGCGGTGTGGTTGAGGACAGTGTAAATAAAGTCGGCGTAGATTTAAATACAGCTTCTGCATCATTACTGGAGTATATTTCCGGTATCAGCAAGGCAATCGCAAAGAATATCGTAGCTTACAGAGAAGAGAACGGTCAGTTTACAGACAGAAAAGAACTTCTCAAAGTTGCCAAATTAGGACCGAAAGCATTTGAGCAGTGTGCAGGTTTCATGCGTATTTCCGGAGGTAAAAATCCGCTGGATGCCACAAGTGTACATCCGGAGAGCTATGACGCAGCTTCCGCACTTCTTGAGAAACTTGGTTATAAACCCAAAGATGTAGTGGCCGGAAATCTGCTTGGTCTTTCTCTTCAGGTAAGAGATTACAAGAAGATGGCGAAAGAGCTGGGAACCGGTGAGATCACTCTCCGCGACATCGTAAAAGAACTGGAAAAACCGGCCCGCGACCCTCGTGACGACATGCCGAAACCGATCCTTCGTTCCGATGTTCTGGACATGAAGGACCTGAAAGAGGGAATGGTTCTGAAGGGAACTGTCCGTAATGTTATTGATTTTGGTGCATTTGTGGATATCGGTGTGCATCAGGATGGTCTGGTTCATGTTTCAGAGATGACTGAGAGATTTATCAAGCATCCGCTGGAAGCAGTGAGTGTCGGGGATATCGTGGATGTCAGAGTTATTGGTGTGGATATGAAGAAGAGACGAATCAGTTTATCCATGAAAGGGCTGAACCGGAACTGAATCTTAAGTAAGAGTTAAGTCGTCTGGAATCTTTTTGTAAGTCAGGTATGTGATTTTGACGGTCAGATACCGGGACATAATGGCAAAGAGGTAATAAGAAGGAAGAGAATAAAAGAAAGCAGAGATTTCCATGGCAGATAAAAGGCTGCATTGGAAATCTCTGTTTTTGTGTTGTAAAAGATATAAAATCGAAACTGTTTTTCAGGCGTTCTCGCGGTGTGCAGTAAGATGCTCTTCCAGGCTTCGGGCTGCAATGCTCTGAGGGCGTTTTACGTTGCGGATGAGGCAGATTTTGCGTTCAGGGAGTGGTTCTCTGATCGGAATCTGAATAACTTTTCCTCTGGCAATGTGTTCGGCAGCGAGTTCCTCCGGAAAGAAGCCGATTCCGAGATTATGGGATACCATAGGGAAAATCTGATCGGTGGTTGCCACTTCCATATCCGGGGAGAATGGGAGGTTGTGGCGCATGAAATACTGGGTGTACAGTTCTCTGGTGCTGCTGCCCGGGGCGATTCCGATGAGGGGAAGGTCCTGGAGATCCTGGAGGCTGTGGGTGGCAGAGGCGATTTCTGCATATTCCGGTCCGGCGATCAGGATTTCGCGGAAGGAGTACAGAGGGATTCGCTGAAGGGGCTTTTTTAATGCCACAGGGGTGGTGACAACTGCGAAATCTACCAGACCGTTTTCGAGTGCCTGAACTGCCTGGGGTGTGGAATGGTTGGAGATTCGCAGTTTGACATGTGGATAGTGGTGGTGAAAGACTTCGAGTTCGTTCAGGAGAAAGAGACGCAGGGCGATTTCGCTGGCTCCGATATTTACCAGTCCGCTTTCGAGTCCTTTGTCTTTGAGAAGTTCGTTTTCTCCGGACACAAGCTGTTCAATGGCGATGGAAACGTGTTCATAAAGGCGTTCGCCTTCGAGGGTGAGCTGAACACCGCGGTTGGAACGGATGAAGAGTTTGCATCCCAGATCGTTTTCGAGAATGTTCATGCAGCGGGTGATATTGGGCTGATTGTTTCCCATGACTTCGGCTGCTTTGGAAAAGCTTTTGTACTGGGCAACATAATAAAAGATGCGGTAATAATCAAGAATCATACTGCGTCGTCTCCTTGTGGTATTTAAATTGAGATATATAAAAATGAAATATCTGATATAGAAAATTTACGTTTGTATATCAATGTGTGAACAAGTATAATACGTCTGGGTTGAAAAATCAATAAAAAAGT
>OODU01002831.1_pt1 | contig 14271 bp, 11 predicted proteins | sample 1671171 | NCBI WGS metagenome assembly OODU01 (sample SAMN06348129, study PRJEB24527) | human gut metagenome | biome: human gut; feature: ankylosing spondylitis patient; material: feces | host: Homo sapiens | place: China | collected 2015-10
ATGATACGGCGACCACCGAGATCTACACTCTTTCCCTACACGACGCTCTTCCGATCTCGACAGTCATGCATTTAAAATCCTGATTCCGGTAAACCGCTGCAACCATTATGTAGTTGGATGCCAGGAGGCCGGTCTCGGTGAATACATCCGGCTGGTATGCGAAAAGGTGGATTCCATGCTTTCTTAAGCAGGAACCCACCTTTTTTCTTTTTTCAGGTAATCACCGTACTTGCGGAACATCCGCCGCTTATCACCGGGAAAATCCGGTGCAGTCGATCACCATACTTTTCTTTTCAATTTCAAATGCTTCAAAGTACTTATTTTCCATAGGAATCCAACGTTCCCTGAACATCTGAAGCTTTTCCGGACCGTTTCGCCTCAGAATCCGCTGCAGCTGTTCTTCTGTTCCGATCCTGCAGAACAGTCTCAGATCATAACTATCCCCAAAATACGGATTCTGGCTATAGGAGCCTTCCACGATATTCAGTCTGTTCCAGGACACTGCCACGAAATCGCTCAGGGAAAATGTGGCACAGCTGAACAACTGATAAGAAAAACCGTCTTTGTTCTCCAGCTGCTTCAACACCTCTGCCTGGAACCGCTCATAGTCCACATTGCCGCCAGGCTCCGCATATCGTTCCGGCGTTCTCTGCTCCATACGGAGATAAAAATCATCCATATGGAACAGATTGCAGCCGTAATGGTCTTTTAGCGCCTGACCTAATGTACTTTTACCGCTTCCGCACATGCCATCGATGGCTACCGTAACCTGTCTATTCTTTTCCTTTGCCAGAAGTTCATCAATCTGGCTGACGATCCGGTCATAGACCGGGTACCATGTGTAATCCATCTGTGCTCCATTTTCCATTGATTCTCTATCGTTTATTTTCTGAAGTTTATTTTCTGAAAGAAGCTCTCTTTCTTAAGGTTGGGTCCAGGATTCTCTTACGGATACGTAAGCTATCCGGAGTCACCTCAAGAAGCTCATCGGTATCGATGAAATCCAGTGCCTGCTCTAAGCTCATGATCTTAGGCGGAGTCAGCTTTAATGCCTCATCAGCGCTGGAAGAACGGGTGTTGGTCAGCTTCTTGGTCTTGCAGACATTGATCTCGATATCCTCTGCCTTCGGGTTCTGGCCGACGACCATACCGGAATATACCTTTACGCCAGGTCCAATAAACAGAGTACCACGCTCCTGGGCGCTGAACAGACCGTAAGTGATCGACTCACCAGACTCGTAAGCGATCAGAGAACCAGTCTTTCTGTAGCTTAAATCGCCCTTGTATGGTGCATAGCCATCAAAAATGGTATTCATGATACCGTTACCCTTGGTATCGGTCATGAACTCACCACGATAACCGATCAGACCTCTGGCCGGGATGGAGAACTCCAGTCTGGTGTAACCGCCGTTTGCCGGGCTCATACCCTGAAGCTCACCTTTTCTTCCGGTCAGCTTCTGGATCACGGCTCCGGTAAACTCCTCCGGAACATCGATGTAAGCTAACTCCATAGGCTCTAACTTCTGGTTTCTCTCATTATACTTATACAGAACCTCTGCCTTGCTGACTGCAAACTCAAAGCCCTCACGGCGCATGTTCTCGATCAGAACGGACAGATGCAGCTCACCACGACCGGATACCTTGAAGCAATCCGGGGAATCGGTCTCCTCTACACGCAGACTCACATCAGTATTTAACTCACGGAACAGTCTGTCGCGCAAATGACGGGAGGTAATGAATTTACCTTCCTGACCAGCCAGCGGGCTGTCGTTGACCATAAAGTTCATGGCGATAGTCGGCTCGGAGATCTTCTGGAATGGAATTGCCTCTGGATTCTCCGGGGAACACAAGGTATCTCCAATGTGCAGATCCGGGATACCGGAAATAGCAACGATGGAACCGATCTTCGCTTCCTGTACCTCTACACGGTTTAAACCGTCAAACTCATACAATTTACCGATCTTTACACGGCGCATCTTATCTGGATCATGATGGTTCACCAGCGCACAATCCTGGTTCACACGGATCACACCATTATCTACCTTACCAACACCGATACGGCCTACATACTCATTGTAGTCAATGGTACTGATCAGTACCTGGGTACCTGCGTCTGGATCTCCCTCCGGAGCCGGGATATGATCGATGATCGCCTGGAATAATGGACCCATATCTACGTTTGGATCGTCTAAGTTCGCTTTTGCGTAACCATCTCTTGCAGACGCGAACAGGAATGGGCAGTCTAACTGCGCCTCGGAAGCATCCAGATCCATCAATAACTCTAAGATCTCATCGATAACTTCCTCTGGTCTTGCCTCCGGACGGTCGATCTTATTGATCAGGACAACCACTGCCAGATCCAGCTCCAGTGCTTTTCTTAATACGAACTTCGTCTGAGGCATAGCGCCCTCATATGCATCAACTACCAGGATAACACCATTTACCATCTTTAATACACGCTCTACTTCGCCGCCGAAGTCTGCATGTCCTGGAGTATCGATGATGTTGATCTTGGTGTCTTTATAAAATACAGCTGTATTCTTGGACAGAATCGTGATTCCACGCTCTCTCTCAATATCGTTGGAGTCCATGACGCGCTCTTCTACTTCCTGGTTGGCACGGAACACACCGCTCTGACGCAGCAGCTGGTCTACCAGGGTAGTTTTACCGTGGTCTACATGGGCAATGATCGCAACGTTTCGGATATCTTCTCTCTTCATCTTCATAACTGTTTACTCTTCCTTACTCTTTACTGGTTCAACAATGGGAAATAAAAACAATAATTAAATATAACATCATCATTTACAGAATGCAACCCAAAATTCTTATGCATTTCTAAAAAACCACAATTTCCCCATCTAACAGTCCATAATAAACCGGATCTCCCTCCAGAAGCTCTGCCCTTCCACTGGTTCCCTCCGTGATCTCTGCCACGATGCTGTCCAGCTTTTCCTGTGGAACCATGGCAGATACCTGTACTTTGTCAGTATACTGGGTATCCAGGGTGATGATCTGGTTCTGGGCTAAAATGTACTGGATCTTTCCGATGCCGGTATAATCGGTGGTTATATCTAACTGGCGGCCAAGGCACTTCTCCACAATGGTACTGTTCGAAAGACCTTCCTGGACAGCACCGGAATAGGCACGTACCAATCCGCCGGTGCCTAACAAGGTACCGCCAAAATACCGGGTGACCACCACGCAGATGTTGTGGACTTCTGCTCCCAGAAGCACATCCAGCATAGGCCGTCCCGCTGTCTGGCTTGGTTCTCCATCGTCACTGCACCGCTGAAGCTGGTTTTTGTCACCGATGCAATAGGCAAAGCAGTTGTGTCTGGCATCCCAGTACTTCTTCCGCGTCCGCTCGATAAAAGCCAGAGCCTCCTCCTCGGTTTCTACCGGCTCTGTGGTGGCGATAAAACGGGATTTTTTCTCTACCAGTTCTCCCTGTCCACCCTCCCACAGGATTTTATAATGATCGCTCATTTGTTTTTCTCCTCATAGCATTACTTCTCATGAATCATAATAATACAAAACAGAGAAATTCGCAACGCAGAAACCGTACAGCCTGTATCTATTTCTTGAATTATAAACCAACATTTGTTATAATGAACCGATAAAGGAGGTTTTCCTACATGAACTACGGAAAAGACGCGACAGAAAAAAAATTAAGAGATGCCTCTTCCAAAAAACGGAAAATTGCCAACCGCTTTTTTCTTGGCTTTACCAGAACGCTGCTTCTGATCTTCTTTATACTGGCAGTGGTCGGAGTCAGCATAGGCGTTGGCATGTATAAAGGCATCATAGACAGTTCCCCTGAGATCAACATCGACAGCATTGTTCCCCAGGGCTTTGCCACTACCGTATATGACCGGGAAGGCAATTTAACCGACACTTTAGTAACCGCAGGTTCCAACCGTGATCCGGCCACATTTGATGAGCTTCCCAAGGATCTGATCAATGCTTTCGTTGCCATCGAAGACTCCCGTTTCTGGACTCATAACGGTATCGACCTCCGTTCCATCGCCCGTATGATCAAAGGCGTCATCACCGGAGACTCCTCCGCAGGCGGCGGAAGTACCATCACCCAGCAGCTGATCAAGAACAATGTATTTGGCGGTGGCCGGGAGAAAAGCTTTGGTGAGACCGTAGAACGAAAGCTGCAGGAACAGTACCTGGCCGTCAAGCTGTCCAAGACCATGAGCAAGGAACTGGTCCTGACCAACTATTTAAACACCATTAATTTAGGAAATAACACCCTCGGCGTCAAGGTGGCCGCAAGACGGTATTTTGGCAAAGAGGTTTCTGATTTAACACTCTCAGAATGTACCGTTATCGCCGGTATCACCCAGAACCCGTCCCGTTTAAATCCTATTTCCGGACGGGAACGCAACGAGGAGAAGCGGCGTGTGATCCTGCAGTATATGTTTGAACAGGGTTATATCTCCAAGGATCAGCAGGAAGAGGCCTTAGCGGATAATGTCTACGACCGGATCCAGATCGTGGATTCCATCACGAAGGAAAACTCCACCCCGTACAGCTATTTTACGGACGAGCTCACCTCTCAGGTAAAAACTGCCCTGATGGAAAAATTAGGCTATTCTGAGACCCAGGCCCACAACCTGTTATACAGCGGCGGCCTGCAGATCTATACTACCCAGGACCCGAAATTACAGGCCATCGTGGACGAAGAGATCAACAATCCGGACAACTATAATGTAGTCCGCTACTCCATCGAATACCGGCTCTCCCTGCAGCATGCAGACGGTACCAAGGAACATTTTTCACAGAATAATATCAAGGCATGGCATAAGGATATTTTACAGGAGACCGATTTTGACGCCCTGTATAACAGCGAAGAAGAGGCTCGTGGCGATGCAGAGAATTTCAAGAATTATATCAAAAAGGATACAGATGAAGTAATCGGTGAAAGCATCACGGTAACACTGCAGCCGCAGATTTCCTTTGTCCTGATGGATCAGGCTACCGGAGAGGTGAAAGCCATCAGCGGCGGCCGCGGTGCAAAAACAGCAAACCTGACTTTAAACCGTGCTACCAACGTGCCAAGACAGCCCGGTTCTACCTTCAAGGTGATTTCTTCCTTTGCCCCGGCACTGGATACCTGTGGCGCAACCCTTGGTTCTGTCTACTATGATGCGCCATATACGGTTGGCACAAAAACCTTCCGCAACTGGTATTCTGGCGGATATCAGGGTTATTCCAGCATCCGCGATGGTATTATTTACTCCATGAACATTGTGGCGGTACGATGCATGATGGAGACGGTTACCCCTCAGCTTGGTGTGGAATATGCGAAGAATTTTGGAATCACGACTCTTACCTCCAGTGATTATAACGCTGCTACCGCCCTTGGTGGCCTGACCGAAGGTGTAACCAACCTGGAACTGACGTCAGCTTTTGCTACCATCGCCAACCAGGGTATGTATACCGAGCCGATCTTTTTCACCAAGATTATAGACCGCAACGGCAAAGTGCTGATCAACAACGAACCAGAGACCAGACGGGTATTAAAGGATTCTACTGCATTCCTTCTGACTGACGCCCTGAAGGATTCCATGATCGGCAACCGGAAGTTCGCAAGACCAGGCGCCGGCCCTGGTTCCACCAGTACCCGCGCCAAATTGGAGAATATGTCCTGCGCCGGCAAGAGTGGTACTACCACCGGCAACAACGATATCTGGTTTGTAGGATTCACGCCTTACTATACAGCAGGTATCTGGTCCGGATACGACCTGAACCAGAAACTCAGTTCCCACACAGAGGGTACTTCGTATCATAAAGATATCTGGCGCAAGATCATGACCAGAGTCCACGAGGGCATGTCTGATCCTGGATTTACAGTTCCAGACAGTGTGGAGACTGCTTCCATCTGCCGCAAATCCGGCAAACTGGCAATCCCAGGCGTCTGTGATCATGACCCAAGAGGCAATGCCATTTATACAGAGTATTTTGCCAAAGGAACGGTTCCAACGGAATCCTGTAACGTACACACCACCGTAACCGTGTGCGCAGAATCTGGTATGCTTCCAACGGAATTCTGTCCTGAAAAAATATCCCGCGTATGTATCACGCTTCCAGCCGGTGAAACAGGAGAAACCGACGACAGCTACTTTGCAATTCCTGGTTACTGCCCTATTCACGGAAGTACTTCTACAGTCCTTCCATCCGATAACGATGCCACTTCACCAACGGTACCTTATGGTCCAGGATATATTACGGTACCGGACGCACCGCCAACGGTTCCGACCGTCCCTGAGAATATAGGACCAGGATTCAGCGACTAAGCTGGCAGCGAAACAACCTCAGCTTGTTATACTTTCTATATAATATTTGAAAGGGCCGTATCCGTTTAAGCGATTTCACGCTTAACAGATACGGCCCTTTCTTATTCGTTACTGTCCGCGCATTGTGCAAACAGCAGCTCTTATTCTTTCAGTTTCGGTTGGAACACCAGGGATGACAGATAGCCAAACACCAGGGCGCCACAGATTCCGGCGGAGCTGGCGGTGAGACCCCCCTTGAATATCCCCAATAATCCTTCTTTTTCAATCCCTTCTTTTACACCTTTCCACAGGGTATTGCCAAATCCCAGAAGAGGAACTGACGCTCCTGCTCCTGCCCATCTGGCAAACGGCTCATAAACACCGGCAAATCCCAGGATACAGCCACTGACAACCAGGAGAACCATGACACGGCCCGGCATCAGCCTGGTGCGGTCTAAGAGGACCTGTGCAAGGGCGCAGATCATGCCTCCTATAAGAAATGCTTTGATATAGTCCATCGTTTTTCTCTTCCTTTCAACATTCATGTATCCACCATTTTTCAGATACCACCTTGTCTGTCAGACTTTGGGAGATTCCAGAATTACTGCATGGGCAATGCCCGGGATCGTCTGACCCTCATTGAAGCTGATATTGGATAACAACGCTCCTGTTGGCAAAAAAAGCACCCGCTTCCACTGACCCGACTGCAGTTTAGGGAGAATCATGGCACATAACGTAACAGCAGAACAGCCACAGCCGCTTCCTCCGGAATGGGTATCCTGATCACTGCCATCGAAGATCTCAATCCCACAGTCCATGTAGCGGTCTTTGATCTCATATCCCTTTTCACGCATCATCTGGCAGAAAATCGTGCCGCCTGTTCTCCCAAGATCTCCTGTGATAATTCTGTCATAGAATGTTTCATCCACATTCAGATCCTCAAAATTCTGTAATACGGTCAATGCTGCTGCAGGAGCCATGGCTGCTCCCATATTCATAGAATCCCGGACCCCCAGGTCGATAACCCGGCCAGTGGTAAGACCGCGGATTTTTACCTTATCATTGCCCTGCACTGCTTTTTCGATCACCACAGCCCCGCATCCAGTCACTGTCCATGTAGCGGAAAATGGTCTCTGGCTTCCATAAGCCAGTGGAAAACGGAACTCTTTTTCTGCCGTGGCAAAATGACTGGATGCCATGGCAAGCACCCGGTCCGCATAACCGCCATGAACAGTCATAGCCCCCAGACTCATGGCCTCACCCATGGTAGAGCAGGCGCCATAAAGCCCAAACAAGGGGATCTCCAGGCTTCCGGTTCCGAAAGAGGTAGCGATCAGCTGACCCAGCAGATCACCGGAAAACAGATAGCGGATATCTGTTTTTTTTCTTCCAGCTTTCCTTATAGCCATTTCTGCCGCTTTGATCTGCATGGCACTCTCCGCCATCTCCCAGCAATCCTGGCCTGCCATATCCTCTTTTATAACCTGGTCGAACTGATTTCCAAGCGGTCCATCCGATTCCTTTTTCCCTACAACACTGGCCTGTCCCACGATCCTTGGCGGATCTTCGAATAAAATGCTGGCATGTCCTTTTTGCATACGGTATACTCCTTTTTCTGATTTTGTAACCATAGCTCCTGAACCATTACTGACTTTACGCAACTGTCTATTCAGTACCGTCATAGTTACGATTTTACAGAAATTAGTATCTCCCTTACACACAAAAAAATCCGTACCCACAGAAATGGATACGGATTCTTTCATGCTCTTATATCAAACACTCTAAATTATTCAAGAATGCCTCGGCATTCTTGCTACGAGATGCGCGTCATGCAAAGCATGACATATTTCTTTTGCGCATCTCTGCAATCCTGCCGGAGGCTATATCAGATGGGGGATTGACTCCCACCACTGATACTAATTTGCTCCTCGCCACCTGAAGAGGTGGGAGTCATCTCACATCTGATATACCTTTTTACCTGCCACATATGTGCCGCAGACCTTCACATCCTTGATAGCGTTTTCCGGAATCTCAAACAGGTTCTGATCCAGCACAACGAAGTCAGCTGCCATACCTGGAGCGATCCGCCCCTTAAAGTTTTCTTCAAAGCTTCCTTCTGCACTGCGAGTGGTAAAGCTGTCGATGGCTTCCTGTACTGTAAATGCCTGATCTGGCAGATAAGGTCCGATCTGGTCTTTTAAGGTCTTTCTGGTCACTGCACACTGGATACCGCCTAAGACATCAGGCAGCTCCACCGGGCAGTCACTTCCGTTGCTGACAGATACTCCATGCTTCATCAGAGTCTTCCAGTTATAGCTGGTAGAAGCTAATTTTTCTCCCGCACGATCTTCTACTATGTGGATATCGTAGTCCAGGAAAATGCTCTGCGCATACACATGAAGATTCAGATCCTCGATTTTCTTTAACTGATCTGGTCTCGTGATCTGGCAATGGACAATTCCATGACGGTGATCCTCTCTTGGATGCTCTTCCAGGGCTTTTTCAATGGCATGGAGCACACGATCCAGACATGCATCACCGATGCTGTGAACTGCCACCTGCATCCGATGCTCATTGGCATATCCGATCATGGTATCCAGTGTCTCCTGGGTAAATACCGGAATCCCACAGGTAGACGGATCGTCTGCATATGGCTGGCTCAAAAAAGCCGTTCTCGCGCCTAAAGCGCCATCTCCTAACATTTTTAATGGTCCGATCTTAAAGAAATCGCTGCCAGCCCCTGTAACATTGCCTGCTTCTACAAATTCCTTCAGGCTGTCCAGATCTGTGAAGTTGCTCTGCTCATAAACACGGACCGTCAGTTCTCCCTCTGCCTCCAGTTCCCGGTAAGCTTCATTGACTACCGACCACGGAACCTTGCGGAAGGTACAGTAATCATCGGTCTGGCTGCTGGTCACACCAAAGCGGTTTAACTCCTTACATGCCATCTTCAGCATGTGTTTTACTTCTGCCTTATCCGGCTCTGGAATCGCTGCATAAACCGGGTCCATAGCATTATCAAAAAAACGTCCGTCCGGCTCTCCGTGTTCTATCCCGATATGACCGCCTTCCGGCTGTGGAGTTTCTGCTGTCACGCCTAACACCTCCAGCGCCTTGCTGTTAACTACCAGACAATGACCGCAGGCACGAACCGCGCACACCGGGATTTCTGTGGAAACCTGATCCAGGTCATAACGGTCAGGCATCCGGTCTGCATCGGTAAAATAGTCCTGGTTCCAGCCACGGCCCATAATCCATGCACCAGCGCTTCTGGTTCTGGATGCAGCAAACTCCTTCAGGCACGCCACCATGTCCTGAAGGCTTTCTGTGTGCTTTGCTAACTGGGCGGAATTTAACGCACTGCCAAAGCCCAGCAGATGCATATGGCTGTCATTAAATCCACTGCATACAAATCTGCCTTCCAGATCGATAAACTCCGCCTGTTCCCCTGCTGCCATCCGGGCTTCCTCATTCGTTCCCGCAAACACAAATCTGCCATCCTCTTCCACAAATGCCTGTACCAGCGGAAGAGCTCCTGTATATACAGTTCCATTGTAATATACTGTTTTCATTATGCTTCCTCTTTTCCTACCTTTTCCTCATAGAACAATTTCATATTCGGATCTACTGCACCTTCCCCTAAATAGCGTGCCTTATAATCCTTCAGCAGTTTGAAATACTGACTGGATAATAACAGGATCACCGCTACGTTGACAAATGTCGGAATTGCAGATGTAATATCTACAACGGTCCAGATAAATCCCTGATTGTCGGTCTTTACCAGATAAATCGTCCATAACAGTCCCGGAAGCGCACGTACTGCATAGAACAGCTTCATCACGATATCCTTCACGATACCTTCCTGTTTGTATAAATGCTCCAGAATCGCCAGGTAATAGGTAAACCATCCGCCGGAAGTCGTCACGGTAAATACAACCATGATCACAGCTAACAGCAGGCTTCCAACTGTACCAAATCCAGATGAAAATGCGCTCAGAGCCAGTGTACCACCATTGGTCCCATCTGTCCAGTTGCCGCTTAAAATAACAGATAATGCAGTAATGCTGCAGATAATAAAGGTATCAAAGAATACCTCGAAAGAGCCCCACAGTCCCTGTTCTACCGGGTGACGGGTCTTGGCAGAGGCATGGATCATAGGAGAAGTACCCCATCCAGCCTCATTGGAGTATACGGAACGGGCCATACCTACACGGACCATCTCGCTGACTGCACAGCCTGCGAAGCCACCGATCGCCGCAGTGCCTGTGAATGCATTCGTAAAAATCTCCACGATGGTTGCCGGAACTCTCTGGATATTTACCAGGATCATGGCAATTCCCATGAGAATATAGATCACGCTCATCACCGGAACCAGCTTGCTGAATACTGCCGCAATCTTTCTGGTGCCGCCACTGGTGATGATATAAGTCAGGACACAAAGACATGCTGCCACTAAAATAACGCCCTCAACCGGAATTCCGGCAATAGAATAGGTTCCCAGCTGCAAAGCGCCGGATACAACCTGTGCCGCTGTCAGCGGAGAAGATGTAACAAAGAATGTGGAGAAAATACCAGCTCCGAAGATCAGCGCCGGAATCAGCCATAATTTTCCCCAATGCCTCTCTTTGCCAAGACCACGTTCCATATAGTAAGTCGGTCCACCGTAGAAATCACCATTTTCATGCTCCCGACGGTAATAGCAGCCCAGGGTCACCTCAACCTGCTTTAAGATCATGCCAATGAGGGAGGTCAGCCACATCCAGACGACTGCGCCAGGGCCACCGGCGGCCACGGCAGTAGCCACGCCAGCAATATTACCAAAGCCTACGGTTCCGCCAATGGCTGTGGAAATGGCTTCAAAAGAACTGAGCATACCCTTTTCATTCTGCGCTTTCCCCTTATTCTCATCCTTCACAAACATCTGTCCTGCAGTCCGTTTCATGATCCAGCCAAAATGGCGGAACTGGAAAAATCCAGACCGAACGGTAAAATAAAGTCCTGTGGCAATCATCAGCACGATCAGGGGCAGCCCCCAAAGCACGCCGTCAAGCCAGTTTAAAAATGCTATCATCTCTTTTCCTCCTGTTTTCTGACCGACAACGTTTGTACTGAAATCATGTTTGATATTCGTGCGCATCCCGCGGAGCGTTTTTTGTGTCATAGGGCGAAGTTTCTCCTATGACATAAAAAAACAGTGATGAAATCTCACCACTGCTTCTATGTCTACGTTATAATATCCATGAAACAATAGCTCCTCCACCAGAAAGGTGAGAGTGCACCGTCTCTTAAACGGTACCCCAACTCAGTGACCTGCGAACGATCACTGGTTTCGGCGAATCATCCTTTCTCTGTCTTTCCCCGGCTTTCGCAAGCCTCCTGGCAGATACTGATAATCATCGCGCCTCTATTGTCGATCTCTGTATTTAATTTCATCCATCATCATACTCTCGTTCAGGCAATCTGTCAATAACAAGCCCGGAAAATATTTATCGAAAATATTTACCACACCATTGGTGTCCAGGCTCTTTTCTTCTTTTTTACCATATTTTGATACTAGATCATCCATTCTAAAAACGAGGTAACTGATTTGAATTTTGAAATTCTAAAAGGAATCCTGATTCCTTTTTTCGGCACTTCCCTGGGAGCAGCCTGTGTGTTCTTCCTAAAAAAGGACTTAAATCCCCGTCTGGAGACTCTCTTAAATGGATTTGCCGCCGGAGTCATGGCTGCCGCATCCATCTGGAGCCTGCTTCTGCCAGCCATTGACCGGAGCGCCCATCTGGGACATCTGGCCTTTCTTCCTGCCGCCGGAGGTTTCCTGTCCGGTACCCTGCTTCTGCTGTTCCTGGATCATGCGTTAACGCAGATCCGTCCGGATGCAGCTGAAAAAACATCCATGATGATTTTTACCATTACTCTCCATAACATTCCTGAGGGCATGGCGGTCGGTGCCATCTATGCCGGATGGCTCATGGGCGACGGGGCCGTTACACTGGCAGGGGCACTTGCCTTATCCATAGGCATCGCGATCCAGAATTTTCCTGAGGGAGCCGTGGTCTCTCTCCCGCTGCGGGCTGCAGGCTTCCGTCGCAAAAAATCATTCATAGGCGGCGTTCTGTCTGGGGCTGTAGAACCTGTCGCCGCTGTCCTGACCATCTTTTTATCAGAACAGATCACTCCGGTCCTGCCCTTTTTACTCAGCTTTGCCGCCGGCGCTATGATCTATGTGGTGGTAGCTGAACTGATCCCGGAATTGCACGAGCATGAATATTCCGATCTTGGGACGTTATTTTTCTCCCTGGGATTTGTAGTCATGATGATTCTGGATGTTGCCCTCTCCTAAAGCTGTCATCTGCTCCACCGGCCATTTTACCGTGCAGTATGTATAAAAAATCCTCTTTCCATCCACAATAGCCTTATGATAACTGATCAGTTTCAGATACCCTCATGCAACTGAGCAGTCCGAACAGAACCTGATGAAAAAGGATGGAATGGTATGAATAAAACCTTATATTTGAAATTAAACCAGATTTCAGAAATTCATGAAAAACACGTCTATTTGAAAGATATTGCAGAACTCTACAGTGATGATCCGGCGCTGATGGCCAAATGCCGGGCATTAAAGATACGCACAGTTCCCGATGACCACAATGGACGATACGTCGATTCCGTCATCACTGTGTTGGAAAAAATCTATGAACTGGACCCGCAGATCCAGATCAATAACCTGGGGGAGACTGATTTTATCATCGATTTCCAGAAGCCCAGACCTCCCCGCTATCTAAGCGCCTGGTTAAAAACTGCAGCCGTCTGCCTGATCAGCTTCTTCGGCGCGGCATTTGCCATTATGACCTTTAACAATGATGTCAGTGTCACATCGGTGTTTGGCGAGGTATACCGTCTGATCACCGGCCGGGAATCGAATGGGCACACGATGCTGGAAGTGTCTTATTCTGTGGGACTGGCGGTGGGGATCCTTGCATTTTTCAACCATTTTGCGAAATGGAAAATCAGCGCAGATCCAACGCCGCTGGAGGTGGAAATGCGGCTGTATGAGGATAACATCTGCAAGACTGTGATCCAGAATGATTCCAGAAAGGAGAGGGGCATTGATGTTTCGTAAACTGGTCCTCGTTTTTATTGGTCTTAGTTCCGGGGGCATCATTGCGGCGGGCGTTTTTGCATTTCTGGTCATGATCGGCGTGTTTCCGCGGCTGATCGGAAAGACTGGAACAAAGAGGCATATTTTGTTGTACGGAACGGTTATCATGACCGGAGGGGTGCTGGGAAATATTGCGGATCTGTATGAGTTTCCCATTCCCATGTATGGATTTTCCACATTGTTTCTCAGCATATTCGGACTGTCTGTGGGCATCTTTGTGGGATGTCTGGTCATGTCGCTGGCGGAAACCTTAAAGGCACTTCCGGTCATCGGCAGGCGGCTTTATCTGGCGGTGGGACTGCAGTATCTGATCCTGTCCATTGCCCTGGGAAAGCTGGCCGGATCGCTGGCGTATTTCTTTGGCGGAATGGCAGCGGAAGGATGCTGGAATCAGAGCAGGCGCATTTTGTGGGTGCAGAGATAGAATAAGGCAGAGAAAACAGAGCAAAGGAGATAGAATATACCATGGAATTAAATAAAAAAGCCTACGACGAATACGTCAAACAGATTACTCCAGTCAATGAACTGAGAAGTGACATGCTGCACGCTTTTGTGACCGGCGGAACCATCTGCGCATTGGGACAGGCTTCGGTGATGCGGATGATGAACTACCTTGGAGTGACAAAAGAAGCAGCTCAGACGCGGATGCGGGGGGAGCGGCTCCGGCACCGTATCGAGCGGACTGGCTTTGGTATTTACCCGAAGCTTGTGAAATGGGGTGGAGCCGGGGCACTGGTTCCTATCACCGGCTTTGCGAATTCCGTGGTGGCGCCTGCCATTGAGTATAAGGCAGAGGGACACGTGTTCGGGATTGGGTGTAAGATT
>OODU01002832.1_pt1 | contig 14269 bp, 13 predicted proteins | sample 1671171 | NCBI WGS metagenome assembly OODU01 (sample SAMN06348129, study PRJEB24527) | human gut metagenome | biome: human gut; feature: ankylosing spondylitis patient; material: feces | host: Homo sapiens | place: China | collected 2015-10
CTATAAAAACGAAAGATAAAAACATAAAAATATTCTCGCCGGATATAATTTTTTGTCGGTGAGAATATTTTTGCGTTTAAAAATACAATATGCAGTGATTTTATAAAATGAAACCATTGAAATCAGCTTTCTGTATTACAGTGTTAAAGGAAGGATTTCAGAATCTCCAGAACTCCATTTTCCCAGTAAGGTCTGCAGATATCCTTGGCTGCGTTTCTGACTTCTTCTCTGGCATTGGAGACCGCGAAGCTTAAACCGGCTTCCTGAAGCATTTCAATGTCATTGATATTATCACCGAAGGTACAGGTTTCCTCCGGAGAGATTCCAAGAAATTCCTGCAGAAATGCCAGAGCAGAACCTTTTCCCGCACCAATGGGCGTGGCATCCATCCATTCTTTTCCTGCGGAAACCAGAGTCACCTGGTCTTTCCAGGACGGGGTAAATAAAGGCGCACACATTTCTTCGCAGGCATTCGGATGGTATACGGAGAACTTGATCACCTGCTGGTCTGTAAGACGTGACAGCTCTGAAAGTTCATGCATGTCATAGCCATAAGAATCTCTTAACCAGTGGAACATCCGACTTCCGCCATCCTCTGCAAAGGAACATTCCGGGGTAGAAAGAAAATAGTCACAGGAAGGCATCTGCTCACGGACCATGGTGCACATTCCTTTCCAGACTGCTTCATCCAGAGTATGAACTTTTAAGATTTTTTCCGGTGTACGGACTACCGTGCCTCCATCTGAAACATATAACAGCCTGTCTGCGACAGGGGCAAACAGTTTGCGTTCGCTCCGGTACTGTCGCCCGGAACATGCCACAAAGATCATTCCCTTTTCAACCAGTTTTCCCACAACCTCCATATATTCCGGATCGATCGCCAGGGTTCCGTCCTTTACCAGGGTTCCATCGATATCCGTTGCAATTAATTTAATCATAGATCGGACTCCTTCCAGAATGATAAACAGTCAAATAACGGATTTATTTTATCATGGAAACAGAAATTTTTCCAGTCAGTGTTTCTTCACCATTGACTTTTGGCTTCATTTTTTTTATATTATATAAATAGAAATCCGCGATCTGTAAAATCATAACGGATGCAGACAGCAGAAATCTGTATCTTGCTTATGACAGCAGGTGCGGCTCCCAGACTTTGAAAAAAGGAGAGAATCTGAATGGAAAAGAAAATGCTCTTTATTTTCAATCCCAAAGCAGGCAAAGGCAAGATCAAGGCAAACCTGCTCGATATCGTAGATATATTCAATAAAGGTGGATATGAAGTCATCATCTATTCCACGCAAAAATCAAGAGATGCTTATGAGAAAGCCAAAGAATATCATGATAAGGTAGACCTGATCGTGTGCAGTGGCGGTGACGGCACTCTTGACGAAGTAGTCACAGGAGTGATGGAGAAAAAAAGTAATGTTCCCATCGGGTATATTCCGGCAGGAAGTACCAATGATTTTGCAAATAGTCTTTTTATGCCGAAAAGCATGACAGAAGCAGCTTCCATGATCATGACAGAGCAGCTTTATCACTGCGATATCGGCAGATTCAATAACCAGAGTTTTACATATATTGCAGCTTTCGGTCTTTTCACGGACGTAGCCTACCAGACAGATCAGGATCTGAAAAATATCCTCGGTCATGTTGCTTACCTTCTGGAAGGTGTCAAACGTCTTTTCGATATCAAATCATACCATATGAAAATTGAATCAGAAGAACTGACAGTAGAAAATGATTTTATTTTCGGAATGGTCACCAACTCCAGATCTGTGGGAGGATTTAAGAACCTGACAGGCAAAAACGTTGACATGAATGACGGACTTTTTGAAGTCACCATGATCACACGTCCGAAAAATCCGCTGGAATTACAGGAGATCATGACAGCCATGCTGACAGCGGAGGATAACACGGATCTGATCCATTCCTTCAAGTCATCAAGACTGACGATCACTTCAGAGGAAGCGGTTCCCTGGACGCTGGACGGAGAATTTGGAGGAAGCCATACGCAGGTGGATATTGAGAACTGCCATGAGGCACTGAATCTTTATCTGAAAAGTACCAGAAATGAGGGAAACAGGCTTTCCGGTCTGTCCCCATTAATAAATAAAAAGGAGAACTAAAATGGGTGAGTATATCAATGTAGTAGAGACTTTTGGATGCGATGTGTTTAATGATTCTGTCATGCAGGCACGTCTCCCGAAGAAGATCTACAAAGAATTGAAAAAAACCATAGAAGAAGGCAAAGAGCTGTCTATGGAAATTGCAGATGTCGTTGCACATGAGATGAAAGAATGGGCTATTGAAAAAGGTGCAACACACTACAGCCACTGGTTCCAGCCTCTTACCGGTGTGACAGCAGAGAAACATGATGCCTTTATCACAGCTCCGATGGATAACGGCAAGGTTCTGATGTCTTTCTCCGGAAAAGAACTGATCAAAGGAGAACCGGATGCGTCATCCTTCCCGTCCGGCGGTTTAAGAGCAACTTTTGAGGCAAGAGGATATACAGCATGGGACTGCACATCACCGGCATTTGTCCGCCATGATGCAGCAGGTGCAACTCTCTGCATCCCGACCGCATTCTGCTCCTATACAGGAGAAGCCCTTGACCAGAAAACACCGTTACTGCGTTCTATGGAAGCAATCAACACCCAGGCACTCCGCCTGCTCAGACTTTTCGGAAACACAACCTCTAAGAAAGTAACTCCGTCTGTAGGAGCAGAGCAGGAATATTTCCTGGTGGACAAAGAGAAATGGCTTCAGAGAAAAGACCTGATCTATACAGGCAGAACCCTGTTTGGTGCCATGCCTCCTAAGGGTCAGGAGATGGATGACCATTATTTCGGAACAATCCGCCAGAGAATTTCCGCATATATGAAAGAAGTCAACGAAGAATGCTGGAAACTCGGTGTACCTGCCAAGACACAGCACAACGAGGTTGCTCCTGCACAGCATGAGCTTGCACCGATCTACGCACCGGTCAATATCGCAGCAGACCAGAACCAGATGATGATGCGTATCCTGAAGAAAGTAGCCAGCCGCCACGGTATGCGCTGCCTGCTTCATGAGAAACCATTCGCAGGGGTAAACGGTTCCGGTAAACACAATAACTGGTCCCTTACCACAGATGACGGAATCAATCTTCTGGATCCGGGCAAAACACCTCATGACAATATCCAGTTCCTGCTGATTCTGACCTGTATCCTGAAAGCAGTGGATGAGCATGCAGACCTTCTCCGTGAATCCGCAGCAGATGTAGGAAATGACCAGAGACTTGGCGGTCATGAAGCACCTCCGGTTGTAATCTCCGTATTCCTTGGAGAACAGCTTGAGGATGTTCTCGAGCAGCTGGTCAACACAGGAACTGCAACACACAGTAAAAAAGGAAGCAAACTGGAAACAGGTGTTAAGACACTGCCTGACTTCATGAAAGATGCGACAGACCGTAACCGTACTTCACCGTTTGCTTTCACAGGAAATAAATTCGAATTCCGTATGGTAGGTTCCAGAGACTCCATTTCCGGATGTAACGTAGTTCTGAACACGATCACAGCAGAGGTATTCAAGGAAGCCTGCGACCGTCTGGAAAATGCACCTGATTTTGAACTGGCAGTACATGACCTGATCAAAGAATATGCAATAGAGCATCAGAAGATTGTATTCAACGGAAACGGCTATGCTCCGGAATGGGAAGCAGAAGCGAAACGCCGTGGTCTGCCGATCCTTCCGACGATGGTAGATGCTATTCCTGCACTTACCACAGAGAAATCCATCAAACTGTTTGAGGAGTTTGACGTATTCTCCAGAACAGAGCTGGAATCTCGTGCAGAGATCAAATATGAGATTTACTCCAAGGCGATCAACATCGAAGCTAAGACCATGATCGACATTGCAACCAAGCAGATCATCCCGGCAGTGATCAGATATACAACCGTACTTGGCGATTCTATCAACACAGTAAAAACAGCGGGCGAAGGTCTGATCGATGTCAGCGTACAGCTTGACCTGCTCAAGAAGGCATCCAAACTCTTAAAGAGTACAAACAGTGCCATGAGTAAACTCAGCAAACTGGTTGAGAAGATTCCGGAATACGCAGAAGGACGTGACAGAGCTGTGTTCTGCAAGGAGAAAGTTGTTCCTGCAATGGAAGCTTTACGTCAGCCTGTAGATGAACTGGAAATGATCGTGGACAAGGAAATGTGGCCGATGCCGTCTTACGGGGATCTGGTATTTGAGGTTTAAGACAGATATAAATATCATATATAATATGGAAGGAATCCTGTTCATTATGGCAGGATTCTTTCTTGATTCTAAAAGGAGATGCATATGGAAGAACTGAAATTTCTGGAGGAGCAGCAGGTTTCCCCGGAACTGATAAAAAGAGTAGAGGAATTCAGAAAACAATATGAAGTAGCACCGGAGACAGCAGAGAGAATAGTAAAACCGTCCATTCCTTTTTATGGAAAAGATATTCTGGAAATGGCGATCGCCGGACTTCTGAAAGGAGAGAACCTTCTTCTGACAGGACCGAAAGCCACCGGAAAAAATATTCTGGCAGAGAATCTGGCATATATTTTTAACCGCCCGGCCTATAATGTTTCTTTTCATGTAAATACCAACAGCGGTGATCTGATCGGCACAGATACGTTTGTGGACAATGAGGTGAAGCTGAGAAAGGGAACGATTTACCAGTGTGCCGAGTACGGTGGATTTGGAATCCTGGATGAGATCAACATGGCGAAGAACGATGCGGTTTCCGTTCTCCATGCTACTCTGGATTACCGTCGCTCCATTGATGTGCCGGGATACGACAAAATTGATCTTCATCCGGCAGCACGTTTTATCGGAACCATGAATTATGGATATGCGGGAACGAAAGAATTAAATGAGGCACTGGTATCAAGATTCCTGGTAATCGATATGCCTGCTCAGACAGAAGATTCCCTGGAATTTATTTTTCAGAAGATGTTCCCGAATGTAAAAGAAAATGCCAGAAAACAGTTTATCGGAGTATTTCTGGATCTTCAGTTAAAGGCATCCAACAGCGAGATTTCGACCAAGCCGCTGGACCTTCGAGGACTCCTTGCTGCCATGAAGATCGTGGAAACCGGGCTTTCACCGAGAAAGGCTGTGACCATGGGTGTGGTAAACAAAACCTTCGATGTATTTGAAAAAGAAATCGTGGAGGATGTGGTAAGCACCCGTATCCCGGCAGACTGGACAAAGGAAGATGTATATGAAGGATGAAAAGATCGTAGAGATTGACGATTACCGCCTGGAACTGGAGAACAGGATCCGGAATCTTCTCTGGACGATCAGCGGAGACTATTCCCTGAATATGAAAGTAGATGTTTCTCTGTATCTGCGCTCTAAGGCAATTGCTCTGTATGACGGGATCAAACAGGGGGCACTGGCGAAATATTTTGACAAGGATTTACTGGGAATGTACCTGGTAAAAAAGGTATTCTGTCAGGCATCCGAAGGGGAACTGACCGTGATCGCACAGCTATGTGTGGAAGAAGCCATCGGGGAAAAAATCTGTGAAGAACGTCCGGGAGTCCGGGAAATGCAGAAAAAAGCCTTCGAAGATATCCTGGATCAGGAATTTGAACGGATGCCTGCCTACGGAGATATCCTGGGAAGACTGAAGATTGCAATCCTGAGAGACAGGCTGAGCGGCGGAAACCATCAGGTTGAGGAGCGCCTGAGAAAAATCAGGGACGTGGTATATCAGGCGAGAGAAGTGGCAGATACCATGGAACTGATCCGGGTGATCGACCAGCTTTACAATACCATTATTGATCCGGAGTTTGAGAAACTTCACGGAAGTCTTACACAGGTCATGGCAGTGACCATGGAAGAATTGACGGAATATAACTGGGAGGATTTTCTCACAGAGGAGCTCTATGAGGAGGCACTGGAAAGTTATATTGAGCAGATGACGAATAAGATCACAGATATGGAAGACACTGCTGTCACAGAGGAGATGGAGAAAAAACGCCAGACGAAACATAAGGTCACGATCCTCACAGAAGAAGAACTGGAGAAAGCTTACACCTACGTGGAACTGAACTTTGGCAAAACTTATCTGACTCCGGCGGAAGAGAAAAGGATGAATTACCTCATGTGCAGGGAACTCCACAGAGACTGCAGCCTTTATTTCACAGAAGGAATCCTGAAGAATCCGGTAAAGCGCAATTACCAGTATGAATATGCGGTACGTCTGAAGAATAAGAATATCTGGCTATATCACGACAAGCACAGAATCGTAAAAAGAAATATTGCATCACTGACAGAACTGTTAAAGAAAACGTTGGTATTGAAAAGCGAGACACAGGAAGTTCTGTCTGACAGAGGAACGATCATTCCATCAAGACTGTGGAGAGTGGGAAGAAGCAGTGAGGCAAACCTTTTCCGGAGGGAGCTGAAATCAGATGCGTCTGATTTCGTGGTAGATGTTCTGATCGATGCCAGCGGTTCGCAGATGGTGCGTCAGGGTGATGTGGCATTGCAGGCATATATCATCAGTGAGGCGTTGAGCAATGTGGAACTGCCGCACAGAGTCATGAGCTTCTGTACGTTCTGGGACTATACGATCCTGCACAGATTCCGGGAATATGATGATCCGCAGTCTGCCAATGAGAACATTTTCAATTATGTGACTTCCTCCAATAACCGGGACGGCCTTGCCATAAAAACGGTGGGATATGGTCTGCTTCAGCGTCCGGAGGAAAAGAAAATCCTGATCGTGCTAAGTGATGGAAAACCTTATGATGTCATTGTCAACCGTCCTCATGCAAAGAATCCGGAACCTTACATGGGAAAATATGCCATTCATGACACAGCAACAGAAATCCGCCACCTCAGAAATCAGGGGGTCAGCGTCCTTGGCGTTTTTGCAGGAGAGGAAAAAGATCTGGCAACAGAGAAGAAAATTTTCGGAAAAGACTTTGCCTATATCCGCGATATTTCCAATTTTTCAAAGATTGTAGGACGTTATCTGATCAAGCAGCTTGACTCAGATGAGTAAATATGAAATATCAGTACGTTAACAAAGCGATGTAATAACAATCTAACGATATAACTTGTTAAAGTGCATAAAAAACCAGTATTTTCAACTTGCCTTTTTGTACAAATTTGGTATAATGTAGAATGTTTCTATAGCAGTATTCTGGAATTGCTATAAATTCATAACACTTATTATATTATACAAAAGGGAGAGAAAATCATGAACGAAAACAAAGAGTTCAAACCGTATATCCCGGCGGATAAAATCACACCGGAATTTACGGTGACATCCATTATCATGGGTGTTATTCTCGCAGTTGTATTCGGTGCAGCCAATGCTTATCTTGGTCTGCGTGTCGGTATGACTGTCTCTGCTTCCATTCCGGCAGCAGTTATCTCCATGGGCGTGATCCGTAAGATCATGAAGAAAAACTCCATCCTGGAGAGTAACATGGTTCAGACGATCGGTTCTGCCGGTGAATCACTGGCAGCAGGTGCGATCTTCACCATGCCTGCATTATTCCTGTGGGCAGAGGAGGGTCTTTGCGAGAACCCAAGTCTTGTGGAAATCACACTGATCGCTCTTTGCGGCGGTATTCTGGGTGTACTTTTTATGGTACCACTTCGTAATGCACTGATCGTAAAAGAGCATGCGACACTTCTTTATCCGGAAGGAACTGCCTGCGCAGACGTACTTCTTGCAGGCGAAGAAGGCGGCTCCAATGCTGCTACTGTATTTTCCGGTATGGGAATCGCAGCAGTATTTAAATTTGTAGTTGACGGATTAAAAGTAATTCCGTCAGACGTTGCAGTAGCAATCAAAGGACTGAAAGGTGAGATCGGTATGGAAGTATATCCTGCACTTCTCGGCGTTGGATATATCGTAGGACCAAAGATTTCATCCTATATGTTTGTAGGTTCTTTAATCGGCTGGATGGCACTGATCCCGATGATCTGCCTGTTCGGTGCGGATACCATCCTGTATCCTGGAACAGATACCATCTCAGCAATCTATGCCGGAGGCGGAGCTGCCGCTGTCTGGAGTACTTATGTAAAATATATCGGAGCAGGAGCTATCGCAACAGGTGGTATCATTTCCCTGATCAAATCCCTGCCTCTGATCATCACAACTTTCCGTGACTCCATGAAGAGTATGAAAGGCGGAAAGAACACAAGCACAGCAAGAACTGCACAGGATCTTCCGATGAACTTCATCCTGATCGGTATCGTGGTAATGATCGCGATCATCTGGTTCGTTCCGGCAATCCCGGTAAGCCCGATCGGTGCAATTATCATTGTAGTATTCGGTTTCTTCTTTGCAACAGTATCTTCCCGTATGGTTGGTCTGATCGGATCCTCCAACAACCCGGTATCCGGTATGGCAATCGCTACTCTTCTGATCGCAACAATGGTGATCAAAGCATCCGGAAAAACAGATATCGACGGAATGAAAGCAGCGATCGCGATCGGTTCTGTTATCTGTATTATCGCAGCAATCGCCGGAGATACTTCACAGGACTTAAAGACCGGTTATATTCTTGGTGCAACACCTAAGAAACAGCAGATCGGTGAGCTGATCGGTATCATTGCATCCGGTCTTGCAATCGGTGGTGTCCTTTATCTCCTGAACTCTGCATGGGGATACGGAAGCGCAGAAGTACCTGCACCACAGGCAACCCTGATGAAGATGATCGTAGAAGGTATCATGGGCGGCAAACTTCCGTGGACACTGGTATTTATCGGTGTATTCCTTGCACTTGGTCTGGAAATCTTAAGAATTCCGGTTATGCCATTTGCCATCGGTCTTTACCTTCCGATCTACCTGAATGCTACCATCATGATCGGTGGTATTGTCCGTATGTTCGTTGACGGAAGAAAGAACGTAGATGCGAAAACAAAAGAAGCACAGGCTACAGACGGTACTCTTTACTGTGCGGGTATGATCGCAGGTGAAGGTCTGGTAGGTATTCTTCTTGCAATCCTTGCAGTTGTAAATGTAAGCGGTGTCTTTGACCTGTCAGGAAGCATCAGCCTCGGCAATGCCGGAGGCGTGATCCTTATGCTTCTCATGGTTCTGAGCCTGCTGAAATTCAGCATCTGGAATAAGAAAAAAGCCTGAAGATCAGACGAAACAAACCAGTGGATCAACAAGTTTGAACAATCAAAAGAAATGAGACAAAATGAAAAATAAGAAAAAAGAATCACAGATCAATTATCTGGATCTTGTCCCGGAGCGCTCTTCACAGCTTCGCTGGCATGAAGACATCAGAGGAAAGATGGTGCTGGAGGTAGAGAACAAGGGTGCGTTTAACACGATTGCACAGAAGCTGTTCCACAGACCCAGATATACGAAGATACACCTGGATGAGAACGGAACCTTTATCTGGCCTCTGATCGATGGAAAAAAAACAGTGGCAGATATTGCAGCACTGGTAAAAGAGCAGTTCGGAGAGAAAGCAGAGCCACTTTATCCGAGGATTGTCAGGTATTTCCAGATAATGGAGAGTTATCATTTTGTATCTTTTATCAATAAGCCTGGAAAATAAGGCAAGAATAAGAACGGGAGCAGTCCTTTGCGGATTGCTGCCGTTCTTGTAATTTACAGGAAAAAAATTACAGCGCAGTGATAAAGTACTATATTGAAAGCAGAACAGGAGGCGGAAGATGAAATTAGCAAATGGAAAAAGATCACAGCTTTTGGAATATCTGATGATCATTGCAGGAACCGGTCTGATGGCACTGGCGATCAACTCTGTTTTTGATGCATCAGGAATGGTAACCGGAGGATTTTCCGGCGTGGCGATCATTGTAAAGGCGTGGACAAAAGGAATCGTGGATGGCGGAATCCCTCTGTGGGTCACAAACTTTGGGCTGAATATCCCTCTGTTTCTGATCGGATGGAGGATCAGAGGATTTTCTTTTGTGAGTAAGGCAATCCTGGGAGAAGTTTCACTTTCCGCCTGGCTTGCGTTTCAGCCGGTCTGGAATCTGGCGGGAGATGACCTTCTTCTCGCGGCCCTGTACGGCGGCGTGATCCAGGGTGTGGGAATCGGTCTGGTGTTTCTTGGGGGAGGAACCACAGGCGGAACCGATATGATGGCTGCGCTCATCCAGAAATTCCTGAAACATTATTCCATTGCCCAGATCATGCAGGTGATCGATGCGGCGATTGTAATTGTCGGTATGTATGTGTTTGGAATGCACAAAGCATTGTATGCCATCATTGCCGTATATCTGGTGACAAAAGTTTCAGACGGACTCATCGAAGGTCTGAAATTCTCCAAGGCAGCTTATATTATCACCGGAAAGCCGGATGAAATTTCCAATATGATCATCAATGACCTGGACAGAGGTGTCACAGGGATCAATGTAAAGGGAATGTATTCCGGGCAGGACAAACTGATGCTGTTCTGTGTGGTAAATAAAAAAGAAATCGTTATGCTGAAAGAGAAAGTAGATGAGATCGATCCCGCGGCTTTCGTGATCGTGACAGATGCCAGAGAGGTTCATGGAGAAGGATTTATAGAGAAAAAATAAAAAGTTCTGCGATATTCGTAATCAGTGACCAAAAATAGGAACAAAAAATTGTAACTTTTTTTCTCTTTCCTCTTTCATTTTTGGTAAATATGTATTAAAATAGAATGCAGGTATAAGGTTTTATGGTTAAAACGGAAGAACAAATGTTACTGCTCACAGTATTTTCAGTAACGGCCGGTGCGTGTGAACAGCAGCACGAACAAAAACTATAGATGAGAAGGGATTGAATTTGGATGATATCGAATCAGGTGCTTCAGAATACTCTTGAAGGTTTAAAAGAAATTTCCAGGACAGAATTTTGTGTGATCGACACAGAAGGCAAAGTGCTCGCAAGTACTTTTGCAGATTTTTCCATTGCAGCAGCAGATGTACAGGCTTTTGTGGAATCTCAGGCAGACAGTCAGCTTGTAAAAGGATTTCAGTATTTTAAAGTCTGTGATGATTATCAGTTAGAGTACATTCTGGTTGCTCATGGTGATGATGAAGATACTTATATGGTAGGTAAGCTGGCAGCATTCCAGATACAGAATCTGATCGTAGCCTATAAAGAACGTTTCGACAAAGACAGTTTCATCAAGAACCTGCTTCTTGACAACCTGCTTCTTGTAGATATTTATAATCGTGCGAAAAAACTTCATATTGAAGCAGATGTGCGCCGTGTGGTTATGATCCTTGAGATGCCTCAGGAAAAAGATCACAGCTCCATGGAGAGTGTAAAGAGTCTCTTTGGTGGCAAGAGCAAAGATTTCATCACAGCAGTAGATGAAAAAAGCATTATCGTTGTCAAAGAACTCGATGACGGTGAGAACTATCCGGAGATGGATCAGCTCGCACATACAATCCTCGATACGCTTGGCATGGGAAATGACGGTAAGACTCATATGGCATATGGAACGATCGTCAACGAACTCAAAGAAGTTTCCCGTTCCTACAAAGAAGCCCGCATGGCTCTCGATGTAGGTAAGATTTTCTTTGGCGACAGAGAAGTGATCGCATACAGTTCACTGGGCATCGGACGTCTGATCTATCAGCTTCCGATTCCGCTGTGTAAAATGTTCATCAAAGAAATCTTCGGGGGCAAATCCCCGGATGATTTTGATGAAGAGACACTGGTCACCATCGATAAATTCTTTGAGAACAGCCTGAATGTATCCGAGACATCCAGACAGCTTTACATTCATCGAAACACACTGGTTTACCGCCTCGATAAACTTCAGAAGAGCACAGGACTTGACCTTCGTGTGTTTGAAGATGCGATCACATTCAAGATCGCGCTGATGGTAGTCCGTTATATGAAATATATGGAGACACTGGAATACTAAGCGTATCCGGTAATGAGATTTATATGCCTGCCGCAGTTTATAACGGCAGGCATTTTTCTGCGGTCAGAACAGATTTTGTGTATCGTGAAGCGTGTTACTGAGAACGGAGTGAACAGTAACACAATAACTATGAATAATGTATGAAACTTTAAAAACCCTCTTGCATTCAGCAAAAACATATATTACAATAATTTTACGAAAAAATGAACTCTTGGAGGAAATTTTATATGATAGACCTTGTAGATGTAAGTAAATCCTACGGTCCCGGTCTTCCGGCTGTGAACCATGCGAACTTACATATTGATAAAGGAGAATTTGTATTCATTGTAGGAAACAGTGGATCAGGCAAGACCACTCTGGTAAAGCTCCTGATGAAAGAACTGGATTCCACATCCGGACAGATCACCGTAAGCGGAGAACGCCTGGAGAAAATGAAACACAGACGTGTGGCAAAATACCGCAGGAAACTGGGCGTAGTTTTTCAGGACTTCCGTCTTCTGAAGGACAGAAATGTATATGAGAATGTAGCGTTTGCACAGCGTGTTGTCAACCGTCCGACCCGTGTAATCCGTAAACGTGTGCCGGAAGTGCTTCAGGAAGTAGGGCTGGCAGGCAAATATAAATCTTTTCCGGATGAACTTTCCGGTGGCGAACAGCAGAGAGTTGCCCTTGCCAGAGCACTTGTAAACCGCCCGGATATCCTCCTGGCAGACGAACCGACCGGTAACCTTGACCCTAAGACATCAGAGGAGATTATGAAACTTCTGGAACAGATCAATGACAGAGGAACCACCGTTCTGGTAGTTACACACAACAAAGAAATCGTAAATGCGATGAAGAAACGTGTTGTCACCATGCATGAAGGTTCCATTATCAGTGACGAGAAAGAAGGAGAATATCATGAGGCCTAGTACAATCTGGTATACTCTGAAACAGGGTATCAAGAATATAAAGAGAAACTGGATGTTTTCTCTGGCATCCATCATTACCATGGCTGCCTGTATTTTTCTGTTTGGCATCTTTTTCTCTATTGTAAACAATGTAAATAACATTGCACATAAAGTAGAGCAGGAAGTTCCTATCACAGTATTTTTTGACGAAGGAACCACAAACAAACAGATCAAAGCCATCGGAAAACAGATCAAGGCACGTCCGGAAGTAGAGAAAATAGAGTACCAGTCAGCTGATGAGGCGTGGGAACAGTACAAAGAACAGTACTTTCAGGGATCAGAAGCAGCAGATGGATTCAAAGATGACAATCCTCTTGCAAACTCAGCCAACTACAGTGTGTATATGAATGATATCACCAAACAGTCAGAGCTTGTCTCCTACATAGAAGGACTGGATCATGTAAGAAAAGTCAACCAGTCTGAAGAAGCAGCCAAAACGCTTGGAAACATTAACAAACTGGTTTCTTATGTTTCGATAGCAATCATCGCATTACTGCTGATCATTTCTGTTTTCCTGATCAGCAATACGGTGTCTGTCGGTATCGCGGTCCGTAAAGAAGAGATTGGAATTTGTCAAGTGCAACAGGTAGTAGATGCAACTGGATCGGGAGATGCTTACATGGCAGGATTTGTTTATGGATATTTACATGGATATTCTCCGGCAGACTGCTGTAGGCTTGGAAGTGTATTATCTTACTTTGTTTTACAGGCAGAAGGGTGCTGTACAAATGCGCCAACAGAACAGGAATTATTACAGAAATTTGAAACATTACGCTGAAAGGGGAAATGCAGATGAGTACATTATATATGGGAGCAAGCGAAGAAACGGTTGCGAAATATGTACTTTTTTCGGGAGATCCATGGAGAGTAGAAGTTGTAAAAAAGTATTTGGATAACCCCAAAAAAGTTGCATTCATGAGAGAGTTCAATACATATACAGGAACCTATAAAGGAGTAGAGATTACAGTAACGTCGACGGGAATCGGGGCACCGTCCGCAGCGATTGCGATGGAAGAGATGTATGAGTCTGGAATGCAGGTCGCTGTAAGAATGGGGACAGTAATGTCTATGCAGGATGATATGCTGGGACATTTTATGATTCCGATTGCCGCAATGAGGCGAGAAGGAACCAGTCAGAGTTATGTAGATTTGAGTTATCCGGCTGTTGCAGATATCGATCTGGTCAATGCAATGAATGAAACGGTTGTAAATATGGGAAAACGATATCTGAACGGACTGAACTGTACAATGGACGGATTCTACAGCAATATGCATGATTCCAGATTTTCTCTGGAGTGGGGAAGGGACATGTCCGAGACATTTGAGGAAGTGAAAAAATTGGGTGTGACAGGAATTGATATGGAATCATCCTGTATGCTGACTCTTGGAAGACTGATGGGAGTCAAAACATGTATTCTCACTATGGTAACCGTTTTGGAAAATCTG
>OODU01002835.1_pt1 | contig 14259 bp, 10 predicted proteins | sample 1671171 | NCBI WGS metagenome assembly OODU01 (sample SAMN06348129, study PRJEB24527) | human gut metagenome | biome: human gut; feature: ankylosing spondylitis patient; material: feces | host: Homo sapiens | place: China | collected 2015-10
ATTATCAACAGTAAATATAACATGGATGATTCCCGTTACATGGAACCTCTGCTATGCTGTTTCCCCAACCGCCCGGAGCCGTTAATCGCACAAATCATCACCTGCTATATGTCTTTCGGCACTCCACAGGAAGACAGCAAACGCAGCATTGCCCACGCTCTGCGCATGCTTCTCTCCTTCCATTGCCCGCTCAGAGAAATGAGTTTGCTGTTACTAGGCGGCTCACTGCTCTTTGCCGACAAAACAGTCCGTTCCTATGCAGCAGAATTATGGGTGGAAGGGCTCACTGCCGGAAGAATAAACAACCGCCGTGTAGGAGAAATCCTCGCCTGTCTTGTCTGCATGGAACTTGCACCGCTGAAACGCTTCACCACACAAGTGTACGAAAGCATGTACAAGCGAAGCAACTTCCATAACCGCCAACTGGAAGAACTGCTCACCGTATTTATCTGTGGATTGCCCGACAAACCCGTCACCGGACTCAAACAGCTACTCGAACTTCACCTCGAACTGCTATCCAACAACCATAGCAGGATTACGGACGAACAACTCCGCCAACGCCTGCAGGAATGGGCTACAAGCAGCAACCTAAAGAAAGTAATCACTTCACTGAACAACCTCTAAACATCCCTACAATTATGACCATAGAAGAACGTTTCAACGAAATAGTAGAAAAACAACAAGGTGATGCCATCATCCCCTTTCTACAAGGACTGACTCTGGAAGAACGTAAAAGCCTCGTCCCCTGCCTCAACAAACAGGAAGAACATTATAATAAGATCGTCCAGCTAGAGCCAAACATATACGGTACACGCGCCACTCCCGAACAACAGCGTATCCTCAACCTCACCGCCCTCGTCATCTACCCTCAGAAAGAATATAGTAAATACTATTGGAGTATACATGTCGAACGACTGAAAGAATTGATTTCGTGGCACATCCCCACCTGGCTGAATAGCTTTTTCAAAGAAAGTGAAGGAAAAGATTCCCGCGGCATCTATAATATGGATTATGAGATACTAATGGACTGGCTGGAACAGGGAATTCTCACTGTCACCCCAACACCACAAACCATAGCAGGCTATCTGGTGAACTATATCAACAACACCAGCATATTGCAAAAACGGGAAATTACACTGAAAGAGCACATTTGGTACCTCTTTGAATACGACTGCGGACAAAACTGGATGGACAGCCGAAATGGCGGTTCCCCTTACTACCCCTACAGATACCTCATCGAAAATGGACTGCAGGACCGTATGCGCGTACTGAAAGAATCCCTGCTTGCCGTCAACCGGAACATGAATAAAAACCTGTGCAGTTGGTTTGCCGGCATGTTCGAAGCACTCGCCCCCAGCGTAGAGGAACAATTGGAGTTACAACCGGAACTATTTGCCGTCCTTTCGTGCCCCCACAGCCGTCCGACAAATATCATACTCAAATTGCTGAAGAACCTGTGCAGTCACCCCCAATTCCCGACAGAAGAATTTCTGAACCAGACTTCCATCCTGTTTGCTTCGGACGTAAAGGCAGTCCATCAAAATACGCTGGCCATCCTCAACAAGCTGGCGAAAGAAAGAAAAGAATACCGCGGCGCCATCTGCAGTGCCGCCGCACAAGGGCTAATGAGCCGTGAAGAATCTATCCAAAGTAAAATAGTAAAACTGATTCAGACCTACGGAGACACAGAATCGGCAACATTGAAAGAAGCCCTTTCCGTTTATGCAGATACCATGTTGACCGGCATCAAACAAGAATTGAAACCTTATTTAGAAGGCAGCTACTCTGACATCCCCCCGGCAAACCCGACAACCAACAACGCTTCCTTTATCAGTGAATCCTATGAGCCTATCCCGCCCATCATCAGCGAAGAAAACCGGATACCGGAAATCACCTCTACCGAAGACCTGATATTTTTAGCCAGCCAAGTGTTGGAAGTAAACGAAGTGTATCACTTCGAACAATTTATCAGTTCGCTGATACAATGGGACGCCCAACTGGAAGCCAGGCAAATCCCCCAATGGACGCCCATTCTTCAACGTGCCTATAAACTAATTCTAAGCGGTGGAAATTCCCGCACCGGCGTATTGGACAATATGATGGCAACCTTCCTCGTCGATTATTCAAAGCTACTAATCAGACGTTTCCCCGAAGAAGGAAAAGAACTGAACGCCCTGCACGAGAAAATGGTGCAGAAAGATGAAGTACAACGAGGACAGTGGGGATTCTGTGATTTAGAATCGCTTACCATCCGCAAAAAAAGAAATAAACAAATAGAGCACCGCGTGCACAGGCAATTACTATGTCATACCTTAGATATGCTTGAAAGCAACAAACCCCGCCTGCCGTTGCTTTCCACGCCTACGCATATACCCATGTTTATCGACCCGGCAATCCTCATACAAAGATTGAAGCAATATCAACAGGCAGATGTTGAGCCTAATAGTCAGGATATGCAAATAGCACTGTCGCGTACGGTATTGGATGAAACCACCGCTCAACTACTCTCCACCATCACTCAGGAACTGGAAGGAGAATACCGGAATCTGCTTCTCTTCCTGTTCGGAGAGAAAGAGTCTACGCCCCAATCCCCCTTCACGCATCCGGCATGGTGGATGACAGCAGGACTTATCAAATCACCGGAAACGGTCTATCCCGAATTTAAGGACTTCCCCTACAACGAAAGTCCGCGTGAATTTCTGACCGGAAACTTTAAATGGAGAACCTATCAGTATACTGACTCGTACACGGATTATAACAAGAAAACGGTAGAATGGATTTGTTCAACTCTTACTTTCGATATTCCGGAAAGCGAGAACTCTCATGTCATCAATAAAGACAAATATAATGAAAGAGTCAGTTACTATTCATACGATCCGCATCCGTTACTGGTTGAAATGTACCCACAGATAGAACGTTTTGACGACATACAGAACGACTTGCCACGTTTGGCATGGTTAACTCCCAATATACCGGAGCCACTATTGGTATGGTGCATCCGCAGCGCCATATACGACCCGACGTTAAATGAGGTAAGGGAAGCAGGTATCACCCAAGCTGCCATTGAAGCGCTTCATCAGTTAAGGCATACATGGCACGAAGTGTCTTATCTGCTGGAAGCCACTTGCATGCTGGTAGCCGATAAAACTTCCCGTTCCTATGCTGCCGAAATCTGGATAGAGCGTGTAGGTCAAGGCTGCATAGACAGTGGACGCATAGGCAGCATCTTAAGTTCGCATCAACATACCGGCTGGGGACCGCTGAAAAGACTCACTGATCTGATACAGCAACAAATGATAAACGTCAGTCCGCTGCATAACCGGGAATTGGAGAAACTAATCGTGGCAATGTTGGCCGGACTTCCAGAAAAGCCTGTCAAAGACTTAAAGAAATTACTGGAAATATATGCGGAGCTGTTATCCATCAACCATAGCAAAGCCGAAGACGAACATGTTTTGCACCTGCTTGACGCATGGAAAGGAGTGGCCAATCTGAAGAAAGCAGCAGCTAATATCCAACGGTAAGAGAGGTAGCTTATTGGAGCTAAAGCCAAAAAGAAGTATCTTTGGCACACTAAATACAAAAGGTTGAATGATTATTCTAAAATATAGTTTAGCTATTTTCTGTTTACTGCTGACAGGATGCTCCTTCTTTTCCAGTCATAAGGAAAAGGAGAGCACTCCCCTCATGGAATACGAACAAACGACGGAGGATATACAACCACGCGAAGAATGTTCCACCGTTTCACCACCGGAGCGAAGCGAAATGGCTCTCTACATGGACTCATTAGGACTCGTCAATATAGCTGACCTGGATAGCAGTCTCGTTGTAAAACTGATGTATACACAGGCTGATAATTTCACAGGCGAAGTGCTTTACGACAACTTAACGGAAGCCTACCTGCATCCGGATGCGGCATACGCTCTGATAGAAGCACAAAAAGCCTTAAAGAGACTATACCCGTCTTATAGTCTTATCATTTACGATGCGGCACGTCCAATGTCGGTACAGAAAAAGATGTGGAACGTAGTGAAAGGAACGTCCAAATATAAATATGTCTCCAACCCCAACCGTGGAGGCGGGTTACACAACTACGGACTGGCAGTAGACGTCAGTATCCAAGACTCTCTGGGACAGCCCCTGCCGATGGGAACCAAAGTAGACCACTTAGGCATGGAAGCACACATCACAGACGAGATCGGATTGGTACATAATGGAAAAATGAGTGAAACAGAGCGTCAGAACCGGTTACTGCTACGAAAAGTGATGAAAGAGACCGGATTCCGTGCATTACCCAGCGAATGGTGGCATTTCAATTTTTGCAGCCGGGACGTAGCCAAACAGAAGTATAAGTTAATACCATAACCGACACTCAACAACCCCATAATCAGAGCTCGACGATTCATTGTAATATCCTATAACACAATAACACCATGATGCAAATCTCTCCTGAAACCCAACTTTTTATTCGCGAACATTCATCGGACGATGTACGTGTGCTGGCTTTACAAGCTAAAAAGTACCCGGATATAGATATGCCGACCGCCATCACCCAAATTGCAGGAAGGAAGGTAGCAGCCGAAAAGATTCCCTCATGGTGGGAGATCGAAAAGATATGGTATCCGAAACATCTGTCGCTGGAACAATGCTCTTCAGAAATCACCGCCCGCTACAAAGCACGTCTTTTGCAGGGAGATTCTCTGACCGACCTCACCGGCGGATTCGGCATTGACTGTTCTTTTCTTGCCACCGGATTCAAATCCGCCACTTACGTAGAACGTCAGGAGGAACTCTGCGAAATAGCAGCACATAACTTTCCCGTACTGAATCTAAACCATATAAACATAAAAAACGAAGATGGAGTAACCTACCTGCAAGTAATGTCCCCCGTAGACTGCCTTTTCCTCGATCCTGCGCGCCGCAATGAGCACGGCGGAAAAACGGTTGCCATCTCCGACTGCGAACCAAACGTAGCCGAACTGGAAGAGCTTTTACTTCAAAAGGCCAACCGGGTAATGATAAAACTCTCCCCCATGCTCGATCTTTCATTAGCACTGAAAGAACTGAAACAGACACAGGAAGTTCACATTCTGTCCGTCAACAACGAATGCAAGGAACTACTAATTCTACTCGGACAAACATCACCGGCAGAAATCTCCATTCATTGTGTGAACCTTTTCACAAAAGGAACTCAAAAAGAACAACACTTTGTATTCACCCGCGAACAGGAACAATGCAGCGAATGCACATATACGGATTCTTTAGAAACCTATCTTTACGAACCGAATGCCTCCCTTCTGAAAGCCGGTGCTTTCCGTAGCATTGCAGCAGCTTACCCTGTCCGCAAACTGCATCCCAATAGCCATCTTTATACTTCCGATACTTTCATTGAAAACTTCCCCGGAAGAATATTCCGTATTGTCAACCAGTGCAGTTTCAATAAAAAAGAAGTAAAGGAGAATCTGGCAGACCTGAAAAAAGCAAATGTAACTGTCCGTAACTTCCCCGCCACAGTAGCCGAACTCCGCAAACGAATCCATTTGGCTGAAGGAGGAGATACCTACTTATTTGCCAGTACATTAAATAATGGGCAAAAAGTTCTGATTCGCTGTGAGAAAGTCTGAACTATTTTCTATTTTTGCAAAAAAGAAACACAATCTAAACTAATCCAGATGAATCAAACACTCATAAAAGCCATTCTATTACTAATCGCATTCACCTTGTCCTGTCACACTCCACTTTTCTCACAGAGAGATTTTGAGCGACACGAGTTCTCTTTTCACGCGGGCTACGGTGTTATGTTCCATCACCCTCCTACACTCACGTTAAGTACCCATAGTTACCAACGTACACTCGCACAAGGCGTAAGCTGGGATGGACAATATAATTTCCGCCCTCTCAAACGTTTTGTCTTTGGAGGAATCTACTCCGGATTTTCTTCCAAAGGAAGTCATCCGGAAGGGAAGGACCATTTATGGGTTCATTTCATTGGTACTCAAATCGGAATGTGTAATGCCAACACCAAACATTGGCAAATCCGCGTAACAACTGGTCCCGGTGGAGTCATTCTACGGAACAACAGTGAGGTGTTCGGCAAAACACGGAAAGTGAAAGCCTTCACTATTGGTCTCCTGACCAATGCCAATCTTACCTATAAACTGAATCCCAATCTGGGAGTCAGTCTAGGAGTACAATATATGTATAGCGAACTGCTTAGAATGAGAACCCACTATCACGGAGAAAGGGTTATTGTAAAACTCGATGGCAATGATGATACCAACCTCACACGAATAAATTTCACTACGGGATTATCCTATTACTTCTAACATTCACTAAAAAAAGCACTATGAAGAAATATATACTCATTCTTTTTTCCATCATCAGCTTTTGGAGCTGTACGGAAGATGAATCGATTGACATCACAGTTTTACCTTCTGCCACCACTACAGGTGCCAACACCTTTGGCTGTCTGATGGACGGATGGATTTATGTGGGAGGACGATACCTGAATTGGGGGCACTCGTATGTCTGGACGTATGATTCATTCCACTACTATCCGGAGGAGGACAAACTATCCGTCAATGTTTCCGTCAAACCTGACATCAACATACACTTCATCATTTTATCTCCCCAGGAAGGCAAAGAAGCAACTCTCACCGATATACGGTTCAGAGGAGAAGAACTGGAAGACGGAACAGCTTTTATAAGCCATTTCGACCCAGAATTGAATATTATCAGTGCAACCTTCGGCAACGGCAAACGTCTGACTAACGGACGTTTTGATATCCATTATACAACACAACAGCAATAATAACGGCGGTGACAGTAATAACTATTCAGATTTACTTTCTTCTCCCGCCTTATTGGAAGGATTGTTACTTTTCTGATATTCTTTGGGAGTGGTTGTCTCATTTCCATCCCGTACAGCCATATAGTGCGGCGACATAATTTCAATGCCGGCTTCATTAAATTTATCCTGAATATTCTGATGCAAATCCGAATAAATCTGTGCCATTTTATCTGCCTGTTTGATATAAGCATTAATTTGATAGACCGGATACCAGTCGCTCAAAGAAGTCTCTAACACAAACGGACGCGGATCATCCACCACTCCGGGAGTATTCAACGCAGCATCAATCAGTATCTGATTAACTTGTCGCCAGGGAATATCATAACCGATAGATACTTCCGAGTGAATAATCAGTCCATATTCACGTGCCGAAGTACTGTAGTTTACCGTATGAGACGACATGATAAATGAATTGGGAACAGTCACAACCTCATTTTTAGGAGTCCGAATACGTGTCACTAGAGGAGTCTTTTCAATGATATCTCCGGTGGTATCATTCAATTTGATCCGGTCACCCATCTTAAACGGACGCATATAAGTGATAACCAATCCAGCGATGATATTACCAATAACCGTACTTGATCCGAGCGAAACAATCAATCCGACAAATACCGAAATACCTTGGAACACTCCGGAATCGGAACCTGGGAGATAAGGATAAATCATCGCAATCATAAATGCATAGAGCAGGAAACGAGCGATATGGAAAGTCGGCATCGCCCAGTCCGGGTAGAAGCCGTTGATTTTGAGCCGTCCTGCTTCCACCTCACGTGCCAGATACAAGACGAGACGTACCAAGTATTTCACGGCATACCAGATAACGATGATAGTAAACAATTTGGGCACATAGTCGATAATACCCACAAAGATACCGCGAATCGGATTCCATATATATCCTAACAGTTGGTATGCCAGTCCTTCCATCTGGGGGAAGATGATGAAAATCAACGGTACGGTAAACAGTAGTTGCAATCCCATCAATATATACCGCCCGATACTGGACAGGAATACCAACAGGTTCGCCTGTTTCTGCGCATCCAGCAATTCATACCCCTGGATGGATACCGGTTTTATCTTTGTATCTTTCAGGCGCAGGATACGCGCTTTCAGTTTACGGAACAACCAGTTGGTCAAGCGGAACAGGAAATACTGTCCTACAATTACCAACACAAAATAGAGCACACGCTTTGCCATTCGCCAAAGTCCGTGCTCCGCTTTCATCTCATGCAGTTTGGCGACAACGTTCTGCTGTCTTTCTTTAGCCAGCGAATCACGAGAGACTCCTTCCCACAAGGCGTCCTGATCGGTAAGAGAAAGCAGTACTTTGCTGCCGTACATCAAATCGGAAACAATGTCCGAATGGTCAATAGCAACAGAATCGGGTTTCAGATTAAAACGTCTTCCTATTTCTTCGATCGCTGCACCGGTCATCTGTGCACGTTGCTGGGGAGTATATCCGCCACGTTTGGTGAAAAGGTAAAATAAGGTATCACCGTCCGCCACTACCGGCATGCCCTTAGTGAACTGCCGCAGGGAGTCGATACGCTGTCGCTGCTGTGCATATTTTACGGAGTCGGCGGTAGCCATCTGGAGCTTCATCTGCTCCATTTCCATCCGCATATTCGCCTCGTTGAGCCGGGCTTCTTCCAATGATTTCCGCATATTCACCAGATGGATAGAATCCGAATCCCGCTTCAAAGGAACATGTCCGCCCGTTATTGTATCTCCGGCAAATATCTTCTTAACCGCCTGTTCCAACTGTGCTTGCGCTCCGATTGCCAGGAAAGAAAAGAACAACACCAGTAACGACCGTTTTATTTTATTTATTTCCATACCTTATATTCCTTGATTATAATTAAGGTTAATCTAACATTTCATTAAAAACAGAGCAAACATACGGATTGTTTTTGACATTACCATTTCCAAATTGATTATCTTTGCCACTAAAAGAGAAAAAAGCATGAATATATTATTACTTATCGGGGGATTAATCCTCATTCTTCTAGGAGCTAACGGATTAACAGACGGTGCCGCCTCGGTAGCCAAGCGTTTTCGCATCCCTCCCATCGTGATCGGACTTACCATTGTTGCATTCGGCACTTCTGCCCCGGAACTGACGGTCAGTATATCTTCTGCCCTCAAAGGAAGCGCGGATATTGCCATAGGTAATGTGGTGGGAAGTAACATTTTCAATACGTTGATGATTGTGGGCTGCACGGCCTTATTCGCCCCGATTGTCATCACCCGCAATACACTTAGAAAAGAGATACCGCTCTGCATACTTTCTTCTATTGTCTTGCTGATTTGTGCCAATGATGTATTTCTGGATAAAGCTCCGGAGAATATCCTGAACAGAGTAGACGGCTTATTATTACTTTGTTTCTTTGTCATCTTCATGGGTTACACCTTTGCCATCGCCTCCAAGCCGGGCACAACGGAACAGGCGGGACAGATAGCACCTCCGACCATAGAAGAGGAGACAGAAATCAAATCACTCCCCTGGTGGAAATCCATTCTTTATATCATCGGAGGCTTGGCTGCCCTTATTTTTGGAGGTCAGTTGTTTGTTGACGGCGCTACGGGCATCGCCCGCAACCTGGGTGTCAGCGAATCGATTATCGGACTGACACTGGTTGCAGGAGGTACTTCTCTTCCTGAACTGGCTACGTCTATCGTTGCCGCATTAAAGAAGAATCCGGAAATTGCCATTGGAAATGTGATCGGTAGTAACCTCTTCAATATATTCTTTGTACTGGGATGTAGTGCCAGCATCACCCCTCTCCATCTTAGCGGAATTACCAACTTCGACCTGCTTACGCTAGTAGGTTCCGGTATCCTGCTCTGGTTATTCGGGCTGTTCTTTGCCAAAAGGACTATCACAAGAATCGAAGGAGGGATTATGATACTTTGTTATGTGGCGTACACGGTGGTATTGATTTATAACACTTGAGAATAGCAAAAGGCTTCTGACACTACTATCAGAAGCCTTTTTATTCATACAGGTAAATTAAAATTAATCGTTATTTCACCTCAACTGTTGTCAATACATTAACGCCATATTTTCCGTCTTCAGACACCCACCAGGTGGTATTACCATTCGCACAGCGCAGGGCGTAACGAGGATTATATTTCAACCGTTCCGAACCGTCGGGTATCCACAGACCCAGTCTGTATTCTCCGGCGGGCATTGAGCCTTGTAATTGAAGAGACTGATTTACAGAATGTACCAATGGCGTATATGCCGCGTCTCCCGGTTGGAACGGTTGCCAATCCAACGGGTTGGCTTTCGTCAGGAACTCGGTGACTTTCCCTTTGTCGTCAATCAACACAAAGTAGACAGGATGCTCCCCAAAGACAGTGGCAAAACCTCTGTTTACCAAGCCTAATTTCAGTCGGTTTTCCTTACCAGACTGTAACTTTTCCGGTAGTTGAAGCGACTGCAATTCAATCCGATAGCCAAGATGGTCGCGTATATAATCGAACATATTACGTTGTACCTTCGTTCCGTCCTGCTTCTGAAAATAGCTGTCGGATACAGGCATATGATGCTGACGAAGTGAATCTTCCGTTATCATTGTTTTCTTCCACACAATCATGGAGTATTCGGGAGGATTGTTCTCATCAAACCTGTTATTAGGATGCTGCTCTTTATAATTATGTATAATACTCAATGAAGTATAATGCTGGAGAAACAGGCGTCTCGCCGTTTGCATACCATCGATAATCCATCCTGCTGAAGGACTGTCCGGATCGGCACCTACACTCCAAAATCCCCAGGGAAGTTCACCGTCTACCACCAAATAAGGCGATTCTTTCACAATCTGGTCGAATTTGACAGTTCCTTCGTGCATATCAGCATCCCACCTGTCAGGCCGTATGACAATAAAGTCATCGTGGAACGAGAGTCTTTTATACAGTTCCGGTTTATCTTTCAACAGGTTCTTAAATTCCGGTAGTCTCACTTGTACATTTCTCTCTACGGGAACCACCGAAAGCAATTTTTCCAACACGGCTGCTTTTGTTTCTTCCGAGTTCTCCAAACCCTGAATAGAACTATGCCATTCTCCCCATGCACCGATCATGCCGGCTTGCACTACCAAAATCAGGTCTTTATTTTTCTCCAGGAAAGGTTTCAACTGGTCCAAATGTTCCAAAATCTGCTCTCCGGTAGGACCGACGGCGGCTCTCCCCATAAAGTCCCGCTCATAAGCAAAACGCAACACCGCTTTCTTACCCAACTTCTGTAGTTCATCAAAATAGGTTTGCATAGTTTGGAAGTTTTCCTCCGATAGTTTTTCACCTATTAAATAGGTAAGATAGAAATAGCTTTGAGCGAGTGACACACTGTCTGCTACATACTTTTCCGATAGTTCCAACAATTCCGTTGTCGGACGATCTTTCTCGTGCAACACATCCACCGCCGTCTCCAACCGGAATCCTCTTCCGGGATTATAGAGTCCATTTTCACCATGCAGATCATCCACACAAATTCCGCGAAACTCAAGAGTCCGTTGAGAATCACCACAGCCGCTTACCAGCAGGGCCAATAAAGCAGTCATCACACTGCCATACATCCAATTCTTCTTCATAGTAATATTTTGTTTGCAGGCAAATATATAACAAATCAAAACACGAACACAGATCACAACCCATTTCGCACAGGAAAGTATCAGTTTGGGATAAAAAAAGCAAAAGTATTAGTTAATGCTAAGATTGTATTTGTCTCGCAAGTTGAATAACCCTACCTTTGTCACAGCAGTCAGTAACAGTTAACTGAACATTAAAATAATCATTAAACAGTAAATAATACATGAATAGATTAAATTTGTTCTTCTTACTAATAGTTACCGTTCTGTTGATTCCGGCAGAAAAGGCCACCGCAAAAAAGAAAACAGAAAAGTGTGACAGAGAAATATGGTGCGAAGTGATGTACCGGATGGCTGCTCCCGTATTAAGTAATATGAGCGAAGGAGCACTAAAACAAAATATGCTTGTCGAATTAAGCCCGACATGGGACGGCCGCAACAAAGATGTCACTTATATGGAATGTTTCGGACGACTGATGGCGGGACTGGCTCCCTGGTTGTCACTGCCGGATGATAACACCACAGAAGGCCCCCACCGTAAACAGCTCCGCGAATGGGCACTGAAAAGCTATGCCAATGCCGTAGACCCGAAAAGTCCGGACTATCTGTTATGGCGCCAGGAGGGTCAGACACTGGTAGACGCAGCCTATATCGCCGAAAGTTTTCTACGAGGCTATGATGCTTTATGGACACCGTTGGATAGCCTCACTAAACAACGTTACATCAATGAATTCACTCAACTCAGACGAGTTGATCCGTCATACAGCAACTGGTTATTGTTCAGTGCAACTGTTGAATCGTTTCTTCGAAAAGCAGGCGCACCCAGCGACACCTACCGTATAAGTTCTTCCTTACGGAAGATAGAAGAATGGTACGTAGGTGACGGCTGGTATTCGGACGGCCCCAACTTCGCATTCGATTATTACAATAGTTTCGTGATACATCCTATGTATATAGAATCACTGGAAATAATCACCGAAGCCGGCAAACACAAAAATATATGGAATATGCCCGGCTGCGATTATCAGAAAGCAATCACACGGGCACAACGATTCGGCATGATTCTCGAGCGGCTTATTTCTCCGGAAGGAACACTACCCGTTGTCGGACGTTCCATCACTTACCGCACCGGTTCCCTGCAAACTTTAGCCTTACTCGCCTGGCGAAAATGGCTTCCCAAAGAATTAACAAACGGACAAGTACGTGCCGGCATGACTGCTGTTATCGAGCGTATGTTTGGCAACGACCGCAACTTCAATGAAAAAGGTTTTCTAACACTGGGCTTCAACGGTTCACAACCCGGCATCTCCGATTATTACACCAATAACGGCAGCTTATATATGGCGTCACTTGCCTTCCTGCCGTTAGGTCTTCCCGCAGATGATCCGTTCTGGACAGATGCCGCACAGCCTTGGACTTCGAAAAAAGCATGGGATGGAGATGATTTTCCAAGAGATCATTCTTATCACGAGAAATAAGTGATAATCAGCATCATATAATAGTTTCCAGTTGTACTGGAAACTATTATCCATTCACACTGAAAAAACAAATAAAAAGCAATTTGTATAAAAGTATTGGTATATGCTAATATTATATTTGTCTCCTTTTCACAATAGCCCTACCTTTGCTTATCGTCAATGATGACGGCTCATTAAACAACGAATAAAACATTAACCATTTAAATAAAAGTATCATGAATAGACAAAACCTTTTAACATTGCTCGCTACATTCGCATTACTCTTCTGTTTCACATATTTTTGTAATGCCAAAGGAAAAGACAAGGCCAAACACGTTGTTTTCATCGGTTTAGATGGCTGGGGCGCATATAGCCTACCCAAAGCAGATATGCCTAATGTCAAAAAATTAATGGAAGACGGTTCTTATACATTAAAGAAACGTTCGGCACTTCCTTCTTCCAGCGCCATCAACTGGGCATCCATGTTTATGGGAGCCGGACCGGAACTTCACGGATATACCGAATGGGGATCCAAAACACCTGAACTTCCGTCGCGTGTATTGAACAAGAACGGAATCTTCCCGACTGTATTCCAATTGCTGCGCGACGCCCGTCCGGAAGCAGAAATCGGTTGCCTCTACGAATGGGAAGGTATCAAATATTTAGTGGACACCCTTTCTCTGAACTATCATTATCATGTTGCCGATTGCAACAAAACTCCCAAAGAATTAGGCAATATGGCATCAGCCTATATAAAAGAGAAACATCCGGCCCTTGTTGCCATCTGCTACGACGGCCCCGACCATACCGGACATACTGAAGGACATGATACTCCCGCCTATTATGAAAAACTCAAAGAGTTGGATATATATGTCGGTCAAATTGTCCAGGCTGTAAAAGACGCAGGAATCCTTGATGATACTATTTTTATATTAACTTCCGACCACGGCGGCATTGACAAAGGACACGGTGGCAAGACAATGCAAGAAATGGAAACAGCTTTCATCATTTCCGGCAAGAATATTAAAAAAGGACTTCGTTTTGATGACGTAAGCATGATGCAATATGATGTAGCTTCTACCATAGCATCTATTTTCAATCTCGAACAACCACAAGTCTGGATAGGCAGACCGATGAAGATTGTTTTCAAATAATCACTCTTTTCTCCATACTCATCTTATTTACTGAAACAAATACAGCAATAATCTTTCAATATACTGAAAGATTATTGCTGAAATATAGTCATTATACAAAAAGTCTACTCACTGAAAAAATGACTCTTCTTAAAAAAAGAATATCTAAACAGTCTGGAAAGGCATTAATTACATCCACCGTTTGAAAAGAATAGAAAAGCGCCGGCATTTAC
>OODU01002843.1_pt1 | contig 14234 bp, 9 predicted proteins | sample 1671171 | NCBI WGS metagenome assembly OODU01 (sample SAMN06348129, study PRJEB24527) | human gut metagenome | biome: human gut; feature: ankylosing spondylitis patient; material: feces | host: Homo sapiens | place: China | collected 2015-10
GGTAATATTTATGAGAAAGGCCCTGTTATTGCTTATATTGATTTAATGTATTCTCGTGAAGGGCTGGATAGCAAAGGCATTATCAGTGATTTGCAAGGCCCTGTTCTGTCGGCTCCGTCTACAGCGCAGCATGCGGAATACTTTACTACCGTGGTGAACTTTGACTATCGTATCCATCCTAATTGGAATCTTTACCTGAAAGGCGCTTATGAGAGGGCTGGTATTTATAAGACAAACGGGCATTTTGAGAAAGGGCTTTATCGTACGACATGGAATGCGCAGGCTTGTGTGGAGTATTTCCCGATGCGCAATAGCGAACTGCTTCTCTTTGCCCATTTTTTATATAAAGGACATCATTTGGCCCGGCGTGCGCAGGCCTTGGGAGGCATGAGTCCGGATACCCAACGCGTCTCCATCGGGTTGGTTTACTCTATTCCGGTGTTCTGATACACACAACTGTCCTCATGCTGCACGCTAAAGCGTTTTTGCTGTATGGTCAAGACCTTTTATACAGAAAGCTACTGCATCCTTCCATAGCAAGATGTACGTCTCACAGTGGAAGAACGTAGTAATTGATAGGAGGAAAAGTCTTAAGGATGAGGTTTCCTCTTTTTTATTGTAAGATCGGGAAAATACGCTATATTTGTGAAATAATTAAATACTTCAATTAACAACACAAGATAGTATAATGAAAAAGATCGTCTTTTTTTTCCTGATGACTATATTGATAGCCTCATGCCATCAAGAAGAACTTTCTTCTGTTCCAGATGAACCGGAAGGGAAACAGCCTGTTTTTGATTTATCGGAAGAAGAGGTGCTTCAGGGTTGCATTTATGTGAAATTGAAAGAAGAACCAGCCGGAGAGGTGCGGGTAAGGAGCATAGGCAACACGGTAACGACAGGAGTCAAGGTATTGGATCGGGCTGCTTCTTCTTTGAAAATCGAGAGAATGGAACGTACTTTCCCTTATGCTGGCAAGTTTGAAGAACGTACCCGTAAAGAGGGGCTTCATTTATGGTATAATGTCTGGTTTTCTAAAGAGACATCGGCCACCCGTGCTGCTACCGAAGTGGCTTTTCTGGATGGTATTGAAACGGCTGTACCTGTTCCTAAGATTGTATCCAGGGCAACGCCGGAAACAGCGTGGAGCCTGTATGGCGTCCGGACGGGAGAGTGGCTGTTCAATGATCCGGATCTGTCCAGACAATGGTATCTGGATAATCCCGGTACGGAGTCTTGGCAGAAGAAGGGTGCGGATATCCGTTTGTTTGATGTGTGGAAACAATATAATGGGAATCCGGCTGTCATTGTAGCGGTTGTAGATGGAGGCATTAATCAGGAACATCCTGATTTGCAGGATAATCTATGGACGAATCCGGATGAGATACCAGGTAATGGTATGGACGATGATGGCAATGGATATGTGGATGACATACATGGTTATAATTTTGTGGATGATAATGCGACTTTGGTTCCTCACCGCCATGGGACTCATGTGGCGGGCACTATCGGTGCGACAAATAATAATGGAACAGGTATCAGCAGCATTGCAGGGGGGGACGGAACTTCCGGCAGTGGGGTGAGACTCATGAGTTGTCAGATTTTGAAAAGCCTTATCTCTATCGGAGGAGAAGTAGCTTCTGATCCGTTTATTGCCGCCGCGATTAAGTATGGCGCTGATAATGGAGCTGTCATCAGCCAGAACAGCTGGGGATACGCTGCCACTAGGGCGGGAAGGAATGCTTCTTCGTATATTAATCCTGTACATAAGGAAGCTATTGATTACTTTATAAAATATGCCGGATGTGATAACAAAGGAGAGCAACTTGACGGAAGTCCCATGAAGGGAGGTATTGTATTGTTTGCATCAGGTAATGCGAATACGTCCGATCCCAGGATAGCGGCACCGGCTGATTATGAAAAGGTTGTTGCGGTTGCAGCCATTGAGGCCGATTATAGGAAAGCTTCTTATTCCAATTATGGCACTTATACGGATATTTCTGCTCCCGGCGGATCGTTGGATGGAGACGGACGGATTTGGAGCACGACTACGGAACGATCCAATAATTATGAATACTTGGCTGGTACATCGATGGCGTGCCCGCTGGTCAGTGGTGTAGCGGCCTTGGTGATAGAGAAGTATGGGGTAGGCAAGAAAGGGTTTACACCGGAGGCTTTGAAGGAGATTCTCTATCAGAGTGCATACGACTTGGATGAATATAATCCGCGATATGCCGGTCAGTTAGGACACGGATGTGTGGATGCCGCCGCCGCTTTAGAGATCGATGTCTCCAATCTTCATCCTTTTATCTTAAAATCCAATCAAATAACTGATAATATGCTGATATTCAGTGTGAGCAGTAGTATGTCCGGAAATGGGAAATTGATTTTGTATAATGGCATCGGCAGCAAGGTGTTGGATCTTCATCTGGAACTTGAAGCCGCATCCCTGCATGCTGTGGACATAACCAAACTCTCTGCCGGATATTATACCTTAGTCTATCAGGCTAAAGGGATGGAAATCAGAGAGAAATTTATCAAGTACTAATCCCAAAAAATAAAGAATATGAGACGAATAGGATTAGGTCTGTTTATAATAGGCATAACTTTTGCCAAGGCTTATGGTCAGGAGGATTACGGACCTGTCAATACCGGAGCGGCAAACTATCTGACTATACCAGCCGATGCGCGCAGCGCGGCCATGGGGGGAGTCGGTGTGGCGGCTCCGGGAGGAGATCATGCCGTTTTTCATAATGGTGCGGCAGCTTTATCGGATGTGACGCGCAGAGGTGGGGTTGCTTATACTTATTCTCCATGGATGCGTGACTATGAGTCCGGATACTCTCTTCCATAGCCTGGGTAGTTTTTACAAAATCAATCAGCGTAATGCCATTCTGTTAGGTCTCCGTTATTTCGGCTATCCGGAGATGGATGGAACAGGGGAGGGTGCTTCGGGCATACATCCCAAAGAAATAGCCGTGGAGGCTGGTTATGCATACGAGGTTATAAAGAATTTTTCTGTTTCCGCTACTTTCAAATACTTGTTTTCGAATATGGGCAGGATAGGCAATAGCCGTGGCGCAAGTTCTGTGGCGTTTGATTTAGGAGTATTGTATAAGTGCGGGATAAATGATTGGGAGGGTGCCGGCTGGTCGGTCGGGCTTCATGTGAGTAATCTTGGACCGAAAATAAACTATTTGACTTCTAAAGATGCTCTTCCTGCAACGGTTAAAGTGGGAGGTGCTGCTGACCTGCCTTTTTTACAAATGCATAAATTGACTTTGACTGCCGATTTGGGTTACAGACTTTCACCTGCCGACGTACAGGCGTTAAGTGTAAGTGCCGGCGCGGAATATGCATGGAGGGAACTGGTGATGTTGCGTGGTGGTTATCATTGCGGTGATAAGAAGAAAGGAGATGCCAGTTATGCTACTGCTGGAGCGGGAGTGGAATATGCCGGTGTGCGTCTGGATTTTGCATGGCTGTTTGCAGGGCATGAATACCTTGCCCGAAATACGTTCTGGGTGTCTTTAGGATACTCTTTTTAGACAGAACGTAAGAGCAGTGCTTGCAGTAACCGTCGGATCGTTGGCTGTAGGGGCGGGTTGAATTTGCCCGGATACACCTTCTTTGTGGTATCAGACAGAAGCATTCCGCCCCTACAGGGAACACGATGGTAGTGAAAAAACTTATCAGACAGCCTCGCCAAGATCAACAATTAGTTGAGGCATGGGAAAGTTGTCAGAATACGGTAACTGTGTGCCGGAATTTCCATTTTCTGAGTTGCATCTTTCACTTCAACCTCATCACCGGTGAGATAATCATACCATTTGCCTGTAACGGGGAAAGTAACGGTATATGCTCCATCGGTCTTGCTGAAGTTTCCGGCAACTAACATGTGCTTGGTTGTGGAAGATAAAGTGATGAATCTTCCTTGTCCCCAGTTGCTTGTACCGACTTCCCATGAGAATTGGCTGGTGCTGGTAAATAATTCGGGATTATCATTGCGTAATTTTATCAGCCGTGAATAACTATCGTGTAAAGCCTTGCGGTCTTTGTTCTCCAGATATTCCCAGTGTAGCGGTTTCTTTCCTGTCCGGCCGTTCTCTTCGATGGAAACATCGTATCCCATCTCTCCGAACTGCCAGATCATTTTAGGGCCGGGTACAGTGAAGAAGAAGGATGCGTTCACTTCAAGTTGCCGCATACGGGTGGTTAAGTCTGTTTTCAATGCTTCATCTCCCCATTGGGTTTGCTTGTAGGCGGCTCGTTCTTCGTCATGGCTTTCCATAAATCCTATCCATGCGGGGATACTTTCGTACAGTCCGTCAAATGCGCTGTCATCGTTCCAACCCATGGCGGTCTGGCAATAGGCGTTATTCATGTTCCGCCATAAGTGCATACCGTCTTCGGCCAGTTCTTTTTCTTCTTTGCTATCACAGAAATGTTCCAGGATAACGTATGCCTCGGGTTTCACTTCTTTGATGGCTGCGTGGTAATCTTTCAGAATCTCGATGCGGCTCTTGTCGTAATTGGAAGCGCTACTTTCGGTTGATGCGGCTTGTGTAAAACCTTTAGTCAGGTCGAAACGGAATCCGTCTATATGGTATTCATTCAATAAGAATTGCAGATTGCGTTTCACGAATTTACGTACCAAAGGACTTTCATGATTGAAGTCGTGGAATACGCTGTAAGGGTGAGGTGCGTCTACGTTAAAGTAGGGATTGTTTGGGGCTGTCTTATTGTTTGCGCTGTTCCAGTACAATTTGGCAAACGGCATACTTCCGGTTGCATGATTGTAAACTACATCAAAAATAACTGCCATTCCTGCCTTGTGGCACGCATCAATGAAGTCTTTGTACATTTTCTTTGTTCCATACGCTTTGTCCAGAGCAAAGAAGAAGCATGGATTATATCCCCAGCTATCGTTGCCGTCAAATTCCTGGACAGGCATTAATTCAATGGCATTAACACCCAGTGATTTCAAATAATCCAGTTTTTGCATGGCTCCATTGAGGTCATTACTTGCCGTGAAATCACGGAGAAGCATCTCATAAATGACTAGTTGTTCCGGATTGGGTACCTTGAAGTCAGATACTGACCAGCGGTAGTTATCCTGCTGTATCTTGAAAACGGATACGATTCCTTTTCCTCCTTCGGGATAACTTTTGTTATCCGGATAAGTGGAAGAGGATATATAGGAGTCATTATCAGGATCGAGTATCTTTTCGCAATAGGCGTCTCCCAGACGGATGGTTTCACCATTTCTGGTACCTACATAATATTGGAAGGCATATTCTTTGTTTACATCCAGATTTCTGAGAGTGATCCACCAGCAACCGCTGGCATCATCGCGATACATCTGGCAATTGTCTTCGTTGCTAAGTTGCCAATGATTGAAATCACCTACCACATGGGCGAAATCTTTATGGTTCCCGTCCGTGTCTTTATCGTAAAGGACGAGGGTGACTGTAGAGTTGTCTATAATGTTGATGCCTTCTGCTACATTTTCAGGCAACGTTCCTTTCTTGATAGAGGCCGGAACAAATTCTTGGTAAGTATTGTCTGTGACAGGTATAAAGAGGTCTTCGGTTTGCAGACTTCCATCTTCGTTGCGGAGTACGAATCCTAATTTTTTGACTGGGGTCTTTTCTGAACTGTACCATTGGCGGATGGACGGAGATAAGGTAAGCGTCCATACATTATTATCCAGTTTGGACATTTTACACTTGTCCGTGTTTTCATTCCATTCACTTTGTACGTATGACCAAGAGCCTTCACTGATAATGCCTGTATGTGCATATACTGTTCCCTGATAGTTATATAGGAGAGAAGAGCTGGCGGCTCTGTAGTAGATGGTCAGCGGTCGGTCGGCATCAGGCTCTTCCAAAGAATAGCTGAGTCCTTCGGGTATGACAATGGGTTTGGGGGGTTGGGAGATGGTGAACGATTTTTGTGCGCTTCCCGCTATCAGGTTCAGATGGACATTCCGGGTGTCATCGCTTTCGTTTTCATTGACGGTGATGCTGACAGTAACAGTTCCGGCTTCTCCCCGGGTCGGAGTTACGATGCACCAGTTGTTTGCTCCAGGTTCATCCAGTGCAGCCTGCCAGGCTCTGCCGGCTGTAAAAGTGATGCTTCTTACTCCGGGTTGTGAGGCGAATGTCATTCCATTGGCAAAGAAGTTCTCACTTTCAGGAGCCGGAGTGATGGAATCGGTCAAGTTATCGTCATCGGAACAGGCAGTGAATAAACTCGCAACGAGTCCTAGGAAAAAAAGAAAAGTATATTTTTTCATAATCTTGTTATTTAAGGGGTAAGATGAAAAAAGACATCAGGCACCATCGGATAAACGGTAGGTGCTTGATGTCTTTTCGGATCAATTATTTAGCGTTTGACTACAGTGGCATGATAGTTGCTTGCGTCTCCTAATTTTAGAGTAATGACATAAGTACCAGCTTCGGTAGTGATATTGTCTCCTCCATAAGTCAGATGGTTCAAGTCTCCACCCAGATTAATATCCCATTTGTTATTGGCGCGGAATTTATAGTTTCCGGCTGCCAGTTCGGTTGTTATACTCCATTCACCGGTTTCCGCATTCAGTGTCATGGGGGTTGAATTGTCCCATCCTCCTTGGGTCGCGTCGCCTATTATTCCCCATTCGGTTTTACTGAATTTATAAGTCAAGGTGGACAGGTTGGCTTCTATACGATAAAATCCGGTTTCTGTGACACTCAGGTTTCCGGCTCCTCCATCGGTGCTCAGTTCGGTATCACTGGCATAGCCATAGTTTGTACCGTCCCAGTCTTTCTGTGAGGTAAGTTTAAATGTGTTATCCGCATCCATATAGATATAGCCGTCATAATGAGTCATATCCGTAGAATAAAGATAAGGCGCCGTCTCTGGTTTCCATCCTTGGTGTCCGCCCGGAACGTAAAGGAACGGGCTGATATTTCCCAATGCTTCTATCTTATAGGTATATTCCAGCATGTTCAAGGTGATTTTCACCCATCCTTTGGCAGGGATTTTTCCGGCTTGCGGGTTTTCTGTCACTAACAGGCCGCTCTCAGAGTCGTCACCGTTTGTGGCTACGCCCAGTGCCCCCGGTGCCCAAATATCTCCGCCATCTACATTGCTTTGTGGAATAATCTTCCAGTAACATTCATCCTTGGGCATTTCCACAATCATGCTGAAAACCGGATCTTCATATACATCTTTTCCGCTATGACCGAATTTTATCAATGCTTCGGAATTCCATTTATTTACATCCCCTATCAAGTAATAGGCGGTGTCGATGAACAAAGCTTCGGGAGTCGCTTCAATTTTTCCCAGTGTTATTTTTTCCGGAAGGGCTATTGCTGAGGTGTGGCTTACGATATAGATTGTCGCGCGTGCATAGATTGTCCGTGCATAGGGAGCTTTGCCATAGATCTCTTTTACAACCTCTTCCAGCTCTCCTGCAGTGACGGAGGCTGTTCCGTTTTTAACGCTACAGGGCAAGGGGACTGCTTGGGTAAAGGTTTCATCTTTCGAAACTTCCACTTCCAGATTGATGGTGTCTCCTTCTGTCAGTTCCGGATGGTCGGTCAGTTTGGCAACTTCCAGCAGGGTTGCATCATCCAAGTCCTTGAAAAGGATCGGGGCTGTGCATGAACTTCCTAAAGACAGGGTGAACCCTTCTACGTTTTGTACAGGTTCTTGCGGGTTGGTCTGTGGCAATGCGAAATGATCGTTGACGTTGTCATCGCAGCCCGTCAGGGCTGCAATGAATATCAATAACATATATAAATTAATTTTTTTCATAATCTTGTAATTTAAGGGATGATTTACTTGATGGCGCCTTTATTGTCAATAAAGTTCAGATAGGCTTTTTGACCTGCATTTCCCATGGCGCGTTCCTGGTCTTCACCGGTACCGCGATATTCTATCTTACCTCCCAGAATAATAAATTCGCTTTTCCACCAGTCAATGTCTGCTAACTTGATACACATGCGTACTTCGCCGGATGCAACGAAGGCGGGGGATACGAATTCTCCTTTGCCCTCGGGAACGGTAAACATATTGGCCTCTGTGAATGAGTCCCAGCCACCGGAAGTATCACCGGTCAGATACACTTCGGGCTTGTAGAAATCGACTGCGTATTTATAATTCCGTCCTTCGAGAGTGACTTTCACGACTACTATATACCATCCCGGATTACCAATCTCAATGTTATCTTCGCCTCCTGCATCCACCAGTTTTTTAGATGCTTCACTGATGGTCACTCCCTGGATTCCTACTTGATTGTTGTCCCACGATGTAGCTGTATTCAGTTTGAATGCGGCTTTATTCCCGTCTGCATCGGCTCCCAGATATTGCATGGACCAGAACATACCTTCGTTGGAATGAACCGGAATCATGGAATAACATTTGCTCCAATCCCAGTCGCACACACTGCCGATGAGATATAGATTGGTGGGCAGAGTCACTGCGGGCAAAGCATAATAGGGGAGAACTTGTGGCAATTCTATGATGTTCGAGGTGATGGTGCTGCCTGCTATCTCGGATTTGTTGTCGGTCAGGGCGGAAGCCGTCAGACGAACATATAAAGGTATGGGGGCTTTGGGAAACTCGTCTTCATTTACTCCTAATAAATTGGAAATAGCGACAGCAACTTCTTGTGCGTCCACTTCCATTTTGGCTGTTGAATACTTGGTGTCCAGAGTCGCATTCTTTTCAAAAGTCTGGTCCAGAGCGATTTCTACAGTATAGCGCGTGGCAGCTGTGAAACCATAATCGGGCTGTGAACAGGTCAGTTGTATGGTGGCTGTGTTCTTTAAATCATAGATGCCCGATGCGTATTTAGGAACATTAAGCACAAACTCGGTCGGCTCTGTGAAGACAGGAGTGCCCTCATTGTCCGAGCACGCTACAAGTGTGCTCAGACTGAATACGAGGATGAATAAGTATATCATCTTTTTCATTGTTTCTCAAATTTATAAGGTTAAACTGTTATTTTAGTGTGGCATAGCCCGGATTCTGAACCAAGTTCGGATTGGCTGTCAAGTCTTTATCGCTGATGGGATAGATATTGAACTTGCTGTCAATATTGGCTATACCTTCTTGAGGGCCGCCTTTGTAGTCCCAGGCATATTCTTTAGTGAATTTGCCGAAGCGTATCAGATCCGAGCGGCGCTGACCTTCCCAATATAGTTCACGGGAGCGTTCCGCTAAAATGAAATCCAGAGTCAGATCGGAACCGGAGATATTGCCCGATTTGTCACCGTTGGCTCTTTCGCGCAATAAGTTGATATAACCTACAGCGGTAGAGACATCGGCTCCGGTTGCTTGTCGTGCGGCACATTCCGCATAAATTAAATAGATGTCAGCCAGTCGGAACAGAGGGAAGTCTGTGTCGGGCCATGCGGAAGGGGTGACTTCATTCTGATCCCAGCCCAGATTGGTGAATTTGTGGCAGAGATAGCCGCTGTTCCAATCGGTCAGTACAGGAACTACATCTCTACGGGTTTTCACTCCTTGCTCTGTGCAGTTGTCTCCGTTTTCACCATCCACATATTCCTTTACATCAAAGAATATAAAACGACTGTCCTTCTTTAAGGTGCTTCCGTGGTGGTCGTATCCTGCCACCGGTGAATAATCGAATTGTTTGACTAGTTGTGAACAGGGCTTTAAACAAGTCCATGAGGCGTCCATACCCAACCATTTGGGATTAAGCAAACCACCGTAGGCTGCCGCTGTGACCATAATGCTGTTTCCATAGCTTTTGGCATTTTCACCATCGCAAGGAATGGCGAAAATAATCTCATTGCCATGCAACGGGGAAAGATGATTCTCGCCGCAGAACAGATTCCTGTAATTCTTTTCCAATCCGAAACCCCCTTCATGAATGACTTTATTGGCATAAGAGACTGCCTGGTCGTACATGGGTGTACCTGTATATACTTCGGCATTGAGGTACATCTTGGCCAAAAGGGTATTGACTACAGGTTTGGTCATACGCCCGTAAGTGCCCATCGTACCTTTCTCCGGCAGAGAACTGTTTTCTGAAAGATCTTTCAATTCGGTTACCACTTTGTCGAATATTTCTTTAGCTCCCAATTGGGATGGTTTCCAGGACTTGTCATTAGTGGGGCTGTCATCCCATACCCATCCCGGGTTTCTATATACATCAATCAGATAGTAATAGTTCATGGCTCGCAGGGCACGGACTTCATCTCTGAATTGTTTGATATTAGGTATTCCGCAGTCTTCCGGATAATTGTCTAGAAATTCTTTGCAATACCGGATGTTCAGCATGGCTCTTTGATAAAATGTATAAGCGTAGAACAGGGTATAGTCCCAATTATTGGTACAGAGTTCCACTATACCTTCGTCTTTCCAGTTCCAAAGGGCTTCATCGGTAGGGTATAGCTCAAGGGACAGCAGTCCGCGCAGGAAACATAAAGAACCCTGATCCGGACCCTGAAGGTCTTGAACACCTCCCGAAGGTCCTACATTGCCGGACAAGCCGAAACCGCTATAAATTTTGGCGAGGAAAGACTGGCAGTCTGACTCATTGATAATTTCGGACTGGCCTTTGTCTATGATTGGATTTTGATCCAGATCATTTATGCAGGAGGATGTGGACAGGCAGAGAATGGCTGCTCCTACGAAAACGTATTTTTTTATGTTAAGATTGAATTTCATACTGTTTCTTTATTAAAAGTTGATATTAACACCGAACAATACACTGATAGGACGAGGATATACCTGGCGGTCCATACCTCCGTCTACTTCAGGATCGAGGCCGTCATACGGAGTGATGGTAATGGGATTTTGTACAGTGGCATACAGACGTCCCGACAAACCGTGGTATTTAGCTCCTTGGAGGAAATTCTCAAAGGAATATCCCAATGTGATATTATCTATCTTCAAAAAAGAAGCGTTTTGGATGTAATAATCCGACTGGCGCTGTCTTTCTTGGAAATTGGTATTGAATGCGGCTTTCGGTTGATTGGACAAAGCGCTGTTGCTGAAAATGGCGCTGGTGCCGATAGCGGCATTGGCTGCTATACCGTTGTAGTTATAGTTCCCTATGCTGGCGCGTCCGTTAAAACCGAAGTCCCAGTTCTTATATGATACTTTGGAGTTGAATCCCATAATCACGTCAGCGGTGGGCTTATGATACTGGTATAAGTCCTTTTCAGTCACTTCACCATCACCGTTACGGTCAACATAGACTCCTTCCATCGGGTTACCATTCTTGTCATATACTTGTTCAAATACATAATAAGTTCCGGGAGCATAGCCTACGCTGTGTATTTTAATGGTCTTGCCACCATCACCTCCGGTCGATTCAAAGCGTTTGCCCGGTGAGTCGCTGTTGTCATTGTAGTCCAGTTTGGTAATTTCAGTTTTGTTCCAAGCGACATTGAAGCCTAAATCCCAGTTCCATGTAGAACTAACGATGGGTTTTGCATTGATGGCAAATTCAAAACCGGTATTTTTCAATGAACCGATATTGGCCACCACATATTCGGCAAAGTCGGTACCTGCAGGAACATTCACTTCGGCATTGATCAGGTCTTTTGTATCGCGGATGTAAAAATCGGCCGAACCGTTGATACGGTTGTTAAAGAACCCATAGTCTATACCTACATTATAAGTAGTGGTCTGCTCCCATTTCAAATCGGGGCTGGAAGCTGAAGGTGATACTACATTCACCCATTTTACATTTCCTGACTCATCATAGATGGGATACATGGCACCACCTTGACCGTATCTCCAGAAAGACATATAAGGATAATCACCTTGCTGGATATCTTGCTGGCCGGTGATACCCCATCCCAAACGAAGTTTCAATTCACTTAAATCCTTGAACTTTTTCAAGAAAGCTTCTTCGTTCATTTTCCATCCTAGGGCTACGGAAGGGAATAATCCCCAACGGTTGTTCTTGGCAAAACGTGAAGAGGCGTCATCGCGTAAAGTGAAAGTCAACAGGTACTTGTCCCATGCCGTATAGTTCAAACGTCCGTAAAATGATAATAGGACATATTGGGATTCAGCCGGTTGCTGGTCTCCGTTCATGCTTGTTCTTTCACCGAAGTTCTCTTCGTTTCTTGAAAGATACCATGTCTCTTTGTTGCTTTCATAATGATATTTCTGATAGGAATAACCTGCCATGACATCAAAGTGCTGCTTGGCGAAATCCTTGCTGTATTGTGCATAGAAATCAAGTAAGGTATTTCTTCTTTCGTAAAAGTAAAGGTAGTTGCTGCCCGATTTCAGAGGGTCTTCACCATACGAACCGGGGGCGCTGGGATCAACATATTTGTCACCGTCACTCTTGGTATAGTCCATGCCCACATTCAGGTTCAGACGCAGGTCGGGCAGAAAATGGACTTTATAGTCAAATTGGGCATTCCCGATGAAGGATTTGACTTTTGACTGGTCGTCTGTCATCTCAAGTAGGGATACAGGGTTGACACCGGCAGAGGATGCCTTTGTACCGTTGGGGTCATTATCCGTAGTCCAGGTGAAGTATCCGCCGAATTTATTGTTGTCATTCTTAACGGGCTTGGTGGGGTCGAAAGACACTGCACCCACAACGGCACCGGTGTCAGCGAACTGATTTTTGATGTAAATGCCTTTGGCGTTCAGGTTCATGTTCAAATGATCGTCAAAGAATTTGGGAGTCAAAGAAACGCTTCCGGTGTAACGTTCAAAGTTCGAGGTCTTCAGGATACCGTTTTGATTGGTATAACCAAAAGAAACACGGTAGGGAAGATAGTCTTTGACAGAACCGTAGGCACTGATATTGTGTTCTGTGGAAACAGCGGTTCTCATCACTTCGTCCTGCCAGTCGGTGTTTACTCCTGGATAAAGGTTGACGGCTGTAATCATGGCTTCCGTTGCGTTGGGGTTGTTGATGATGAAATCGCGGTATTCGTCTCCTGTCATGACATCTATTTTATTTTTCCGGGTGCTGACAGAGACATTGCCCGAATAGTTTATCTTCACAGAACCTGTCTTGCCTTTCTTGGTAGTAATGATGATTACACCATTAGAGGCACGGGAACCGTAGATGGCGGTTGCCGACGCATCTTTTAATACCGTGAAACTTTCTATGTCGGTGGGGTTGACCGAACTCAGGGGATTCGAGAGGCCTTCTACGGAACCTGAACTCATGACTACTCCGTCAATTACAATTAACGGATCGTTGCTGGCGGTCAGAGAGGAACCTCCACGGATGCGGATGGCTGAACCTCCACCCGGCTGTCCTGTCGATGTGGCTACATTGACACCTGCCACTTTACCGGCAATCATGTCTTGAGGGCTGACTGTAAGACCTTTGTTCTTTTCTTCCGCTTTGATGGCAGTCACTGATCCGGTGGCATCGTTCTTTTTTACCGTACCATAACCGATAACCACAACGTCTTGCAACATTTGCGAATCATCTTTCAAAAGAATGTTTAGAGATGGGGCGGCGGGAACCTCCTGTGACTGATATCCGATAAATGAAATAACGATTATATCACCTTTATTGGCATTTAACTGGAAGTTGCCGTCAAAATCTGTGATAGTACCATTGGTTGTTCCTTTCACCACAACATTGGCTCCAATAATTGGTTCGCCTGTTGTGTCCTTTACAAGTCCTTTAACAGTCATTTGCTGGGCAAATGCGTCTATGGACAAGAAGCATCCTACCATTAACATTAGTAGGACCTTGAACATCAAGTTTCTTTTCATGTCTTTAAATTTAAAGTTAAATAATTATTTCAAGTTTATATTCTCAGTTAAAAAATACCTATTGAAAACTGTTTTCCCAAACAACCTGATTTTCTAATCAATCTCTGTTATAATGTATGTTTTTACCTTTTAGAATGATTGGCGGCTGCTTTAGCTAACCATCATCCTCACTTACTTTTTGTTTTGTTTGTTACAAATGTAGCGGTCTTATAAAGCGATTTTTGAGATAAGAATAAAAATATAAATGATTTAGTGCTAGTGCAAATCATATATAATTGATTCATAGTATAATATACTGATTGGCTTATCTTAAAAATATAACTATATGTGAACTGTTCAAGGCTCATTCGGCTACATTTTATGAGGATTAATGTTAACTGTTTGTCAAAAGATCACTTTCTATAACCTCTTGATGCCTTTTAATTCTGCTTTATCTTTTACCTCTTTAATGCTGATTGCATAACCACCACCGCTTGCTGCGTGTAAGTTCAGTTTGCTTTTGTTGG
>OODU01002858.1_pt1 | contig 14143 bp, 10 predicted proteins | sample 1671171 | NCBI WGS metagenome assembly OODU01 (sample SAMN06348129, study PRJEB24527) | human gut metagenome | biome: human gut; feature: ankylosing spondylitis patient; material: feces | host: Homo sapiens | place: China | collected 2015-10
GCCAAAAGCACGACGCGACGGGAAAACCGCGCGCCATTCGGCGCGATTTTATGCGCTGCGCGCGGCCAGATGTGCGGATGGGTCACTGCGCCCGCAGGCGCGTTTCGGAGCGCAACCGCCGCACAGCGGCGGCTCTTAGCGCGGAGATAGACCCATCCCTACAAATCTTCCGGTAACAGGCTTTTTCTACAAGCAAAGGGATGCCGCGAATGCGGCATCCCTTTTTGCGTTTTGAAAGGGTGCATTGTAGGGGCGAGCATTGCTCGCCCGTGCCCGTTTGTTTTGCAAGAAAACTGTCCCGGGAAATGCGTTGCTGCGCCAAGTCGGCGGGCGACCAAGGGTCGCCCCTACACATGCAACAGGCAAGAGGGTGTAGGGGGCCAAGGGGCGGCAGTCCGGGACATCCGTCGCAGGAATGCGGCGCTCAGTTCAGCGTCACGGTGATGGTGCCGATTTTGGTGTTGTCGGCGGTGGTGCTGCCCAATGCGCCGTCCAGAGACAGTGAGGCCGTGGCCTTGGGGGCTGCCTCCACAGTCGTGCCGACGGCGCTTTCCAGATTGAGCGATGCGTTGTCGAAGGTGCCGGTGATGCCCTCAAAGCCAGTGTCTGCCGCATAGCTGAACGCTGCCGTAACGCCCGTGTTGGAGTGGTTGGTCACGGTGATCGTGTTGCCGCCTTTCTTGTCTACCGTCCAGACACCGCCTTCGGCGTCGGTGGTTTTGTGGGTGGCAGGGTCCCAAATACCGGCTTCCGCCGTATAGGTAAACGCCATATCGCCCCAGGTGATGTCCACACTGTACACCGTGCCGCCTGCGCCGCCGGACGAATCTGCCCTATAGGTTGCCGTTACATCGTGGCTGGCTGAGCCGCTGACTGAGGTGATCGTGTCCGCGTAGGCAGACAGGGGTGCCAGAGAGAACACCATGGCAAGGGTAAGTACCAGAGCTGTTTTTTTCTTCATCATTGTTTTTCATCCTTCCTGAAAAATTGTACGGGCATTGCCCTATGTCGTCCGTGCGGGGGTCAGCCCGTTACGGTGACGGTTACGGGAATTTCGGCGTCCAGCATAGCCTTGGCGCCGGTTTGCGGGTGGTAGAACGATACCTTCAGCGTGCCGCTGCAGCTGCCTGCCGTCAGGTCTTTTTCGGCACCGTCCAAAAGCGGCAGCTGGGTGACCTGCCCGCCGGGGGCCAGCAGGTCGGATCGTGCCGCCTCACGCTCCCCGACGACCAGGCAGACCGTGGCGTCCCAGCCGGACTTTTCGGGGTTGGCAAACAGCAGCGTGACCTGCCCGGCGGTTAAGTCGATGCCTGCCGCATCGGAATAGGTCAGCGACACCGTGCCGCCGCCGGCGGGCGTCGATACCGATGACTCCGGCGCGGGGGTGGTGTCCGTCGCCTGCGGCTTTTTGCGGCAGAACAGCACACCAAGCAGCAGAAGCAACAGCAGCAGAAGAAGCACGAGCAGCAGCCACCGCTTTTTGCCTTTTTTGTCTGTGTTTTCCATCAATAGCCCCCTTCCAGTCGGACCGTTACCGACCCGATTTTTGCGTTGTTCAGTGCCTTGCCGGGGCGGCCTGTCAGGCACAGCCGCACGGTTTTTGTCCTGTTTACCGGCAGGTCAATCGGACTGTAGAGGTAGTCTCCGTCGCTGTCGGAAAAGCTGCCGCCGATTGCCGTGTCGGTTCGTGTGTATTGGAACTTCACGCGGACTTCGTTTGCGCCCTCATTCTGCACGGTGATGACATCGCCGTTTTTGCGGTTCGGTGCCCAGCCGCCGCCGATGTCATAGGCGTGTGTGGCAGGGTTCCACGCCCCGTCGGTGTAGGTGTAGGCCAGCTCGCCCCATGTGACGGTGACGGTGTTGGTGCGCGTTTCCACCTTGCCGCAGGCTGTGCAGGTGCGCCTTCCGGCGCTCCATGCGCCGAATTTGTGGCTGCAGGTCACGTTGACATACACCGTGGTTTCGGCCTTTTCGTAGTTATGGGTGTCGTCCGGCTGAAAAACAACGTCATAGCGTCCTCTGCCGATGGGCGGCTTGAAATCGGCGTCCTTCCACACAAAGCGGCCCGCCACCTCGTTGGGTCCGGAGCGGATGTTGTTGTTTTGGGCAATGCCGCCGGTCAGGGCGCTGGCAGCCAGGGTGTTGCCCTTGGCCAGGTCCAGCTCGGCAGCCTTTGGCGGTGTGCTGATTGTCGGCGTGGCCTTTGACACCGTTATACAAGCCACATTGCTTTTTTTGCTGGCCGTCTTACCGTTGTCTTTGCGTGTGGCTGTGACCAGCGCATAATAGTAATGCACCCCTGCAGTTGGTTTTTTGGGGGAAGTGGGGTTTCCGTTTTCATCGGTGAGCAGCTTTCCGTTTTCGCCGTTTTCATCACATTCATACCAGGTCGTTTTCGTGGTGTGATCAGCACCCGGGCCGGAAGTACTCACACGGCAAGAGAACTCTGCGCCATAGTCGCTGGTCTTATCCATCGTCAATACGACACTGTAAGGGGCCGTGGCCGGGATCAAAGACCAATGGGCGTACAGGATATGGGTTTGGGTGGTGGTAACGGTGGTGTCACTGGTTACCTTGGTGCCGCCGGTTTCTTCGGTATACCAGCCGACAAATTTGTAGCCCCCTGTGCGGGTGGGCGTGGGCAGGAAATTGTATTTGCTGCCGTAGGTTGCTGTGTAATTTTTTGTGCTGACTTGTCCGCTTGTTGTGTCGATCTTGCCGCCGTTGGCATCAAGGGCTACCAGACATTTCTTGGCTGTCCAGTGGGCATACAGTGTGGTGGGCGGATTTGTGCCGACGGTGGTGGTTTCGGTTACTTTTTTGTCTTCGCCGCCGATTTTTTCGGTATACCAGCCGTCAAAGTCGTAGCCATAGCGGTTGGGTGTAGGCAGTGGGCCGTATTTTTTGCCGATGGTCACCGCTGTGCTTGTCGGGCTGACCCTGCCGCCGTTGGGATCAAAAGTTACGAGGTAAGACGCGGGCGTGACCTTGCATTTGGCTGTTGCCTGATTGTGGAACCTGCTGCCGAAGTTGCCCGCTATCCAGACGCCGAAATATTTGGTAATATCCTTTGTATTTCTTGTGGTGTTGACAAAGTCGAAGCTTTTGGTTGCGGAACGGCTTACGGTCGTGGCGTCATCCATCGTTATCTGAACGATATTGGTATTTGCATCACTGCCGCCAATCGTCGTTTTTATCGTATTTCCGCTTGTTTTGTACGGATAAAATACCGTCGTCTTCTCGGCGGCGGAAACATCCCCCAGATACACTACCTGAAAAGAAGCCTTCGCGCTCGCTTTCCTGCTGGAGCGGGTGTACGTCCCGTCCAGCGCAAACTTTAAAGCTACGGTGTAGGTCGTGTTGGCGGGGACTGTGACCGTGACGGGAATTTCCTTATAGCACAGCTTGAACTTCTGGTTATCTCCGGTGTCAAGGCTGACGCTTATCCCGCTGCCGGACGGCGCGGCGCTGACGGAACCTTCGACCGGGGCGGACGTTTTTGTTCCATAGGTCACGGTGTCGGGGTCCTTCCCCTTTATAGCGTATTGGTAGACCTCACCCGTTGTGGAAAATGTTATGGGCAGGGTGCTCGCCGCCGAAGCGCCCACCGCCGCAATGCCGCACAGTACGCACAGGCACAGCGCAGCACACAAAATCCGTTTCCACCGCGTCAAGGTATTGTACCCCCCACTTCCTTGCGCCGCGCAGGGTCTTGACAGCGGCGCTGTATCTCGTATAATGGCAGTATAACCCGTCCACCCATGAACGAAGCAAGCACTTTTTTTGAGGAGATTTGCGCCATGCCGGAAGATGCGAAAAAGCTGTTTCAAATTACCGAGGCCGCCCGCGCCTGCAGCCTGTCCCGCAGCACGCTGCTGCGCTTAGAGGAAAAGGGTCTGCTGACGCCCGCCTACACCGCGCCGGACAGCGGACGCCGCTATTACGACAACCACAATGTGGCCCGCATTTTGCAGATCGAAAAGCTGAAAGCCATGGGCCTTGGCACCGAGGATATAGCTGCCTACTTTGCCAGCGGCGGCGAGACGGCTGTTTTGCTGGCCGCACTGGAGGAACACCTGCACGAGGTTGCGCGCGGGGTCGAGGAGCTGCGTCTGCGCGTGGGCACGGACACGGGCATGTCGGTGCAGGTGTTCACGCTGCCCGCCGTGACCTGCTGCCGCCGTCTGTGCGAGGGACACACCATTGCCGAAAAGTACAACGCCATGTATGATTTTTACGGCGAGTGCGTACGGCGGGGGTATCGCCTGTCTGACGAGCCGCTCTTTACCGTCTTGCAGCGGCGGGATTTTTTGGACGGCTATATCACGGACGAGCCGTATCCGTTTTGGGTGTGCGTGCCCGTGCGCCCCGAAAAAGCCCCCAGGGAGGCCGTGACTCTGCCGGCCTGCCGCGCCCTGTCGGTGCTGTATTACGGCAGCTACGCGGGCGCGGACGAGGCGTTTTTGCGTCTGGGCCGCGAGGTGAAGGAGCGCGGTCTGACACCCGCCGGGGACCCGCGTGTGCTGGGCATTGTTGCGCCCTACACCGGGCGCGAAATCGAAACCAAACGGTATTGCTCCCGCCTGGTGCTGCCGGTGGAGGGCGAAGCCGAACCGTCTTTTCCCGTGTAATAAAAAGTGAACCCCCGGAAGGCCGCTTTACGCACCTTGACGCAACTTTGGGACGAAACAACAAAAATATTGCACAACCCGCACAACGCAAAAATGCGCTGTGCGGGCATTTTTTTGCTTTGGAACCGGTTAGTATGATTATGCAATGTCTATTCGTCCCAGATGTATTGCGCGTTTCCGCAAAAAGTGCTGGAATGATAAAAATAGGGCTATACCATAACAACTTCCGATACAGCAAAGAAAGGGACACTCCATGAGCAAAAAGGAACAGGGCGGCATCGTGCTGCAGAAAAAACACATTGTAATCGGCATTATCGCGGCGGTGGTGATCATTGTGACAGCGGTGCTGGCGGGCATGAAGCTTTCCCGCAGCCAACAGCAGGACACCTTCACCCCGGATCTGGAGCAGGGCACCAGCGCATGGTCGGGCGATCAGCTGTCGGACAAATCCGCCGACAGCGGCGAGGCAGTCGGCATCAAGATTCCCGGCTATCCGTCTATCAGCCTGCCGGCCAACCAGCAAACCGTACAGGTGGCGCTGCTGAACCCGGAGGGCAACCCCTGCTACTTCACGTTTGAGCTGGTCCTGTCCGACACGGACGAGGTGCTGTACACCAGCAAGCAGGTACCGCCGGGACAGATGATCGAGGAGATCACCCTGACCCGCCCCTTGGAGGCCGGGCAGTACAACGCCACCCTGCGCATCACCACCGCCAGCCTGCAGGACGGCAGCGCCATGAACGGTGCCAACGTAGAAACTATACCGGAGCCAAAGCTGCCAAGTGAGGCTGTTGTGATGTTTGATCAAGCATTGTGATCCTAAAAAATCATAATTATTATTCAAGCAAGCACTTGATTTATTTTGCGAAGTCTGATATGCTATTATAAGAAGCATTGGATAATGCACAGAAATGGGGGATTGTGTTTTGAGGGAAGAAAAGAAAGCTGAAAAGAGACAGGAGCTTGTAGGCGTCTGCCTTGACTGCTTTGTCGAAAAGGGACTGACCGTTGCCACGACAAAGGACCTCTGTAAGGCGGCAAAACTGCAAAACGGCGGCATCTACTATTACTTCTCCACCAAAGAGGAAATCGTTCTTGCCTGCGCCGAGGAAGCGATCAGTCGAATTGAAAAAGCTGCGTTTGCCATCGTGTTTGAAGATATTAGTGACATCAAAAGCATGATGGATCATCTCGGTGAGCTGGCGGATAAAATGTCGCCTACCATGCGCTTTCTGGTCAGCGTATGTGTGTCGCGCGAATACGGAGAAAAGGTAAAGCCTTCCCTTGTGCGGCTTGCGGCAAGATACCCTTATTACACGGGCAGGATTGCGGAGATCCTCGGCTGCACCGACGAAGAGGTTGCGCCGTTCGTTCATCTGTCGATCCTCGCCATCAACAATTATATGATCTTTGCCGAGCGAGCGCTGTTTGACCCACAAATCGAAGCGGTCAAAAAAGAGCTTTCAAGGCTTGCGGAAAGAAAGGGGCGGAATAATCGATAGTTTACCATAAAGAGAAAATCACAAACGACTTCATAGTAAATCCATACGCACAAACCGTTCCGTGGAGATAACCAAAGCAGAAAAGAATCATAGGAGGACAACATGAAAAAGATACTTGCAATTTTACTATCGCTGCTTACGCTGCTTTCCTGCGGGCTTCTTTCTGCCTGTTTTGCCGAAAAAACGCAGCCGGATACACCGGATACTGAGGCCGTGTGGGAAACGGTCAGCGAGGCATACATCTATGCGTTCCCGCTGGTGCTGACCGACGCAACCAAAACATTATCGACCAATACGGACGGGACCATGACTGGCCGTGCGCCCATCAATCAGTTCAACCATGTAAAAAAGCTGGCGGACGCCTCTTTCCGCACCGTCGTGACGCCGAACGTCGATACCGTCTATTCGCAGGCATGGCTTGACATCAGCACAGAGCCTATGGTCTACGTCCTGCCGGAAACGGATCGCTTCTGCAATGTGCAGCTTCTGGATGCGTGGACGAACACCGCCGCCGTGCTGGACAAGGCGGGTGCTTATGCCATCGCGCTTCCCGGCTGGGAGGGCGAGCTGCCCGACGGTGTGACGCGCGTGGACGTGCCCACCGCAACGGTGTGGTCGATCACCCGCACGGTGCTGTCCGGGAACGAGGATCTGCCCAATGTCTATGCCATTCAGGAGCAGATGCAGCTCCTGCCGCTTTCGGCTTATGTACAGGGAGGCGAGTATGCCGCACCGCAGGGAGCTTATAAAGAGGAAAATGACTTTGTTCCCATAAACAAAGTGCTTTCCATGACGCCAGCAGAGTTTTTCAATACGGCGAACGCTCTGATGCAGGTCAACCCACCCGCCGATGCGGATGAGGAATTGCTGAAGAAACTCTCCGCTATCAACGTGGGCGCGGGCAAGACCTTCGACGCCGCCCTCCTGGGCGAAGGAGCTGCCGAGCGCTGGACGCAGATGCTTCAGGGGCTTCGCGCCACGCTTGCCGCCGACGGCGCGAAGTATGCGCAGAAACTCGGTCAGTGGATCTATTACGGCAAGCCCATCGGCGACTTCGGCACAGAGTATACCTACCGCGCGATGGTAGCGCTGGTGGGGCTTGGCGCCAACACCGTGGACGTGGCGATCTATCCCAAGACAGCGGTAGATGAAACCGGCGCAGCGCTGACCGGAGAAAAGACGTATACGCTCCATTTTGAAACCCTTCCTCCCACGCTGGAAGGCGGCTTCTGGTCCGTGACCGCCTACGGAGAGGATGATTTCCTCATTGACAATTCCATCGACCGCTACTGCATCAACGACCGCTCCGACTTCAAGCTGAATGCGGACGGCACATTGGATATTATCCTGTCCAAGGATGCACCGGAAGACACCTCTAACTGGCTGCCTGTTTCCGACGGGGAATTTCATCTGTTCATGCGGATCTATGTACCGGACATGACAGCACTGGATAGCTGGCAGCCACCTGTTATCCGCGAACAATAAGGAGATGGAAAAAGAACGGCTATGAAACGTATTGCAGCAATGCTTCTTACATCGGTACTGTTGCTGTCCTGCATCGGCTGTGCGCAGGATGGGCGCAAAGAGCCGGGCGCGGAAAAGGCAGACCTGGGTCTGACCGCCGAGGTCAAGCCCGCCACAGACTTTACGGCAAAGGCAAATGCCGCCGTCTACGATGAACTTGACTTCGATGATAAGCGGGAATATGAATTCGCCACCCGCGGACTGATCGACGCGCCGGAAACGTTGGAGCTGAAGGATGAGGATGGGACGATCCTCTGGAGCCAAGAAGCCTATGCGTTCCTGGACGATTATGAAAAAGCGCCTGACAGCGTAAATCCCAGCCTCTGGGAGAACACGAAAAATAACCACGCCTATGGCCTTTTTGAAGTGACGGATGGCATCTATCAGGTCCGCGGCTATGACATGGCAAACCTCACCGTTGTCAAGGGCGATACCGGCTGGATCGTCTTTGACACGCTGATGAGTGTGGAGTGCAGCCAGGCTGCCATGCAGCTGATCGAAAAGAATCTTGGTAAATTCCCGGTCAAGGCCGTCATCATCTCTCATTCCCACGCCGACCATTTTGGCGGCATCGCCGGCGTGATGGCGAAAGAGGATAAGGCGGACGAGACGCTTTCTATCGAAGACCAGCTCGCCAGCGGCAAGATCCCCGTGATCACACCTGTGGGCTTCACGGAGCATTCCGTGAAGGAAAATGTCTACGCCGGTAAGGGTATGGGCCGCCGCAGCAATTATCAGTATGGCATCCTTCTGACCCCCGGCGTGACCGGCAAGCTGGCGCAGGGCATCGGCATGGGACAGTCCACCGGAACGGTCTCGTTCATGACGCCCAGTTATGAAATCACGCAGTCCGGCGAGAAGCTGACGATCGACGGTGTGGAGCTGGAGTTCCAGCTCACGCCGGGTACGGAAGCACCCTCCGAAATGAACACATGGCTGCCCCAGTACAAGGCGCTTTGGATGGCGGAAAACTGCACCGGCACACTCCACAATCTCTACACACTGCGCGGCGCGGAGGTGCGCGACGGCGCGGCATGGGCAAGCTATATCACCGAGGCCATCTCCCTTTACGGCAAGGAGGCGGAGGTCACCTTCCAGTCCCACAACTGGCCGCACTGGGGCAATGACGTGGTGAACGACTACATGGTCAACACAGCTGCCGTGTATAAGTACATCAACGACCAGACCCTGACCTATATCAATCAGGGCTACACCAGCGACGAGATCTCCAACATGATCGAGTTGCCGGAAGCACTCAACAAGATCTGGTACACCCGCCAGTACTACGGGACGGTTGCCCACAACGCCAAGGCGGTCTACCAGAAGTTCATGGGCTGGTATGACAGCAACCCTGTCAACCTGAACCCCCTCATGCCCAGCGACAGCGCAAAAAAATGGGTGGAGTACCTGGGGGATGTTGACAAGGTCCTGCAAATGGCAAAGGCGGATTTTGACAAGGGTGAATATCAGTGGGTCGCCGAGGTCACAAACACCATCGTCTTTGCCGATCCGACGAACACCGATGCGCGGCTTCTGTGCGCCGATGCACTGGAGCAGCTGGGGTATCAGGCGGAGTCCGGCCCGTGGCGCAACGAATATCTGACCGCCGCACAGGAGCTGCGCCATGGAAACGCCAATTTTACCGCCTCCACCAAGTCTACCGGCGATATGGTCAAAGCTCTCTCCGCACCCATGCTGTTTGACTACATGGCCATTGTCATGGACAAGCAGGCGCTGGCTGACTGCGACTTCACCATGAACGTGATCCTGCCTGACGTGGGCGAACAGCACATGCTCCGCGTGAAGAACGGTGTGTTGCTGGTCTATGCAGATACCCTGTCTGATGAGGCGGATGTGTCCATCACCTGCCCGAAAAACGCGCTCTTTGCGATCCTGACCAACAATCAGGAAACGGTTGCAAAGGCCGTCAAGGTCGAGGGCAGCGCAGAGCTGCTGACGCTGATGATGGAGAATATGAACCAGCTCCCGATCACCGGGACCAACCCCTTCAACATCATCGAGCCGTAACGGCTTCGCGGGGCGGTCCGTGGGAAGACCACCCCGCTCGAGAGAAAACAGCAAGATGCTTTCAGCGCAAATCAAAAGCTGTCTGTTCCTGTTGGAAACAGACAGCTTTTGCAGCCTTAGGTTATGTAGGCAGTACCGGCGACAGCACCGGCAACCATCTGCATTTTGAGGTAATGCAGAATGGTGTGCGTGTGAATCCTATGGATACGGTTTCCGTGCGCTGATATAGGCCGGTACCCATTTTGTTTACTTGCGATTGTCTTTCCTGCGCAGTACGAAAATTGCCGCCAGTGCGGAGCCGCTGACAATCAGCAGCGCAAACCACAATGCGGGGTTGGCGGTGTCGCCGGTGCGCGGAAGCGGGGAAACAGGCTGCACCGTCGGCTGGGGCTGTGCCGTGGGCTGCGGTGTCACAGTAGGCTGCGGGGTTGCCGTTTCAGCCGGCTTTGCCTTGACGGTGAACTTAGCCGTAGCCGTACCGCTTTTAGAAACGATCGCAAGCGTATGCTCGCCCACGGAAAGCGTGGCAACAAAATCACGGTTCAGCGTGATGATGGTGCTGCCCTCTCTCTTCGTATAGTTCTTTTCGTCCAGCGCAGTGCCATCAAGCTCTACACGAAGGAAATCGGCGAAGGATGCGTCAGAAGTGAAAGACAGCTCCTTTTTCTCGCCCTGTGTGACCGTTGCACCATCACCGGCCGTGATTTTCGGGGGCAGCTTTGCCGTTACGGTTTGAGCCTTGGTGATTTCCTGTGTTGCTTTGGCGTCCTTGTAATACTTGTTGCAGCCGTCGCAGTACCAGTATTCGATATTGCCCTCAGAAGTCTTTGTTGCCGCCTTTGCATCTATATGCTTGAGGTTGGCGTGGTTGTTCAGGTCAAGCTTTCCGTAGCTTTCGCCGCAGACCTCGCAAATCGCCTTGTCCTTGCAGGTGGCTGTGCCGCCGGTGTGCTCGTTTTGAATGGTAACCTTCTTTTCGGCAGAGAACGCAAAGCCGTCAGCGGTCTTTGCACTCACGATCAGCTTAAAGCTGTTTTCTTTCGCCGGATATGCGGACGCCTTTATGATGCCGCTGTACAAACCATTCTCAACGGTCGGCGTAAGAGGACCGTCATCAAATCCGATAAATTTGTATCCGTAGGCTGCGCCGGTAGCACCTTCCGGCAAAGTAAAGCTGAATTTGTAATCCTGCGTTCTGCAAACCTTGTCGGCACCGCTGATGTTAATGGTCGGAATATCCTTTTTCGCAGTTTCGTGATTGCAGAATTTGCACTTCTGCCAATACTGTCCGTTTTCGCTCTGCCACTCGTAGGTATGTCCGTCGTTCACGGTCACGGTAACACTTGTCTCGTTGCCTGCCTTATCGGTCACAACAATCGTCTGCTTGCCGCTTGCGGGGGAAAGAGCAAATTGACTGTTTTTATCAAGGCTGACTTCCGTGCCGTTCACCTTCACGGTGCCGATATACTTTTCGTCAACGGTAACTATCTGCGCCGCACAATAGGTCTTGCCGTCCGCAATGCCGGAGATACCGGGCACGGTTGCGTCCAGCACAATGCCGTTTGTGTTAATGTAGGCAAAGTTTCCGCTGGTATCGGTCAGCTTGACATAGATAACATACTCGTTATCGGGATTGATACTGAACGGTGCGGAATATGCCGTGAAGGTCTTTCCCGCAAGTTCCGATTCGCTAAGCGCCTTATCGCTCAGCAGGTATTCGATCTTAACCGCTTTGCCGCTGTTGTCCGCGGCGGTAACGGTTACCGTCTGCGTATCCTTAAAGAACAAACGGAAGGTGATGGTGTTGAGGAAAGACTTCCAGCCGTTTTCGGCAATCTTGATTTCGCCTGTAGGCACTGCAATATCACGCCACTTCGCCGTGATAATCATATTTTCGGCGGGCATGGTCGCGGGAATCGCTTTATCCCAGCCGATAAAGGTGTAGCCTTCTCTTGTCGGGTCGGCAGGGGCGGTGATTGCCGTGCCGTAGTCCTGTGTGATGGGTGCAATTTCGCTGCCGCCGTTGGAGTCAAAGGTAATTGTGTATTGATTTACCTTCCACTTTGCCTTGATAATCATATTTTCGGCAGGCATGGTCGCGGGAATCGCTTTATCCCAGCCGATGAAGGTGTAGCCTTCTCTTGTCGGGTCGGCGGGAGCGGTAATTGCCGTGCCGTAGTTCTGTGTAATGGATGCAACGGCACTGCCGCCTGCTGTATCAAAGGTGATTGTATATTGATTTACCACCCACTTCGCCGTGATAGTCACATTCTCCGCAGGCATAGTCGAGGGAATTTCCTTATCCCAGCCGATGAAGGTGTAGCCTTCTCTTGTCGGGTTGGCAGGGGCGGCAATCGCTGTGCCGTAGTCCTGTGTAATGGATGCGACGGTACTACCACCTACGGTGTCGAAGGTGATGGTATATTGATTGATTTCCCACTTCGCCCAATATTCCTTGTTGCCTGTTTCTGTACCGCCGATTGCCGTAACAGGAGCGCCGATCAGATTTTCGTTGTCATACCAGCCCTTGAAGGTGTACCCGGTGCGCGTCACATCTGTCGGGAGTGTTGCGCCCACGCCGTAGGTGTAGGAGGTGACATTGCCGCTGTTGATAGTGCCGTCGCCCGCGTTCAGCGTGACGGCATAGGTCGGGGCTGTCCACTGCACTGTCAGTTCCGTCACATCAGCAGGAACACTGGCACCGGGGGCGTAGGAATTGCCATTGTCGTCAAGCCACATAAAGTAACTGCCTGTATTTCCGGCCGGACGGGTCAGGCCGTTGGATGCAGGCGCGGTAAATTTGCTGCCGTTTTTCACGATGATCTGAATAGCATCGGAGCTGCCGCCCAGCGTGCCGCCGCCAAGGTCAAGGGTAACGACCTTCAGTCCGCCAGAGCCCAGTGAGCCGGGGTTCAGGACTTCAAGGACGGGGCGGAAACCGAGGGAAACGTTCCGACCCGAGGACGAGAAGTAACCCCAGAAGCGGGCCGAATGGTTCCCACGGACCGCACGGAGCAACGCGCCGTCAGAAGAAACATCCTGTCCCCACGAAAACATTCCATTCCAGTTTTGGATATATCCGCTGTCCTTATTCAGCATCGTGTCCCATTCGTTGCTTTGGGGCATGCCGCGTTGGGAATCGTCCCAACCTGTAGAGTCACTTCCCACAGACGGTGCGCGCAGGGTATAGTCCACGCCGCCGCTGGCATAATCTTTGCCGAAAATCAGATTTGCGGTATTCAGGGTATCCCAGCTTACATCATTCGTTACGACATAGTCCGCCACAAACAGGCTGTGGACATATTTGTTGTTCTGTGCATACTCCTCGGTGGTTTCCATCGCTGTTGTAAGCTTGTATGCGTCCACTGTCCCGGCGTAGGTAAAGGGAACATAGTGGAGCGACGTATCCGGCAAAGAAACCGCACCATCTGAGTTTCCGCCGTTTGCCGTTCCGGGAATGTCCTCGCCGGAGAGGTCAAAGTAATAGGTGTCGCCGGGTTTGAGGGAAAACTGCTCTGATAAAGCAAACTGCGCCGTGAGCTTGGTAACTTCCGCCGGAACACTGGCACCGGGCGCGTAGAGCTTGCCATCCGGTGCGACGGAGAGCGTGTTCCAGCCACCGTGATGCGTCAGCGAGACGGAAGAGATAGCGCCATACTTGGCGCGATTTATGGCGGCATCTGCACGCCCTCTGAGGCGGCGGCTGTGTCCGTGTTCTATGCGGCGTTTGTCGGCCTTTTCGTTTACAAGAAAATCAATTTCAAGGATTGTGTGCAGATCTTCGTCAAGACTTGCTGCACGGCTGGCGTGTGCGGCTTCATGGTGTTCTGCGTTTCCATGGTCAGCCGTATCTTCATGGTCGAGAACCTCAACGGTGTGGTCGAGGCCCTGCTCAACGCTATGGGCGGCAACCGCTACGTGATCCTTCTGTGTGTGAACATCCTGCTCATCCTCTTTGGTATGTTCCTGGATGACTCCAGCGCCATGTACATCTGCGCACCGATTCTGACGCCGGTGCTTGCCAACTTCGGTATTGACCCCGTTCACTTTGCGGCGATCATGATCGTGAACCTCGGCCTTGGCTGCATCACGCCGCCGTGCGCGTCAGTCCTCTTCATGGGAGCCCGCGTCGGTAAGTCTTCGCTGACGAAGATGCTGCCGTCCACATATTCGCTGATCCTGTTTGTCTGGCTACCGATGCTGGCGATTCTGACGCTCTTCCCCGATGTGGCGCTTTGGCTGCCGCGCGTGATGCTCGGCTACGGCGCATAAAACGCTTTTCAGAGCGATCTCTCCTGAATACTCCACACAATAGTAAGAGCCTCCTGCTTTGTCCAGGAGGCTCTTACTATCGATTGAGCGGCCGCTCGGCGCTCTCATAACCCGGAGGCCGTAGGTTCGAGTCCTCCCTCTGCAATCAAAAAAGCAGCCGTTTTCTTTACGAAAACGGATGTT
>OODU01002867.1_pt1 | contig 14114 bp, 10 predicted proteins | sample 1671171 | NCBI WGS metagenome assembly OODU01 (sample SAMN06348129, study PRJEB24527) | human gut metagenome | biome: human gut; feature: ankylosing spondylitis patient; material: feces | host: Homo sapiens | place: China | collected 2015-10
TTGGTGGTAAAAGCTGATTTGGCAGAACAATCTGCCGTACGCGGATGTATGGTGATTAAGCCTTACGGATACGCTATCTGGGAGAAAATGCAACGTCAATTGGACGACATGTTCAAGGAAACAGGACACGTAAATGCATATTTCCCGCTATTAATCCCGAAATCATTCTTAAGCCGCGAAGCAGAACACGTAGAAGGGTTTGCGAAAGAGTGTGCCGTAGTAACACATTATCGCTTGAAGAATGCAGAAGACGGTTCAGGAGTCGTAGTAGATCCTGCAGCTAAATTGGAAGAGGAATTAATTATCCGTCCGACATCAGAAACAATCATCTGGAATACTTATAAGAACTGGATTCAGTCATACCGTGACCTGCCTATTCTCTGTAACCAATGGGCGAATGTTTTCCGTTGGGAAATGCGTACCCGTCTTTTCCTGCGTACTGCCGAATTCCTGTGGCAGGAAGGACACACCGCTCATGCCACACGCGAAGAAGCAGAGGAAGAAGCGATTAGAATGCTGAATGTATACAGCGAATTTGCTGAGAAATACATGGCTGTTCCGGTAGTGAAAGGTGTAAAATCCGCTAACGAACGTTTTGCCGGTGCACTTGATACCTATACCATCGAAGCTATGATGCAGGATGGAAAAGCATTGCAAAGCGGTACATCTCATTTCCTTGGACAGAACTTTGCCAAGGCATTTGATGTTCAGTTTGTGAATAAGGAAAATAAGATGGAATATGTATGGGCAACTTCATGGGGTGTTTCTACCCGTTTGATGGGTGCTCTGATTATGACTCACTCCGATGATAACGGTCTGGTATTACCTCCACATCTGGCTCCGATTCAGGTAGTAATCGTTCCTATCTATAAGAACGACGAACAACTGAAACAAATCGACGCGAAAGTGGAAGGCATTGTTGCCAAACTGAAAGCACTAGGCATTTCTGTGAAATATGACAATGCGGACAACAAACGTCCGGGCTTCAAATTCGCAGATTATGAATTGAAAGGTGTCCCTGTTCGTCTGGTGATGGGAGGACGTGACCTCGAAAACAATACAATGGAAGTAATGCGCCGTGATACACTGGAAAAAGAAACTGTGACTTGCGATGGCATCGAAACATACGTTCAAAAACTGCTCGAAGAAATTCAGGCAAATATCTACAAAAAAGCATTGGATTACCGCAATTCTAAAATCACGACAGTAGATACTTACGAAGAATTTAAAGAGAAAATCGAAGAAGGCGGCTTTATCCTGGCTCATTGGGACGGAACAACCGAGACTGAAGAAAAGATTAAAGAGGATACAAAAGCAACGATTCGTTGTATCCCATTCGATTCGTACGTTGAAGGTGATAAAGAACCGGGAAAATGTATGGTAACGGGCAAACCTTCTGCCTGCCGCGTCGTTTTTGCACGTTCTTATTAAAAACACATATCTATTTCAATAGTAAAAGAGTCAGATTTTCAAAATTGAGAATCTGACTCTTTTACTATCCATTTCAGTTTTATTTCAGAAATATCCCTTTTCTTTGTAGACAGTAATAAAGAAAGGAGAAGATTTTATGAAGATATTAATTGTAGAAGATGAACCCTCTTTAAGAGAATTGATCCAACGTTCGTTGGAAAAAGAACGTTATGTCGTAGAAACGGCTGGAGACTTCAACAGTGCATTATACAAAATAGAAGATTACGACTATGATTGTGTCTTACTGGATATTATGCTGCCGGACGGGAGCGGTCTTGACCTTCTCGAACGTTTGAAAGCTCTCCACAAACGGGAAAATGTGATTATTATCTCTGCCAAAGATTCGCTGGAAGACAAAGTACTGGGACTGGAATTAGGAGCTGACGATTATTTGCCGAAACCATTTCATCTGGCAGAATTAAATGCACGGATCAAAAGTGTGATCCGTCGGAATCAACATGATGGAGAAATCTATATCCGTCAGGGAAATGTAAGGATAGAACCCGACAAATACCGGGTGTTTGTCAACGAACAGGAGCTGGAACTGAACAGAAAAGAATATGATATCCTGCTTTATTTCATAAATCGTCCCGGCCGTCTGGTCAATAAAAACACACTCGCAGAATCGGTATGGGGAGACCACATCGATCAAGTGGATAACTTTGACTTCATTTATGCACAAATCAAAAATCTTCGCAAAAAATTGAAGGATGCAGAAGCAAATATTGAAATCAAGGCCGTTTATGGATTCGGCTATAAACTGATTGTAGAATAATCGAAACCAGAAAGGATCATCCATGAAACTTATATATTATATCATTTTTCGCATCACCCTCGCCCTGACTCTTATCCTGACTGTCTGGGCAGTCTTTTTCTATGTTACGATGATTGACGAAGTCAACGATGAAGTGGATGATTCACTGGAAGACTATTCGGAAACAATCATTATCCGCGCATTGGCAGGAGAGGAGCTTCCCTCCAAAAATAATGGTTCCAATAATCAATATTATCTGAAAGAAATAACCAAAGAATATGCAAAGAGCCGGGAAGATATCCAATATAAAGACTCCATGGTATACATTGTAGAAAAAGAGGAAACAGAACCGGCACGTATCCTGACCACTATCTTTAAAGATGACGAAGACCGTTATTACGAATTGACCGTATCCACTCCCAGCATCGAAAAAGATGATTTGAAAAGTGCGATTCAAGTCTGGATTATTTTCCTGTATGTAGCTCTGTTACTTTGTATCATCATCATATCCGTATGGGTATTTTATCGTAATATGCGACCGCTGTATATACTACTTCATTGGTTGGACAGCTATCAGACCGGAAAGAAAAACAAACCTCTGAAAAACGATACACGGATCACGGAATTCCGCAAACTGAATGATGCGGCCACCCGTTACGTAGAGCGGACAGAACAAATGTTCGAACAGCAGAAGCAATTCATTGGAAACGCCTCACATGAAATTCAGACACCGCTTGCCATCTGCCGCAATCGGTTGGAAATGCTGATGGAAGACGATTCTTTGTCCGAGAAACAGCTTGAAGAGTTGATGAAAACCCATCAGACACTGGAATATATCACCAAACTAAACAAATCCCTGTTGCTACTATCAAAAATAGATAACGGTCAGTTCACTGACACCAAAGAGGTAGACTTAAACGTACTCCTCAGGCAATATCTGGAAGACTATAAAGAAGTCTACAGCTACAAGAACATAGAAGTAAGTATAACAGAACAGGCTAATTTCCATATAACCATGAACGAATCTCTGGCTATTGCTTTACTAACAAACCTGTTAAAGAACGCGTTTGTACATAACGTAGACGAAGGACATATCCGGATTATCATAACCAAACATAGCATCACCTTCCGAAATTCCGGAGAGAAGCAACCACTAGATGAGACTCACATCTTTGAACGTTTCTATCAAGGACACAAAAAAGAAGGATCTACTGGATTAGGACTGGCAATAACCGATTCCATCTGCCGTCTGCAACAGTTGAACTTGCGATATTACTTCGAACAAGGAGAACATTGTTTCGAAATCTCCAACAAGAACTAGAAGTAAAACAATTAATAAAACATCTGCCATCCAGAGCAAGACAATGTGCTGGATGGCAGAATTAATATGGTACTACCTAAGATTACACCTTATGACAATACCTGATTTGGACTCCGCATATATGATTATCGGGATCGGATTTCCCTTCTCATAAACATAATATATGAGATTGCAAAACAGATAACAGTCGCTGCAATCAGCCCCGTGAGCTGTGGCCAAACAACAAGCAGACTCTGTCCCAACGGCAGCGGACTCGGAATAGCCCCTTGTACCTGTTCCATCGTAAGCGGTCCGATACTTCTGACAGAAGGCATCAGCAGCGTTGTAGTAGCTTCATTAAACAATTCACTGGGTGCCAGACGCATTAATCCAAGAATAAATTTCTGATAACTGATAATCTGATAAGGAGACGCCATCTGCGACGGACTTAATCCTTTTGCCACCAAATTGACAATCATCGTATAGAATACGCTGAAAAACAGCCAAACAGCTACGGAAGCCAGCGCAGAAGTAGCAGCCTGACGGAAACGGAGTGAGAATAAAATGGCCAGGTTCAACCAAAAGGCTACATAAAAGATACTCGTTATAAGAAAGAAAACGATTCTCCAGAATTCTTCAGCCGTAGGAGGAATGCCAATAGCAATCAATCCGAATCCCATCACCAAAAAGCCTAGTACAAACAGCATAATACCTATCACGATCAAAGCAGCCACAAACTTCGCATTAATGATACAATCACGATGAATGGGCTGAGACAGCATACGGCTCAATGTCCCCTTATTCTGCTCCGAATTGACAGCATCGAATCCCAAAGCAATTCCCAACAAAGGACCTAAAAAGTTAATAAACAGCACAAAAGAGGGGAGAGTCCCGTCCGAAGCTGTAAATAACTTCAAGAAGAGGAACGAACTGTCCGGATCATCCGGTTTGATAGCCGCACCGATATTAGTAAGCGCCGTGTATAACGATCCCATACAAGTAAGTGCTATGATACCGATCAGAATAAGAAAACGCCAGCTTTTGACATGATCGGATATTTCCTTATGTACGATAACCCAAAAAGGATGATTGACTTTACTCATGCCCTTCGCCTCCTTCCTCAAAATAATGGTTATAAATATCAGACAATTCCTGTTTCTTTTCTTTCAGCTCTGCCATATCAATCAGAGCAAGTATTTTGCCGTTACTGAACAATCCTACTCTGTCACATACTTTCTGTGCCTGGTCCAGATGGTGGGAAGAAAACAAAACCGTCAGCCCTTCCTCTTTGCTCAGCCAGCGAATCAGTTCAATAAACTCCTGAACACCCGCAGGGTCAATTCCCGAAGTCGGCTCATCTAGAATAATGATTTCGGGATTCTTAATAAGCACATCGGCCAGACCAAGACGTTGTCTCATACCGCGGGAATACTTTCCGGTTTTCTTTTTCAGCTGATCTTCAAGCCCTACGCGCTTCATCAGCTCCAGTGCTTTTACTTTCGCCTCCTTGTCAGGGATACCGTTCAGCCGTGCCGTATACATCAGATTTTCCAGACCTGTCATGTCATCATAGAATCCCACATCTTCGGGCAGATAGCCGATTTTCCTTTTCACTTCAATAGGATGAGTGGTAGAATTAATTCCACAAATCTCGACAATTCCCGATGTGGGCTCCGTTAATCCCAGCATCATCAAAATAGTAGTTGACTTTCCGGCACCGTTCGGACCCAGCAAACCGAAGATTTCTCCTTTCCGGATACTCAGGCGAATATGATCTACAGCAGTAAATTTACCGTATTGTTTGGTTAATTCGGTAAGTACGATCACTTGTTCGCCCATAATTTACCTCCTTCCATATTTACGGAACAGATAGTAGACAACACCGATAGTAGCCAGAATAATCAGAACACCTACCCATCCCCAAATCATCGGAGTCTTTACGGCAATTCTGAATTGTGCATCTGCATTCACTTCCGGAGTTTTGGCCATCATCGTAGTTACATAATCACCCGGAAGCGCTTTCTTAGATGCTTTCAAGATGGCTACAACAGTAGCCGTTTCTCCGGCTTTCAGCATTTCTATCTTTGACGGTTCGAAAGCTACATCCCAGTCAACCGGCTTGTTGGCAGACAGTTGGATATCTTTCAATAAAGAAGAACCTGTATTTTTAATTTCCAGTTCGATTTGTTTGGTATCACCGGCAGTCACATCAGAACTTAATAATCCTCTCGGGGTGGTCAGTTCCATCTGATAAGAACCGGTGACAACTACTTCCAGTTCCAGTTCGGCCGAAGTATTGCCTGTAGCGGCACGTACGGGAATTTTATAACTGCCAGCTTCCACATTGGCAGGAGGAGTGATGTCTATACTTACATTCTGGCTACTGTTGGCTTCTACTTGTGCGGAAGTTGCCTGCTTATAATTAGGTTTGAAAATAACATTCCAGCCTCTGGGTGCTTTAGCCATCAACGCATATAGTTGCTGATCGGCAGTCTGATTCTTCAATGTGGCATTAAAAGTGAAAGTTGATTTGGAATTTCCCTGCATATTGGGCTGGTCGGTGGTAAACTCCGTCTGATAAGTACCTTGTTGTGCCACAACGACATTCAAAGGGAGTTGCGTTTCTCCGGCAGACACTACAAAATGGTAGCTGCCTCTGCTTACTTTTAAAGGAACATCTACTTTTAAATTAAAAGTCTTCTTTTCTTTAGGGAGTACGGCCAACTGACTGAGATTCCAACCACCGGATTTCATTTCATGTTTCCAGCTGCTTGATAGGCCACTGACGGAAAGATTGGCATTCACCAACTTGTCTGTGTTGTTAATCAGGTCGATGCTGTAGTCAATAGACGCCCCCGGTGAAACGGAGATTTTAGTGTAAGGTGTGTACAAAATCACGCTTTTAGGTATAGAGTCGTTAGCGTGTGTGTTACTCATGGGGAGTATTCCCAGCAAAACAGTTAATAATAAAAAACAATTTGTTCTCATAGTCATACGAAAGTTCTTATGGTTGATTTAATATGAATATTGTCAAATTTGTGCCTGCAAAAATAAGCGATGAATTTATTAGTTGCTGTTAAAAGAAACAAAAGAATACAATAAGAAAGATTTCCTTTGTTTTTTTCGGATTTTGCCCAAAATTCCCAAATCTTTTCAGATTCTCCTCTCATCTTTGCATTATAAATTAAATGATAACAGTAAAACCAATTAAAAAAACAATGATTATGAAAAAGTTAGTATTCTTATTAGTATGCTTGTTCACTTTACAGACAGTAGCACGTGCAGATGACGATAAACCTATCCAGGTGACTCAAATGCCACAATTAGCACAACAGTTCATCAAACAGCATTTTGCCGATAGTAAAGTTGCTTTGGCAAAAATGGAAAGTGATTTCTTCTATAAAAGTTATGAAGTGATTTTCACGAATGGCAATAAAGTGGAGTTTGGCAAGAATGGAAACTGGGAGGAGGTGAATTGCAAATATACTTCTGTTCCCACAGCTATTATCCCCACAACTATTCAGAAATATGTGACAACTAATTATCCTGATACTAGAGTGCTGAAAATTGAACGCGATAAAAAGGAATATGAAGTGCAACTTTCCAATCGTGTGGAATTAAAGTTCGATCTGAAATTCAATTTGATCGATATTGATAACTAAACCTTAAAAAATTAGAACTAATGATGAAACGAAAGATTTTTACCTTTTTATTGGTATTAGGTGTTGCATGGAGCTTACATAGTTGCGATAATAATGATGATGAATCAATAGCTGTTCCTGTTGAATTGCAAAGTACATTTTCGGCTAAATATCCGAATGCCACAAACGTAGAATGGGAAAACAAGTACGGATATTACGTAGCAGATTTCTATGACGGACATGAAGCATCTGCATGGTTTACTCAAGAAGGTAAGTGGGTTTTAACTTCATGGGAGGTACATTTCAACACATTGCCTGATCCTGTAAAAAATACGATTCATGCTACATATCCTGGACGAGTTGATGACGACGACACTGAATATGTTGAAGAAGCAACGGGTGCTACATACTACTTGATTGACATAGAAAATAGTGAGATAGATGTGAAAATAAGAGCTGACGGACAAATACTTGACTAATAATTGTACAATAATCTTATTATGGAACGGTAACGAACTATTCATTTATAGTTTTAGGTAGAGTCAATCATGCGATTATTTTTTATGGGTTTCATGCCTTGAAAATAAGAGTTTCCCTATAAAGAAACTCTTATTTTCAAGGCATCTGCGTTTTATCACTGCTCATGTTGCCTTTTTAATACAGACTTTGCTGTATTGGCATTTCCGATACTGTCTGTCTGCTGTTTGGACTTTTCTTCCTGTTTTCGTTTATTACGTAGCTTCCACTTATTCCAAAAGAACAGGTCACTCCATTTATTGAAATCTTTCTTGTACATAATACCTACACCTTGTGTAGTCAGATTTGTCTTTGTATAATATCGGTCGTTCGTTTCATTGTAAGCTTTCAAACGAATGTCTCCCGAACGGTTTATCAGCCATTCTGCTTCAAAGTCGCCCACAAAATTCGTGTTTGCCATTGGATTATCCCGATAACCAAAGTTTCCGTTAATAAGTAACCGGTTATTCAGTAACTGACCGGACAAGATGCCTTCCACTTCCATATCTGTCCAGCCTTTATCGCCTGTGCTTAGATTTGTTCCAATATTCCAGTTATTCGTTTCAAAGACTTGCGACAAGGCGTTATTCAACTGACCGGAGAGGGTGGAAGAAAGTACCGAAGACATCACGTTTGAATTTTGATTATTACGTGCATCCTCCGTGTAGAACTTACCAATACCCAATAGATAAAGGATTTGCATATTCATCTGTTCTTCCGTACTAATATAATTACGTACCAATGTTTGTACTTCATCCCGTTCGTTCGGAAGCTCAATACCTAATTTAATAGTAGGTCGTACCAATATCCCGCTCAAATTCATGATACAGTTCACCTTAACATTGGGTTGTTGTATGATTGACGAAGATTCTTCCGGTATCAGGTCATTCAGAGATGCTGAATTTACCGTGTAGGAAGCCTGAATGTCTAAGTTTGCATCCAGAGGGGCACCGTTAAAGGTAATCGTACTTCCGTTCTTGATAACAAAGTCTTTACGGATCACTTCCTGCAAACTGAATTTATATACTCCCTGATTAATTTGGTAGCTACCGAACATCTTCACATCCCCTTTATTGTAAAATTCTGTTCGTATATTTCCTGTACCCTTGCCACTGATATAATCTCCGGCAACAGGATCCATGATAATCTTCATTGTTGCATCTGGCGTCGCATCTACAAGAATATTCAATCGTATATCCGTCTTTTGCTCTTCCTCAGCTTCCTGACGTTTTTGTTGCAATTGTTCATAATAAGAAATTATTTGAATAGAATCCTGAATAGTGCGGCGGGGAGTTTTGTCTACAAACTTGATAAACTGGTTACTCGTAGCTGATGCAACACTACCATTAATATAAGTAAAGATGCTATTTCGATTGGTCGTCATGGCGACATTAACATCTAGTCCCTGTATGGCATTTCCGGTAAGCAATGCATTTCCGGTACCATACACCGTGCCATAGAAAGGCATGTCCGTCGATTCTTTTGTATTCATTACAAGCATGTTGTTTGCTTGTATCTCAAAACGATAATTTAAGTTCTTAAAATGCTGGAAATGCAGATAACCGTTCATTCTTCCCGAATGGCCTTCCATATCAGAAATATGTATATTGTTGAACGTCAATCCGGTAGGAGCTAAAAGAATGGTATCCTTTATAGCAAAATGAGTATTCAAAATATCAAAATTCATGGAAGCATCCGTCATGACTGCGCCATCGAGATTCAATCCTTTAAATTTCCCGTAGAAGTGTACTTTACCCGTTGCCCGTCCTTTTATATCATTTGCAATAGACTTCATATAATGTTCCAGAAACTTCAGATTCAGTTCATTTGCTTCGATATTTAAGTCAAGCCCACTTTCCGGTTTTAGCGGATGAATGATGCCGGTGACACGTGACGGGGTCGTAGAAATATCTTTGATAGATGCATCCAGTCGGATTCCTCTATTTTCATTATCCCATTCGCCATATATGTTCAAATCGCCCAAACGTCCTTGATTAAGAGAGAAATTTTTTATAAATAAACGCGTATTCATCACAGGTTTTTTGAAAACACCACTTGCATAGGCAGTTACTGTAGCATCTCCTTCAAAATTTACATCATCGGAAATACTTGCAATATCAAACACATATCCCATGTTGATATCCTTTAAATCAACCTTTACACTATCTTGCGGATTGTCCGAAAGACGTCCGTTTATACGTACATAACGATCCTGGTGGCTAAAATAGAAGTTGTTCACGTCTACCTTGCCAGAATCCACTACTACCTGTGAAGGATGTATCTGCCAAAGGGTATCATTCAGAATAATATCCGTCGGTTTCACCTCTACCATTGCTTTTAATAAAGGCTTCTCTCCTTCGGTACGCAAGAACTTTGCCACAGCGGCCAATTGCCCGCTATATGTCACCGCAGCACTATTTCCCCAATTCAATGTCGTACTGATATTGTCGTCTTTAGCTTGCGCATCCAAAGAAAGGTTGACTGCTCCTTTCTTCTTCAGATTGGTCAGGCGCACCCGCGCACGAATATGATTTGATGGATTCTCGCACAAAATCATGCCCGACTCAATAAAGTTGTTCTTATATTGAAGACGGGGGAAGTATCCTTCCACACGCAAACGCTGCAAGGGATCATTAAAGTATCCTTTCAAAGTGGAATGAGTATATACCGTCAGCGGAATATCAAAAATCGTGGATAGAATATCTGTATTATATATATGTATATCGAATTGGAAATTATTGTGTGTTTCAATTGGCTTTTTGGGAGGTAATATTAATGACGGGACATATTTCCGCATAATATTCAGAATGCTGGCAGGCAATGTGTGATACTGGAACTTTCCTTCCACACTTGCTGTCAGAAACTCAGAAGTCAATCTCAACTGATTCTCGTTATTCTGTTTGCTGGCCCGGATATTCATGTTGTTCATGAAGTATTGTTTCTCTGGTGACATAAATTCGAGGCTATCCACATTGATTTCTCCAATCATTTCGTCAACTGAGCCTCCCGTGAAGTTGGCTCTTAGTTTCAAAGAGAATTCCGTATCCGGATACTTGGAGGTGAGATTCAGGTCATGCGGCCGCAATTTATTGATAATAGCTTGAAAATTAAATGTAGGAATTCTGGAGGAAACATTCACATCTCCATTCAGATAAATAGAGCCATTCGGATCATCCAGTGCTACTTTGCCATTAAATCCTCCTTGCTTATATTCTCCGTCCAGTGTAATATTCTCATATCTATATCTACTATAATCTACGGAAGCTATCAGCCCTTTCAATTCAACAACAGGGAGTCGGTCGGTTACATGGCGCCCATGTACATCTAAGTTGAATGTGATTTCTCCCAGTTGCTCGTTAGCCAATAATTTACCTAACTTATAGTCGGTTGTTTTAACGGCACCGGAATAAGCAAACAATCCCTTACTTTTATCAGAACTCAATTTCAAGTCCATATTGACACCGCCCAAATCAGTATGCAATTGGCCATAAGTTACTATATCTGTGAAATAGCCGGAAACCTCTCCCCGGAAACTGACATTTCCCAAGCGTTCCAGTACTGGAGGCACTCCATTATAATCATGACTCAAATTGCGGACTAAAAATCCTACGCCACGAGTAGTAGCAGTAAGTTCGGATAGGGTTCCAAACACATAAGCGTCTTGCGGATGCGACAAGTCCTGAAGTGCCACATCTCCTTTAAGGCGGAACTGACGATTGTCGGCTGTTATTTCCAGATGCGAACAGGTCAATTGATTGACAGTACCTTTTACTTCCATATCCAACGATATCGGCTCTTTGAAGTGCGATAGCGCCGGAAGAAAAGGAGAAATATCTTTTAAAGTGATTTGTGACGGCAACGTACGGAAAGAAAAACGAACCTGTTCCGTAAAACGGTCAAAGGCTTTCAAACTATCATATATCAAATGAATTGTATCCAGTTTCAGAGATGTTTCGGGCAATTCGATAGCAAAATTGTCAATGCTTGTCTGCCTGCTATTGGCAACTAGCTTCAGACTCATCTTCTTCAAAGAGAAACCGGATACTTTTTCATCAAGGCTCAACCGCTTAATTCCCAGATTTATTGAATCTTTACTCAAGGCTTTCAATGAAATATTAGCTATAATATTCTGAAGCTGGACGTGTTTGGTATTAAACTTCCCGGGTGTTTCTTCTTCTGAAAGTACATGATAAGCCATTCGCCCACGACGAATCAGGATAGAATTAATACGCAAATCCAATGAGTTGTCTTTCTTCACCGTATCATTGGAAGCAAATGCATCTAATACGAATTTAAAATTAGGTGGAGAGTCTGGTGTCTTTTTTTGAAGATTGATATTGAAACCGAATAACTGGACACTGCTAATGGATATCTTACCTTTAAAAAAAGGCATGATATCAAATTTGGCAGACAAACGAGTCACTTTGAGCATTTCCTGCTCGTCTTGGTCGTCAAGCAATACATCGTCAATGATGATACGGTTCAACAATCCTATATTTATCCGGCCAATTGTCACCCGTGTATTCAATAAGTCGGAGAGCTCCTCGGCTACAAATACACTCATGACTTGCTGAACACTTGGTATATTCAGCAAAACAATAGTTCCGATATATACTCCCAGTACAATACCAACTACCCAGCGTACAGTCTTTTTCAGCGTTCTGATAAGCGATTATTTTTATTTTGCGAACAAAAATATAAAATAGTTCGTTATGAATCGTAGTTTTATGATTACTTTTGCACCGTTTTAATAGTTTAATTACTTATGAGTGTAATAATATTAGGAATTGAGTCCTCTTGTGATGATACGTCGGCAGCTGTTATCAAAGATGGTTATCTGCTGTCGAACGTGGTATCGAGCCAAGCCGTACATGAAGCATACGGTGGAGTAGTACCCGAGCTGGCTTCACGGGCGCATCAACAAAATATCGTACCGGTAGTACATGAAGCGCTGAAACGTGCTGGAGTCACTAAAGAAGAATTGAGTGCGGTAGCTTTTACACGTGGTCCGGGATTAATGGGTTCATTGCTCGTCGGTGTCTCTTTCGCTAAAGGATTCGCTCGTTCCTTAAATATTCCATTGATTGATGTTAATCATCTGAATGGACATGTTTTAGCTCATTTTATTAAAGCAGAAGATGAGGAAAATAGACAACCCAATTTTCCTTTCTTATGTCTATTAGTATCTGGAGGAAATTCACAAATTATATTAGTGAAAGCCTATAACGATATGGAGATTTTGGGGCAGACGATTGATGATGCTGCAGGTGAAGCTATTGACAAGTGCTCCAAAGTAATGGGGCTCGGTTATCCGGGTGGACCGATTATTGATAAACTGGCACGCCAGGGAAACCCGAAAGCATTCACATTCAGCAAACCGCATATTCCGGGGCTGGATTATAGCTTTAGCGGATTAAAAACTTCATTCCTCTATTCATTACGTGACTGGCTGAAAGAGGACCCTGATTTTATAGAACATCATAAAGTGGATTTGGCTGCATCATTGGAAGCAACAGTTGTAGATATTCTAATGGATAAATTGCGTAAAGCTGCAAAAGAATACAAAATCAAGGAAGTAGCCGTAGCAGGAGGAGTTTCTGCGAATAACGGATTACGTAATGCTTTTCGGGAACATGCCGAAAAATATGACTGGGATATCTTTATTCCAAAATTCAGCTATACTACCGACAATGCAGCAATGATCGCTATTACCGGATATTTTAAATATTTGGATAGGGATTTTTGCTCTATTGATCTTCCGGCCTATTCTCGCGTTACATTAGAATAATTTCCTTATTGAAAATAGGCTTCTTGTCCGTAAGACTAAAAATATACCTTAATATATAGGATAAAATAAGGAAAGTATGTTTGCTGAAATAATAACCATTGGTGACGAACTGCTGATAGGGCAGGTTGTCGACACTAATTCTGCCTGGATAGGACAGAAATTAAATAAGATAGGCATTGAGGTTCTTCGTATTGTTTCAATCCGTGACCGGGAAGATGAGATTCTTGAAGCGATCGATAATGCGATGAAAAGGGTGAATATTGTTTTAGTGACCGGGGGACTAGGTCCTACTAAAGATGATATAACAAAACAAATGCTATGTAAGTATTTCCATACTAGACTGGTATTTAGTGAAGAAGTTTTTGAAAACATAAAACGGGTGTTGGCCGGAAAAATCCCCATGAATGCCTTAAATAAAGGGCAGGCAATGGTTCCCGAGGGCTGTACCGTTATAAATAATCCGGTAGGGAGTGCTTCTGTTAGTTGGTTTGAAAGAAACGACAGAGTTCTCGTTTCAATGCCGGGAGTTCCGCAGGAGATGAAAGTTGTGATGACGGAATCCATATTGCCCAAGATGCATGAGAAATTTCCAACGGATGTGATTATGCATCAAACATTTCTTGTACAACACTATCCAGAGTCTGT
>OODU01002874.1_pt1 | contig 14077 bp, 14 predicted proteins | sample 1671171 | NCBI WGS metagenome assembly OODU01 (sample SAMN06348129, study PRJEB24527) | human gut metagenome | biome: human gut; feature: ankylosing spondylitis patient; material: feces | host: Homo sapiens | place: China | collected 2015-10
AAAGTTCCCATGCGGAAACTTTCTCCCTCTTAGAGTATAAAAACCGTGATACATGCTCCCGGTTTTTATGATTTTGCATAGCAAAATCTATTTTATGCGCGCTACCGCGCGAAACACCGTAATTTCGAAAAATTGACTTTATCGACAGCCTGATGAACCTGCTCCGCAGGTTCTTTTTTATGCACGCTGACGCGCGGAGCAGCAGTTCAGAGCTTAACTTATATTGAAATCGTAGGGCGGGCTGACCTCAGCCCGCCGCGGACACGCAGAACGGTTTGCACCGGCTCGACTGCGCCGCTTCTTTCGAGAGTCTTGTTAATGTTTACAAAAATTTAATTTGCAATCTGGAAATATTGTGCTATAATAGAGCATAGAATAAAGAGAAGGAGGCGAAAGCAGAATGAGAAAGCTGATGATTCCCCAGCAGCCCGACCGTCCCGATATTGATGATTTGATTTTCGGTGATGAGCGTGAGACGCGAAGCGATAAGTAAATTTCACTTACCGATCCACATACCACGGGCTTGCTTGATGAAATGAGCGGTCGCGTGGATTTTTTATATTTTCCCGAAAAAAATACAGAGGGAGTTCCATTCAAAATATGAAAAACAGTCTCATCTGGGCGTAACACTCGAAGCGGAAAACCGTTTCGGGTGTTATTTTTTTGCAAAAAAAGACTGCCCTCAGGGTGAGAGCAGCCAATAAAGTCTGTTTTTCCGCCGCGCGTTTATACGTAGGGCGGGGTGCCCTCACCCCGCCGCAAACAGGTGAGTGTTTCGACAGGTGCAGAGGCAATCTTGATGGTTTTAGAGGTCGTTTACCAGCGTCTTGAACAGCTTGCCGCGCTCCATGAAGTTCTTGAAGCGGTCGAAGGAAGCGCTGGCGGGGGACATGATTACGACGTCGCCCTCTTCGGCGCGGGCAGCCGCCTCGCACACCGCGACTTCGAGGTTTTCGACCTCGTAAATCGGGGGATGCTCGCCGTCCACCGCAAGAACGCAGTCGCGAATCTTGGGTGCGGTCGCGCCGGTCAGCAGCAGCAGCTTTACGTGGTCGCAGATCGGCTTGCCGAGCACATCGTAGGGGATATGCTTGTCATAGCCGCCAGCGATCAGAATGACCTTCTGGTGGAAGGAGTTCAGACCGGCAATCGTGCGGGTCGGACTGGACGCAATCGAGTCGTTGTAATACTTGACGCCGTCCTTTTCGCGGACGAATTCGATGCGGTGCTCAACGCCGCCGAAGGTAGTCGCAACGGCGCGGATGTCGTCGTCAGAGGCGTAACCCTGGACGATAGCCGCCGCCATCATCATATTATAGACGTTATGCGCACCTGGGATGCGGATGTCAGCCTGATTCATCAGCTCGCGGCGTGCGCCGCCCTCAGCGATATAGATCATATCGTCCTTGAGGAAAACGCCGTTGGCGAGCTCCTGCGTCTTGCTCGTGCAGAACAGGTTGCCGGAGGCGTGGAGCGTGCGCGTCACCTCGTCGTCGAGGTTGAGGATCAGACGGTCGCCCTCCTTCTGGCTGCGGTAAATCGCCGTCTTGGCCTGCACGTATTCATCGAAATCCTTGTGGTAGTCCAGATGGTTGGGCGTCAGGTTGGTGATAGCCGCCACATGGGGGGAGTGCTTCATGCCCATGAGCTGGAAGGAGGAAAGCTCGACAACCGCGAGGTCCTCGGGCTTCATCTCGCTCACGCGCGGGAGCAGCGGCGTGCCGATATTGCCGCCGAGATGCACGGTATAGCCTGCGTGTTTGAGAATTTCGCTGACGAGCGTGGTGGTCGTGGTCTTGCCGTCCGAACCGGTGATGCCGATGATCGGGCACGGGCAGACCGCGAAGAAAAGCTCCATCTCGCTCGTGATTTCCGAGCCGCCGGCCTGCGCTTTTTCGAGAAAGCGCGGATGCACACCCGGGGTACGGAAGATTACGTCCTCATCGAGTGCGTCCAGATAGTGCTCACCGAGCACAAAATCCACACCGAGGGTCGCGAGGGTCGCATAGCCGTCGCCAAGCTCGGTCGGTTCCTTTTTGTCATGTACGGTCACGCGCACGCCAGCCGCGCGCAGCATACGGATGAGCGGCATATTGCTCACGCCTGCGCCGATGACGCCGACGCGCTTATCCGAAAGACCGCCAAGGTATTGTTCTAATGCTGTCATAAATGCGTAACACCGCCTTTTTCGTTTACAGTATACAAGATTTCAACGGATTTTGCAAGTCCTAAAAGGGCGTGCGGCGCACATCGGAAAACGAGCGCTATATATAATGTAGGGAAGTGCGTGTTTTCGAGCGAAAAAACGGCGCGGCACGAGAGCGGAAAATCTGTCTGCGGGGGTGGATTTCGTTCGGAATGCATGAAAATCATAGGAAAATTTTGTGCAGGTTTCTGGAAAATCATATGAATTTTTTTGCAGTTTCTGTGGTCTAATGAACGTGTAACAGGGCAAGTCCCTGATACGCTGACCGGATAGGCGAAATTCCATGTGCCCGCAGGGCGCGGCTTTTCTTCCGTATTTGCTCGAAAGCGTGGTTTCGAGCGAGAGGCTGTCGAAGTCCTTCGACAGCCTCAAAAAACACACCGCTCTTTCGAGCGGTGTTACCTTTTATATATATGACTGGTGCGTAAGCCGGGTTCTGTCGTGGACGGTCATCTATCTCGAACGTATGTTACCATACGTCTCAAGCCGCCAGTCGGGACGGTCGGGCAAACCATAGTCCCGGTCGGCGTTGCTGCGGATAGAGTTTACAGGCCCCCCATGTTACCATGGGGCGCGGTGAGCTCTTACCTCGCCTTTCCACCCTTACTGCTTTATGCGAACATAAAACAGCGGTATATCTCTGTTGCACTATTCCTGAGGTCACCCTCGGCGGACGTTATCCGTTATCCTTGCCCTGTGCAGCCCGGACTTTCCTCATACCCGAAGGTACGCGACCGTCAGCACCAGTCACGGTAGACATTATAACACACAAAATGGATAAACGCAACTTTTTTTGCGCCTCAGCTGCGCTTTATGAAAATCAGGCTGAGCGCACAGGCGACACACTCGACCGTCGGGAAGGTCAGCCAGACGCCCGTGACGCCGAGAACGGCGCTCAGCGCGAACAGCAGGGGCGGAATGGCGACGATGCTGCGCACGAGCGACACGGCGAAGCCGCGCCCCGCCTGACCGGCCGCGCTGAAATACGCCGCCGCGATGATGTTGATGCAGGCCGGGAGAAAGCCAGCGAAGTAGATGCGCAGACCGGGAACCGCGTAGGCGGCGAGCGCCGGGTCGTGCTCGCTGTTGAAAATCGCTGTAACGGGCGAGGCGAACAGAAACACGAGAACGTACATCGCAAGCGAGAGCGCAAGCGCGGTCACGACCGTCCAGCGGAACAGACGGCGGCGGTCGGCGCTTGTGCTGCGGCTGATGAGCGGCTGCACGCCGGTGGACAGGCCGGTGAAGATGGCGCTCTCGACGAGTGCGAGGTTCGCGATGACGCCGTAGGCGGCGATGCCGGTGTTGCCTGCAAGGCGCAGCAGCACCAGATTGAACAGCAGCAGCGTGATGCCGGAGGCAACCTCACCGATGAGCGAGGACAGGCCGGGCGCACAGATGCGCGGCAGCAGGCGGAATTTCGGCTTTCCGCGCCGCAGATGGAAGCCGCGTCCCGGCTTGCGCAGGTGGCCGGAGAGCACGAGCAGGCTGACGAGCGGGGAAGCGCCGGTGGCGAGCGCTGCGCCGAACATACCGAGTCCGCATGGGAAAATAAAGACCCAGTCGAACACGATGTTGAACAGGCTGCCGGCAATCATGGCGGCCATGGCGCGGCCGGGGTCGCCGTCGTTGCGCACAAAGGCGAGCATGACATTGTTCGTGACGAAAAAGGGCGCGAAGCACAGCAGCAGCCGCAGATAGACCGCCGTCATTTTGAGCGTTTCGCCGTTCGCGCCGAGCAGCCGCGACAGAGGGACAACGCCGAAAATGCCGGTGAGCATGAACAGCACGGCAATCACAAGGCCGAGCGCAAGCGTATGGGTAAACGTGCGGTCGGCCTCGGCGTCGTCGCCCTGTGCCCGGCAGAGCGAGTAGTGCGTCGCGCCGCCCACGCCGACCATCAGGCCGAGACCGTTCATCAGGTTGTACGCCGGAATGGCGATGTTGAGCGCGGCAAGGCCGAGCGAACCCGTGCCCTTGGCGACGAAAAAGGTATCCGCGAGAATGTAGCACGAAATGCCGATCATGCCAAGAATGCCCGGCGCGGCGTAGCGGCGGAACTCGCGGAAAGACGCGGTGTGTTCCAAAATATTACCCCCCAGTGAAAAAGAAAAAGCGCCTGCCGCTCCATCTTCAAAGGCCTGCGATGGAGGGCGGACGCCCGATGCTCCTATCCGGCGATAGGGGCTGCGTTTCTCTTTAAGGCAATACCGCATAATGGGACAAGAGCGATTTGCGCAAAGCGCCGCAGCTTTCGTTATGCGGTGTTGCCTTATATATAATGTATAAATTCTTCTGCTATGATAGCAGATAGATAAGGTGAAGTCAAGCCGTCACTTTGCAGCCGGCGCTTCCGGCGAGTTAACGTAGAGAAACGGAAGAAGAATATCTCCGAGACCGGTCACGCCCTGAAAAACGAGCTTCTGGAGCAGGAAAACAAGCTGCTCCGCGCTCATGCCGGGCATTTTGTCCGTCAGCCATGAGTAGAAAACCGAAACAATACCCGGCAGGATGTAGGCGTAAACGAGCGTTTTCTCGTTGTCCGAGTTAGCGACAGGCACGTGCTCGTTCCAGCCGCGCTCGAAAGCCTTGTAGGTCAATTCCTGAAGCCGGCGGTTGAAGCGAGGGTCACCGCGCTCGCCACCCAGCGCAAAGAACAGCTTGCACACGCGCGGCGTGGCTTTCAGATGGTTGAGAAAGGCGGCAAGCTCGTCGAAGGCGTGCTCCGGGCTGGAAAAGCGCAGGTTGATGTAGTCGATCGCGTAATCCTCGACCTCGACGAGCAGGGAATCGACGTCCTTGTAGTGCAGATAGAAGGTGCTGCGGTTGATGTCCGCACGGGCGCAGACATCCTTGACGGTGATAGACGTCAGCGGCTTTTCCGTAATCAGTTCGATCATGGCTTCGCGAAGCGCGTTTTTCGTGAACTGAACGCGGCGGTTTACGGTTTTTCCGGACATGACGCGGCCTCCTGCTTTTTTGATGCTACCATTTTAACAGCGCGGTGTCGTGAAGTCAACGGCGTGTCTATAAAATTCACAAAACCGAAACATTCTTCCGGGACTGGAAAAGACGGGAAATGCCTGTGTGCGGGCGCACGCGGCGCGGAAACGAACGGAAAAGCGCAGAAGGAAAAAGACGCAGTTTTTGCGCGGTGAGAAAATTTTTTGCACAAGCTATTGACAAAACTGCCGAAGTGGTGTATTGTAAATGTACAAAGAATTATGCAATATGTATAATTCATCCGGTAAGGAGGGTGCGTTATGAATAACAACTTGATCATCACTATCGGCCGTGAATACGGCACCGGCGGTCGGGAAATCGGCCAGAAACTTGCGCTCCGCCTGGGTATTCCGTTCTATGATCGCGAGCTCATCACTCGTGCGGCTAAAAAGACAGGCTTCGATGAAAAGCTGTTCGAGCAGCTCGACAAGCGTGCCACCAACAGCTTCCTTTACTCGCTGACTATGTTCGGTTCTGTCGGCCTCAACGGCATGAGCCTGACCGACCAGCTTTATCTGGCACAGTCCAACGTGATCCGCGAGATGGCGGAGGAGTCCTCCTGCGTTATCGTAGGCCGCTGCGCCGACCATGTGTTGCGCGATTGTCCGAATAAGTTCGATTTCTTCATCCACGGTTCGATCGAGGACCGCGTAAAGCGTATCCAGACCTGCGGCGATTACGAAATCGAGGGCAAGACCCCGCAGGCGGCGCTCGATAAGATGGATAAGCAGCGTTCGACTTACTATAACTACTATACCGGCAAGGTATGGGGCAAGTGCGACCATTATGACCTGTGCATTAACGCGGGCCGTCTGGGCGTAGAGTATTCGACTGATATTATTCTGGAATACATCAATCGCCTGAAGAAGTAAAAAGCAATCGTCTTTTGAAGGAAAAAGAGAGAGAGGGAGAGCCGCACCTGAGGGTGTGGCTCTCGTCGTTTGCGGGGGAGGGAAAGCGTTCGGAAAACCCCGCGCGGCGCAGCGCTCCGGAAGAGCGGTAAGACGGGAGCAACCGCCATTTGTTCGGGAAAATGTGCATAATGTGCAAAAATCGAGTTTGACAGCGGACGACGGTTTTCTCTGCGCAGAAGCATACAGATTTCACGAAGTTGCGGAATGAGCTTTGTGCTCAATGCACAAAATTCGGCCAAAGTATTTGACAAATGGGGAAACGTGAAGTATAGTAAGTTACAGTTCGGAAACAGAACACCAACAGAACGGTAACAACAACCCGAAAACAGAAGCGGCACAGCTCGCTTCCCGGACCGTGCGTCCGGCACGTTTTCACCTGAAATCAGGAGTGTAACACAAATGTCTATTTCTTTGCGAAAGCTCGCTGCAAAGCTGCTCGCGGCGGTCACGATCGTCGGTACAGTCACTGCGGCGAACGCTGCGGCACTGGAGCAGCCGGTTGCGGTACTCTCTTCCAGTCTGAATGCTTCGGTCGGAACGGTACTCACCTCGGACGAGGTAACGACCGCAGCGAAGGCATATTCCCGTGCAAAGGCGGATGCGGCGGCGCAGGCCAAGGCAGCCGCAGCGGCCAAGGCTGAGGCGGATGCAAAGGCGGCGGCGCAGGCCAAGGCCGATGCTGAGGCGAAAAAGAAGGCCGAGGAAGAAGCGAAAAAGGCGGCGACCCTTATCACGGCGCCGGTTGCGGCTCGTTCGGTCAGCTATTCGGCCGAGTATCTCGCAACGGACGCCATCAAGGCGAACGCGACCGCGCTCGGCAGCTACAAGCTGACGTTCTACTGCCCGTGTGAGATCTGCAACGGCGCACTCGGCGTCGGCCAGACGGCATCCGGCGCAGCACCGGCCGAGGGCCGCACGATTGCGGTTGACTCGTCCATCATCCCGCTCGGCAGCCGCGTTTATATCGAGGGCTACGGCACATTCATTGCGGAGGACACCGGCAGCGCGATCAAGAACAACAAGATCGACATCTTCGTTTCCACGCATTCGCGTGCGGAAGAGCTCGGCGTTCAGTACGCAAACGTATATCTGCTTGGCTAAGCGAAAAAATTGGGAACCGCTGAAAGGCGGTTCCTTTTGCTTTCTCCGTATCTTTTCCTTGCAACGGCGGCGCAAGTTTGCTATCATAAGAGGACAAGGATGTGAGATACCATGAATGCAGCCGAACGGCGCACTAAAATCACAGAACTGCTTGCAGCGGCGGACGCACCGATGTCTGCGACGGCGCTCGCGTCGCGCTGCGGCGTCAGCCGCCAGATCATCGTCGGCGATGTGGCGCTGCTGCGTGCCGGGGGACTCGCCGTGCTCGCGACGCCGCGCGGCTATGTCCTCGAAAACCCCGCCTCCGCCCCGGCGCAGGCCGAGTGCCGCGTGGTCTGCCGCCATGACGACGACCGCCTGAAAGAGGAGCTTTACACCGTGGTCGATCTGGGCGGCGCGGTCATCGATGTTACGGTCGAGCACTCTGTCTACGGACAGATCACGGCGCCTCTGCATATCTTCTCGCGCTACGATACGGACGCCTTCTGCCGCAAGCTCGCGCACTCGAACGCGCGGCCGCTGTGCGACCTGACGGGCGGCATTCATCTGCATACGCTGCGCACGCCGAACCGCGAAACGCTGGAGCGCGTGCTGACCGGCCTGCGGGAAAAGGGCTTCCTGCTCGACGAAAATAAATAACCGGAAAACGAAACTGCCGTACAGGCGAGGCACTCAGCTTTACTGTACGGCAGTTTTTTCAGTTTTCGCATTTCCGGGCATGATAGGCGCGTATCTGCTCCGCGTCCCATTCCTCCAGGCCGCGCACGCCCGCGCGTCCCTCGATGTGGTGGCGGAACTCGTGCCGCAGCACCTTGCGCATCTCCTCACGCAGCGCGTCCTCGTCCAGATGGCGGAACACGCGGCGAAACGAGCCGTAGTACAGAATGATGCAGCGCCCCATCGCCGGGTCGATGCGGTACTCGCCCAGAATGTACAGGTCGCCGTCTACATCCGCCGGGTGGAGGGGGTGGCGGTCCTCAACGAGAATGCCGCCGTTTAATCCGTGATAGAACTCGGCGGGCAGCTCCTCGGCCAGCTCGCCCAGTATTTCTTCAAATCGGTCAATGGAAATCATGGCTTCCGCTCCTCTCTGTATGTACTATACCACGGGGAAGAAGCCAAGTCATGACAAAAACGTAAATTCTGTCCTTTCGAAAAAAACTTCACAGATTATTGACAGGTGTCTTGACAGGTGCAAGGTTTTGCGGTATACTCTTACCCGTTAGCAAAATTACTTTGAAAGGGAGTTTCTCCAATGATGAAAAGCAGTCGCCTGTACCACATGGTACTCGCCGGCGTATTGTGCGCCGTAGGCATCGTTGTTCCGATGTTCATGCCGCGCATCGTGCTCGGCCCCATGTCCTTCACCCTCGCAAGCCATGTTGCCGTATTCCTCGGCATGTTTATCTCCCCGGCGGTCGCCGTTGCGGTCTGCATCGGCACGACGCTCGGCTTTTTCCTGACCACCCCGGCCATCATTGCGCTCCGTGCGGCGTCCCACATCGTCTTTGCGGCCATCGGTGCGTTCTACCTCAAGAAGCACCCGGACACGATTGAGAAGCCGGTTGCAAGCGCGATTTTCAACTTCGTTATCGCGCTCATGCACGCAGCGGCCGAGATGATCGTCGTTACCCCGTTCTTCATGTCCGGCGCGCTCTTCACTCCGGAGCAGCTGGCGAACGGCTTCGTGACCAGCGTCGTTCTGCTCGTTGGTCTCGGCACGGTCATCCACTCCATGCTCGACTACTCGATCTCCATCCTCATCTGGAAGCCGGTCAGCCTTGCTGTTCCGCGCTCCACGCAGGCGTAAGCAGAAGTTCTGCACAGTCTGTTGATAAAAACAGTTTTTGCTCCCGCGTATCGCAACGGATATGCGGGAGTTTTTCTGTCTGCGGAGAAAGGCGAAGTTTTAGCGCCCTCGCAAAAAAGGCTTTACACCGGCAATGTGTTGTGGTATGCTGATAATAAGTGTTTACAGGTTTCGGTGGGGACGCAGGATATGTCAACAGGCCTGTAACAGCATTTTGTTGAAAAAAGGCAGATGAACGACAGATCTGTCTTTTGCGGCGACTGACCGCGTAAATAGAGAACAAATTTCGACTGATAAAGGAAAGTGATAAAACCGTTATGAAAGAAAAACTGAAGATCATACCGCTTGGCGGTCTGAACGAGATCGGCAAGAACATGACCGTTATCGAGTACGGCAACGACATCGTTGTAATCGACTGCGGCGTAGCCTTCCCGGACGACGATATGCTCGGCGTAGACCTCGTTATCCCGGACACGACCTACCTCAAGCGCAACCTGAACAAGCTGCGCGGCTACGTCATCACCCACGGCCACGAGGACCACATCGGCGCGATCCCGTATGTGCTGCGTGAGTGCAACGCACCGATTTACGCAACGCGCCTGACCTGCGGCATCATCGAGACCAAGCTCTCCGAGCACAAGATGCCCCAGAAGGTCAAGCTGAACCATGTCCGCGCGGGCGACACCATCAAGCTGGGCTGTTTCCGCATCGAGTTCATTCACACGAACCACTCCATCGCGGACTCGGTAGCGCTCGCCATCACCACGCCGCTCGGCACCATTCTGCACACGGGCGACTTCAAGATCGACCTGACGCCGGTATCCGGCGAGATGATCGACCTCGTGCGCATCGGCGAGCTGGGCAAGAAGGGTCTGCTCGCGCTGATGAGCGACTCGACCAACGTCGAGCGTCCGGGCTACACCCCGAGCGAGAAGATCGTCGGCAAGTCGCTTGAGAAGTTCATCCTCGAAAGCGACCAGCGCATCATCATCGCGACCTTCGCCTCGAATGTTTCGCGCCTTCAGCAGATTCTCGACATCGCGGCCCGCGCAGGCCGAAAGGTTGCGGTCTGCGGCCGAAGCATGGAGAAGATTTCGCGCGTCGCGACCGAGCTCGGCTACCTGAAGGACACCGGCAAGGTCATGATCGACATTTCTGAGATCAAGCGCTACGCGCGCAGCCAGCTGATCATCGTTTCGACCGGCTCGCAGGGCGAGACCATGTCCGCGCTGTACCGCATGGCATACGGCAGCCACAAGCAGGTGGAGGTCAATGCCGGCGACCGCATTCTGATTGCGGCGTCCGCTATCCCGGGCAACGAGAAGTCCATCAACAACATGGTCAACGAGCTGTACAAGCAGGGCGCAGAGGTCATCTACGACCGCTCTGCGGCCATCCACGTTTCCGGCCACGCCTGCCAGGAGGACCTCAAGCTCATGCTCGGCCTGTGCAAGCCGAAGTATTTCATCCCGGTCCACGGCGAGTACCGCATGCTCGTGCGGCACGCGGGTCTGGCGCGTGAGATGGGTGTGAACCCGAAGAACATTCTCATCACCGAAATCGGCCGTCCGGTCGAGATCAGCGAGAATTCCGCCCGTCTGGGCAATCCGGTGCCGTCCGGCCGTCTGCTGGTTGACGGTCTGGGCATCGGTGACGTCGGCACCGCCGTTCTGCGCGACCGCAAGCATCTGTCCGAGGACGGCCTGCTCATCATTGTCGTAACGGTGGACGCGACGACCGGCGTCGTTATCGCAGGTCCGGACATCGTGTCCCGCGGCTTCGTCTACGTCAAGGAAGCCGAGGCGCTCATGGAAGAGCTGCGCACCATTTCGCAGATGGCGCTCGACCGCTGCTCGGTCGAAAATCTGCGCGACTGGAACAGCCTCAAGTCCGCCATCAAGGGCGATGTGAGCGACTATCTGTTCAAAAAGACCAAGCGCAGCCCGATGGTGCTGCCTATCATTCAGGAAATCTGATTTTCTCCGTAAAAAAGAATATAACAAAACCGGGACCGGTTTCTCGTATAAGAGAGCCGGTCCCGGTTTTTGTCTGTCGAAAAACATTGTTTCAGACAATAACAGCAGCTGCGCGGCAGCGCGCATTAAAACAGCAAGCACGGAGTGCTTGCAAAAAAACCGGGGACGTGTACCTCGGTTTTTTTACTTCTGGAGGGAGAAAGTTTCCGAATGGGAACTTTCGGACGACTCGTGTTCTGCGAAGTCAGAACACACCTGCCGGCGGAACTGTAGTTCCGCGGCAAGTCACCCTTTGTACATTCCGATCTTGCACAGCTCGCGGATCATATCCGGCACGGTCTGTCCCGCGACTTCAAGCCGCTCGGCGGAGCCGGGGTGCGCCTCGGAGAAGGTGTCCCACGCGGTGACAAGGTTCGGGGTCTTTTCTACATCGAACTGCCGGAGCAGCGGCTCGAAGCGCTCGACCGTTTCGCTGTAAATCGAGAGCACCTTGTACTTCTGCACGAAAAGCTCCTCCTCGGTCGTGAGCGAGCCGATGGCGAACGCGGACAGGCCGTCCTGACACAGCAGCTCGCCGTAGCCGTCCAGAATCATGGTCAGCTGCTTTTTGGTCATGCCGTCCAGATACCAGACCTCATCGGCCTCGGCGTCCGGATGCACCGCGAGAAACAGCGGCTCGTCCAGCTCGGCATAAAAGGCATGGATGAAGTCGGAGAGCTTCTCGAAGCTCAGGTTTGCGGTGATGGTATTGCCGTCGCGCAGATACTGCTCGCTCAGCTTTTCGGGATAGGGCACGGTAACGCCCGCTGCGGTTTGAAACATGGTAAAAACTCCTTGTTTGGATTTAGAATCGAATGCTGATTTCTCCGGTCGAAAGTGCGGTTTCGCGGCCGTCCGGTGTGCGGATGAGCAGATGCCCCTCATCGTTGAGGCCGACGCACTCCGCCTCGTACTTTTCGAGCGGGGAGATGACGGTGATTTTCCGGCCGATGCAGCCGAGGTGCGCCCGGTACTGCGCGACAAGCTCGCGCTCACGTCCCTGCTCGGCGAGGGCGAACGCCTGCTCGAAGTGCGTCAGCACGGCGGCGATAAGCTCGGCTCTGCGCGGCACGCGGCCGAACTCGGAAATTGCGCCCGCGACCCTGCGGACGTCCTCCGGCCACGCCGGGTTGGGGCGCAGGTTGATGCCGATGCCGACGATGAGCGAGGAAACCGAGCCGCTTTCGCCCTCGATGACTGCCTCGGTCAGCGTGCCGTTGAGCTTTTTCTCCTGCATGAGCACATCGTTGACCCACTTGATTTCAGGCGTGAAGCCTGCCGTGTCGGAAATCGCCCGCGTGACCGCGACCGCCGCCGCGAGCGTCGCGTACTGGATGTGCGTCAGCGGCAGGGAAGGGTGGAGCAGGATGGTGAAGTAAACGCCGGTACCCGAGGGCGAAACGAAGGTGCGGCCGAGCCGTCCGCGTCCGCCGGTCTGCTCCTCGGCGGCGAGCACGAAGCCGTGCGGCCGGTCAAGATAGCGCTCCTTCATGACCGTGTTGGTCGAGGTGAGTGAGGGCACGACGAGCATTTCGCGGCCGATACAGCCGGAAGAGAGCAGCGCCTGCACCCCGGCGGCGGTCAGGCTGTCGTCGCTGTCCGCGAGACGGTAGCCTTCACCCGGCACGCCGTCGATCGCCAGTCCCTCCGCGCGAAGCACGCTGATCGCCTTGTGAACCGCCGCCCGCGATACGCCGAGCGCTTCCGCAAGTCTGCCGCCCGAGAGCCGTTCGCCGCGCGCCTGTTCGAGCGCGTGCAGCACCGCATCCTTTACCGCCATGTCCATTTTCCGCCTTTCAGATTTTCTGTCCAGTCTATTGTAAACGAAAAATGAAAATAGTACAATAGATATAATAATATTAGCCTGTTGAAAAGTCAGCTTTCTATTACGTGTTTCGTGCGGCAGCACGCATTTAATAGAATTTGCGCAGCAAATTCATCATTTCCGGGGGCGTGTACCTCGGAAATGATACAGGGGAAGAAAAAATGTGCCTGAAAGGCGCGGTTTTTCTTCAGTTTCGCTCGAAAGCGTGGTTTCGAGCGATGATTAAAGGAGAATGACACTTTGAAGACCAAACATGAGATACTGACCGCGCTCGCGCACAGCGGCGAGGAGAAGATACTGCTGGCGAGCCTGCTCGACAAGGAGCAGACCTGCGATGCGCGCGGCTACCTGACGAGCACCCGTTTTCTCAGCATGAGCGAGCGGGCGCTCTGCACCGAGGCGGTGCATCAGGCCGGCGCGACCGGCCACGCCGTGTTCTGGGGCGGCTACGAGGACGCCGAGCGCGGCCTTTATCTGTTCTACCCGGACTACATGGATGTGGAGAGCGCGAAGCTGTCCGCACCTCTGGCGCTGCTGCGGGCGCACAAGAGCCGCAGCGACACCCTGACCCACCGCGACTATCTGGGGGCGCTGATGGGCTTGCAGCTCGACCGCAGCATGGTGGGCGATATTCTGGTGCACGAGGAGGGCGCGGACATCATCGTGCACGAGGACGCGGCGGAGTTTATCCTCATGCACTTCGGCAAGGCCGGGCGCAAGAACATTTCGCTTACCCGCGAGGAGCTGTCGGACCTCAAATGCGCCGTGACCGTTGAGAAGCGCGGCAGCGGCTCGGTTGCCTCGCCCCGTCTGGACAGCGTGGCGTCCCTCGTCTTTAACCTGCCGCGCAAGGACGCGCAGCTGCGCATCGAAAAGGGACTCGTGTTCGTCAACAACGCGCCCTGCCTCAAGCCCGAGCGTCAGATACACGAGGGCGACCGCATCACCGTGCGCGGCATGGGACGGGCGCAGATCGAGAGCTTCGGCGGAACCAGCCGGAAAGGCAGGATCTTTCTGGATTATGTGCGAAATATGTAACCTTTCCGCCTGTTGCCAAGCGGTTCGCGATATGATATACTTAAGGCAACACCGCACAATGAAAGCTGCGGCGCTTTGCGGAAATTTTGTGCCCTGACTTTGTTGCGATTTCACGGCAATACGTCAAGTATTACCGCAAAACCGCGCCTCGTCAGTACGCAAAAT
>OODU01002881.1_pt1 | contig 14045 bp, 8 predicted proteins | sample 1671171 | NCBI WGS metagenome assembly OODU01 (sample SAMN06348129, study PRJEB24527) | human gut metagenome | biome: human gut; feature: ankylosing spondylitis patient; material: feces | host: Homo sapiens | place: China | collected 2015-10
TATTTTAATAAGTTTGTGTTTTTTCTGTTTATAGATAGAACTATGCGCATTATTCAAAGTCACTCTGTTGTTTTTCGACTTCTTTCAGTTTCAGGCGGTTCAGTTCCTGTTGTAATTCAAGTACACGTTTCTCACAATCGGATGGAGCGGTATTTATTTTATTTCCGGCATCTTTGCTTGCGGATTGTGCTTGTGTCAGTTCATCTTTGTCTGCTACCAGCGTATGTTCTGATGGAAAAGTAGGAATAATCAGTTCTGCCGGAACCGGCGTATGTTTGCCTTGCCATACCACTGATGCACGGATTTTAATTTCTCCCGGTGTAGTGGTGGACCTTACCAGCACCGGAGCAGTTCCCCAAAGTACCGGACGTGGATTGGTGAATGTTTCTTCATCGGCAACCAGTTGGCCCTGCCCTTCGATTTCGAACTTTACTTCATAATTATTCAAACGCTTGATGTTTCCGTTTTCATCTGCGATGGCTGCAATGATCGTCACGATGTCCGATCCGTCCGCTTTCATCTGTACTTTCTCGTCATCTGCCCAAAGCAACAGTTTTGACGGGCGGCGTGTGGGTGTTACTTTATGTGTCGCAACCACTTTTCCGTCCATTAATCCTTCTGCCAGAAGGTAAGAATCTGCCTGTTTCTTTTGGCGTGACAGCTTTTTATCATACATGACATCAAATACATCCTTGAATGTGATGACGGGTGAGGGCATTCCGCTTTCATTTGCCGGCTTATGATAAGTATATTCTTTGCCTCCCTTGCAATACGTGAGGCGAACTTCGTCACAGTTGCTATATATCGTTACATCTTTCGGAGAGAATGGGGTCATGGCATTGGCTATGTAAATCATCGGTCCATTATCTGCGATCAATTCTTTGTTGGGTTCGGCAGGACGCTGGGAACAGAACATATAATAAGATAGTTTAGGTTGTCGGAAGGCATCCATGATACCTCCGTAAAACGGGTCAGGATGATATCCTCTCTGGTGATCGAACGAGTGCCACAGGCAACCGCCCATATGTTGTCTTGAAGTTCTGTATAGTCCATCATAACTGGTGAGTTGGTAATCGTTTTTGGCATATCCCTGTGCCTGAATCAGCATCGGTACTTCTCCCCAGCCACGATTGACCCGGCTTGGTGAGTTGTGAGAGTTCCAGTCATCCACATTATCTCCCCATTCGCGGGTGAAATAACTGATTTTCGGATCCAGATTTTCGGTATTAAAGGCTCCTCCACCTCCGTTCATCGGATGGGTGAAGTGTATCGGAAAGTATTCGTGTCCACGTGCGGTTACATCACATCCGGCATAGCAATAAGGATACGGATATTCTTCATTGAGAATGTCCACTACATTTTTAGCAAAGTCAGCCGGATACCATGTTTCGTTCAGAATCGGTTCCCACATCCATACGCTGGGGTGGTTGCGGTCGCGGCGAACCATATTGCGGATATCACTATATACTCTCTGAGCAAATATCGGCTGATCATTCCAGAATTGCCATCCCGGTGTGTTGACAATAACAAACAGTCCTAATTCATCACAAGCATCCATAAACGCCGGATCTTGCGGATAGTGGGCGTTGCGGATAACACGCATTCCGACATCACGCAACTTCTTCGCATCCCGCCAATGAAGGCTGTTGGGTAAGGCGTTGCCAATCACTGCAAAATCTTGATGACGGTTGGCTCCCATCAGAGGATAGGGGTAAGGTTTGCCATTTAGCCAGAATCCGTCTTTTCCTTTAAATTCAATGCTGCGAATGCCGATACGGCGGTAATATCCGTCGATGGTGTTACCGGCTTTGTCTTTTATATAAATGTGTAGTTTGTAAAGGTAGGGGCTGTCGGGTGACCATAAATGAGGTGTTTCTACGGTTACTTTGCAAGAAATTTGTTTCGCAAGCTCCTTGCTTACCGACAAACCAGTCTCCTTAGAGAGAACACGTTTGTCGTCGCGGTCATAGAGTTCATAGATTATTTTACCACTGAAGGATTTTCCGGAAGTGTTGCGTATATGTGCATCCAGTTTCAACTGTGCGGATTGCTCGGAAACTTTGTCGAAAGAGACAAATAATCCGCCTCCGGCTGTCTCATTCTCATAATTCGGATCGGTAATGAATACTTTGTTGTGAACTATCATCCAGCAATCTCGGTAAATTCCTCCAAAATATGCAAAGTCCAGTGCATCTTGCGGTTTGCCGGGAGGGTAGGAGGGATCGTCGCTGTTGTCTGCCCATACGGTGATAACATTGTCTTCTCCATACTTCAGACTGGAAGTGACATCTACGATGACAGGTAGAAAACCACAGAAATGCTCTTTCAGCAACTTTCCATTCACCCATATTTTTGATTTTCCCATAATGGCTTCGAAGTGGAGGAATTGTTGTTTTCCTTTCCAACTCTCCTTGGGAGTGAAGTGTTTGCGATACCAGATTTCCCCCTGATAATTGATGCATCCGCTCGCTTCGGTGGGGAGATATTCTATGCCATCGGGTAATGATACGATGTTCCAGTCTTTATCATTGAATCTCGGCTGTTCCGCTCCTTCGATATTGCCTTTATAAAATCGCCAGGCAGGATTCATGTTATACACTGTGCGGCCTGTGTTGGAAAGCTGATAAAAGCCTGCTGTGGAGTAAGATGGCTGGTAAGTGTCGGCGTTAGCTACCAGTGTCCCAGCCAATAACAGACCACTGAGTAAGATTTTCCACCATGTTGAAGTACTTTTCATAATTCTTAGATTTGCTTGATTGATCTATCTTTAATATATTAATGTCAGACTGTTTTGTTTTGCATTAGAACTTCGTCCCGCCAAGGTACAAATTTTCCAATAGTTTGAAGCATAGGACGCTGAGCTTTATTTTTTCTTAAACATTAGCCCGGTGCGTCCTACACTTTTTACCATATCCGAAATGACCTATATCTTTATTTAATACCTATCGGGCCTTCATTGGCTTGAATTGGCCATCCTGGATTCTGGTAAATAATAGAAGTACTCAGATCGTTAGGATTTGAGGCCGTAATTCTGAAGTGCGTGATAGCGATAGGATTCAGATAATGCGCTTCACACCATGTGTATCCTGCATCATACATCATATTATTTGTCTTCACAGAACGGTAAGGACAAAGATACTTACCGCTATTAACATAGCTTGATACATTGGAGGTTTGTCCTTCCGTTCCTTCCTGTATCAGAAGATTTTTTCCGTCCTGCATGTATTTATCCTTTAAATCGGATTCCCACAAGTTAACTCCTTCGATTACAAATTGTTTAACCTGGTCCAGTGCTCTCCAGCGTTTTAAGTCTAACATGCGTAAACCTTCTGCAAGTAGCTCACAACGCCGTTCACGGCGGATGTTATATAGTAGAGGAGAGACTAGTTTACCTGCCGAATATATGGCCCAGTCCAGTTCTTTGGACAGATCGGTATTGTTCACGGTCACTGTATAGTCTCTTGGTAATCCGGCTCTTTCGCGGAGATCTCCCCAATATCCTGCTGCCTCCGAACCAATGGAAGTTCCATTATGTTCCATACAGTCAGCCTCGATGTAATTGAGATAAGCTTCGGCTGCACGGTATACCGGACACCCTTCAATCGCTGTGTTGCCATCCCGGTACCAGTTTCCTGACAATCCTTTACGTACCTGATAGCCTGTTACGCATCTCTTTTCCGTTATATCCAAAAGTTGCGGAACCTCCGGCAGCAAATCGGGAGTACCATTCATTACATTCGGGCTGAGAGTCTCACCCGATGTCATCAGGAATAGTTGTAGGCGTAGATCTCTGTTTTTGCGTACATCCGATAATGACTCGTCCCCTTTATACTGGTCGGTTGCATAGATCGGCTTACCGTCACGGCAAAGGAAACTTTCTATATATTGCCGGGTAAATCCGGTATTTCCACCTACGCGAATATAGAAAGGAGCTGAGTGCACAATCTTATAGTCAAGCAGATTATACGCACGCCACATTAATATTTCTGAATATCCTTCCAGGCTGTTCGCTGAGAACTGAGCAAAATAGGGGTTGCTCATTTTATATTTGTCTTCGTCTGTTTTAACTGTTTCATCCATGCAGTCTTTTGCTGTATTCTGTACCAAGGCTGCATTGCCTATCACTTCTTTGGCTGCCGCTTTGGCCTCCTTCAGAAAAAATGCGATTTCCGTATCGATATTAAAGTCCGCAATGTCTTCTGCCTTTCCCGGCCATCCTGGACCACCCGGTACTAGAGCAGTGCCTTTGTGATAAGTCAGCCAGGAAGCTTCAAACAGAGCTGCTCTGGATTTCAATAACAGAGCAGCATTTTTGGTAATTCGGTTCTTCCCACCGGATATATTATTGGTTAGCAAACTGATTGCCTGATCCAGATCTTCTAGAATAAAATGTGCTACTTTATAGCGGGGGGCCCGTTTGCTGGCCTGAATCAGAGATTCACTTTCATCCGGCAATGTGTTTTTTATAATCGGGAAGTCACCGAAGGTCTCTAGTTTTGACAAATAATTCTTAGCGCGCAGGAAATACATTTCACCTATATAATGCTTTATGTTTGTTTCCGAACCTTCTATCTCTCCCTTTTCGAAGCGGGGCACTACTGTTTCGAGGAAGTAATTAGCTTCACGAATGGCAGAGAAATACCACGGATCATTACTTGCTGGATTATCATAAGCTTCCGGAACTTTCCATTGACCGGGAATCCATTTCTTATCATAGTCAGTGGCAGCCTGATTATCTGTAGCATTGTCGTTTTTCCAGATTCCGGCATTAAATCCCTCATGCGTCGTGAAGTTGTAATGCTTCACAGCATAGGCAGCCAAGTCATTTTCAGTAAAGAAAAAGTTGTCCGGAGTCACACTGTCTAAAGGTTCCCTGTCCAAAAAATCATTGCAAGAAGCGAGTATAAAGCTTCCCCCTGTCAGCAAAAATAAATATCTAATTATCTTTTTCATACGTCATCAATTAAAAGTTAACACTAAATCCTGTGGAAAAAGTACGGGACAGCGGATAAGTCTTTCCTGAACTGTTCGATCCGTCTTTTGCTCCATAACCGGTATTAATTGTTTCCGGGTCGAATCCTCCGGGCAATCCCGTAAGGGTGAATAAGTTTTCTCCCGAGAAGAAGACTCTCAGGTTGGAGACACCTATTTTACGTGTGATCTGGGCGGGGATGGTATACCCGATCTGCAAATTCTTCAACCGTACATAGGCGGCATTCTGAAGATAGCGGGTTTGCGTCTTTTGATTTTTGGCGAAGTTATCAACCAAGATACGGGGGAAATAAGCATCCTTGTTGGCACTCCAGAAATCATCTCCTTCTTCGCGGAAGAAGTCAAGATGAGAAGTAAAGCAGGCCGACTGCCAGATACCTCCCGTAGCTCCCCAGAACATGTTGTCGTTCAGCCAGGCATCACGTTTCGCCACTCCTTGGAAGAATAAGCGTACATCAATGCCTTTCCAGGATGCATTCAGGTCCAGACCAAAACGGAATCGGGGGGAAGTATTGCCAATCACTTTTTTGTCACCCGGGTCATTAAGCGTAGCTCCGTCGGAAATCTTACCGTCACCATTCAAGTCCCGGTACATGATGTCACCTGCGCCCCATTTGACTCCTAATGCATCCTGTCCGCCATTGGGCAATGAAGCAAGATGGGCGTCCATTTCTTCCTGGCTTTTGGCTATGCCAATGGTTTCGAATCCCCATATATCCCCATTATATTTACCGACATACCAAGTATTTATTTTACCGGTGGTATTAGGGTATCTCAGGATTTTCTGACGGTCGTCCGAAAGCAACAGGTGCACTCCGTAGTCAAAATCTTTAATGCGGTCTCGCCATCCCAGATCCAATTCAAAACCGGTAGACTGCATATCCGCATTGTTCATTTTGGGTACATTCGCCCCTAAAGTTACAGGAAGTTCGGGAGCCGGTCCTACCATATTGATAGTCTTCCGGTTGAACCAGTCGAAACTTACAGTCAGGCGGTTGTTCAGCATACCCAGGTCAAAACCGATGTTCCATGACCGCATGGTCTCCCATCCTAATAGCGCTGAAATCAAATCCGGTGCATTCGCTGTGTTGGGACGGCTGTTGTTAATCAGCCAGTGGGAGTCGGGATCTTGGGCGACAAACTTCATTAACTGGATATACGGATATAGGTTTTCCGTATTCTGATTGCCCAGTTCTCCCCAGGAACCGCGGATCTTTAACGTATTGATGATATGGCTGGTAGGTTCCATGAAAGCCTCACGCGCCACGTTCCATCCGGCAGAGAAGGAAGGGAACAAATTCCAGCGTTTGTCTTTTGCAAAACGTGAAGTACCGTCATACCGGAGATTGACTTCCAGCAGATACCGTTCTTTATAATCATAATTGAGTCGGCCGAAGAAACCGGCTGTTGCCCAATGTGTCAGTTTGGACTTATCGATAGTCGATTCACCCGTAGCGGCATTAATACTGGGCACGGATTCTGAGATCAAGTCCAGCTTGGACGCCTGCAACTGCCGCCATTTATTTACTTCGGCCTGAAAACCGACCATTGCTTTCAGATGGTGTGCGTCGGCAAATGATCTGTAATATTCACTGTAGACGTTGGCATTGAAATAATTGGTACGTTCGGCGCCTTCGGTAACTTTCGACGTTTTCCATGTATCACCGGAATAAGGCTCTCCGGCTACATTCATCTGCGGCACCTTTAAATAATCCGTATGGGTGAAGGCATCTATCACTTTATAATTGATTTCTCCGAAGATTTTCCAGTCTTTGATCGGTTCTATCACCACCTGGAACTGTTGGTATAGCCAGTCAGTCTGCGAATTGTTGTCGCCTCCATAGAGAATAGGCCGGATAATCGTGTTGCCCATCGGATAACCGTTGGGATCTACGGTCGGTTCCATCGGCCAGCGTTTGGCTATATTCTGATATAAGGTATTATCAGTCATCGCGGTAGGCTTGCTATAATCTTTTCGCATATATTTCATGCTGTAATTCATGTTCAGCCACGGATAAAGCTGTGCGTTAATCTTGCTGCTCACCGAGTAACGCTGTAATTTATCACGACGGATAGCCATCATTCCTTCCTGTCCCATATAGTTGCCGGAGAAATAATACTGTATTTTTTCCGTTCCTCCGCTGACGCTGAGAGAATGTTCCTGCGAGAATGCCGTACCTCCGAACACCACGTCATACCAGTCTGTATCCGTATTACCGATCCAGTCCCAGATAGTAGGGGTATTTCTGTTCGGTTGGGTCGTAGTGGTAATTGCGCCCGATGCGTAATCTTTGATAGCCTGAAGACGGGTATCATCAAACTGCACCGCTGTTTTACCATCATTCAACTGCATTTTGTTGAAGTACATGGCATAAGTGTAGGCGTCTGTTACATCCGGCAGATTAATGGCTTCCGACCAGCGGAAACTATTATTATAATTAATGTTGACTTTTCCCGCTTTTCCTTTTTTAGTCGTTATCAACACTACGCCGAATGGAGCACGGGAACCATAGATGGAAGAGGCAGCCGCATCCTTCAACACCGAAATACTTTCAATATCATTGGGGTTCAGCATATTCATGTTTCCTTCCATGCCGTCGATCAGAATCAGCGGAGATGCATTGGAACCGTCACCGATCGTACCGGCTCCACGGATATTCACTTTCATGTCTGCACCAATTTCACCACCGTTGCCATCCGAAGCATAAGAAAAATTCATTCCCGGAACTAATCCTTGTAATGCTTGGCTTACATTAGAAACCGGACGTGACAGTAAATCCTCGGCATTTACCGTAGATACCGAACCGGTCAGGTTGACTTTCTTTTGTGTACCAAAACCTACGACAACGATTTCGTCCAGTGTCTTGGTATCCTCTTTCAGGATGACTGACAGACTTTTGCCGGGCTGTGCCTTCACGGTCTGGGACATATAGCCTACGTAAGAAACCGTAATCGTCACATTGGCAGATGCTGTATTCAATATGAAATTCCCATCCAGGTCTGTAATTGTACCATTCTGGGTGCCATCTTCCATTACGGTAGCGCCAATGACCGGACCGCCAAACATATCCGTCACTTTTCCCTTTATCTGCACGGTTTGTTTCGCGGCAGGCGCTTCCACTATTTGCGTAGATAATATTATTTTTTTATTACGTACGGCATATTTGACATTGGTGTTTTTAAACACTTCATTCAATAAGGTAAATATATTGCTCTGTTCGGTAACTACCGATACCCGGCGGTCTACATCAATATGATGGTCATTGTAGAAAAAGCTAAAATCAGATTGTGCCTCAATTTGTGACAGAACTTCTTTCACAGTCAAGTTTTGTGCTTTCACAGAGATCATAGTACGTTGGGCGTAGCTGTCGTTAGCACATAGAAGCCCAACAAAACAAAAACAGAAAACAAAGAGCAGTTTCATAGACAAAGGAATTTTTTTCCAAACAATAAAAACGGGATTATCCGCCCACAATTGTTGGACATAATTGTTTTTCTTCATATATTTGCATGAATTAAAGTTAAGAAATAATTTTCTCTGTTTGTATTCAAACAGGTTAAAGGCTTTCTCATACAGGCTGGATGCGGGAACATCTGCCTGTATGCTTTTTTTTAAGGCGGTTGGAAGTTTCTCATACGTATTATAATTTTATTGGTTAAACATGAAAGGCTTTAATATATTTCAATCTGCCTCCTTTCTTCACTTTGATTATTTGTCAGTTTCACATTACGCCAGCGTATGTGTGAGGATATTTTAAAATTCTCCAGAATCTCTTCTATATATTGTTCTGTAAACGCTCCGGTAAATGTATATTTGTCAAATTTCGAAGTGTTTACAATAAAATCTACATTATAGCGTTTCTTCAGTATATGCAATGCTGCCTTAAATGGAGTTTTATCAAAAATAACCTTTTGGTCCATCCAGGCAAGCTCCGATTCGCCATTGGTGTTGTATGACAGAATCTGTCCGTCCTTATTATTATAAATCACTTTTTGTCCGGGACACATTAGTATTTTACTTCCCTGTCCGTCTTTCTCATAAACAAATTCGACCTTTCCCTCTACCAAAGTGGTAATCACCTCATCCATCTCATCAAATGCTTCCAGGTTAAAGTGTGTACCCAAAACTTCCACTTTAGATTTTTGGGGAGTCGAAACAATGAATTTATGTTCAGGGTCTTTCGCAACTTCAAAATACGCTTCGCCATTCAGACTCACTTCACGAATGTTACCGGTGAAAATGGAAGGATACTTTAAGACTGAACCGGAGTTTAAGTACACTAAAGTGCTGTCTGGTAATCTGAAAGAAATTATCATTCCGGGTTGTGTCCGGACTTCGAATATCTGGGCATGGACGGGGGCGGTAGATTGGGGTTGGTTAAGCAAAACCAAAATAGTAATAGCCATCGGTATGAGTAAGGCAACAGCTGCACGTTGTATCCAACCCCACCAGGAAATATGATACTTATTCTCTTGCATCCGTCCCTTCACTTTTGATAGCTCCTCATTCATATCCATTTTTTCAGTAATCTGTTGCGTGTCAGTCATAAGAAGAAGTGTGTAAATGTCCATGGCCTTCTTTTTATTTTCATCTGACAATTTGATCCAGGCTTCTATTTCCTGAATTTCGTCTGCTGTTGCTTTACCATCATAATAGCTGATCAGCAAGTCTTCTATAGTTGAATGATGCATTTCCATGATAAATTTATTAAAGAGACAAGCGGGAAAATAAAACTACTAAGGTTATTTAAATAATTAACATTAATAAACTTTATGGTTAATAACTGTGTTATTTTACGCTTATTTAAAATATAAGCATTATCATTGCAGCCATGGAATACAGCAATGAAGATGCGTACTTATTGATGGCACTAAGGAGAGGGGAGATGATCGCTTTTGATAGTATATTTAAAAAATACTACCCGATTCTTTGTGCGTATGGAAATAGGTTTGTAGACTATGAAGAGTCGAAAGAAATAGCGGGTGACGCTATTTTATGGCTGTGGGAACATCGCGAAACACTTCAGGTTGAAACTTCCTTAGGCAGATATTTACTCAAATCGGTTTACCATAGATCACTTAACTGCATCAAGCAAAAACAGCTGAAGAATCATGCTGATACTATGTATTATGAGGAGATGGAAAAGCTGATACATGATGCAGAGACTTACCAGTTCCAAGAGCTTTCAAAAAGAGTGAAAGAAGCTATAGATGCATTGCCTGCTTCCTATAGGGAGGCTTTTGTTATGCATCGTTTTACTAAAAAGAGCTATAAGGAAATAGCTGAGAGTTCCGGGGTTTCAGTAAAAACAATTGCTTATCGTATACAACAGGCAACAAAGCTGCTTCGAAAAGATCTTGCAGACTTACTAATTACTATGATCGTTTGTGTATTGTTAGTCGTTCGTTAACTATTGCTCAGGCTTACCTATTGCTGAAAAAAAGAACTTTCTTAAAAAAGGAATATTTAATCAGCCAAGGAATGCTGTAAATTACATTACGGATAAATAAGAAGTAGAAAAACGCCTGCATTTGCTTGAATGAAAATCTCTCTTTCTTTTATTTAAGTTGTATGCTGAATAGATTGATATGATATTACTTCTTATGTTTTCTTTTAGATGATGTATTGACTGAAAGGATAACTTTTTGTTTAATCTTGCCTTTTCGCTATTTGTGATTAGCCAGCGTGAAAACAAGCTCCGGATAGTCTTTTTATCTCTTCCTCACCGAGGAAAAACAGGTTCCTCGGTGAGGAAGAATACGTTGGTTTTAAACCAAGGAGGCGTTCCTTTAAGACCAACGAGAGGTTTAGTGATAGAAAAAGATGCATATCTCATGTGAATTTATGCAATAATAATCTGTTATTCCGTATATTATTGCACTAATTTATGCGCTTTATTCTTTGTTTTAGTATTTTTATTTCAACTGTATTTTTGTTTAATCTTAAAAATAGCACATTGATGTTGGGCTGCATGTACATATTTCTAAGAGAACGATGGGTTTATCAACTTTCTTGTTTCAATGATTCGTCTTTCTGAATATAGACAGTCCGTGTCGGAAAAGCAAGGTTCAATCCTGCTTTATTAAAAGCAGCCAGTATTTCCATATTCATATTTGAGGTTACGCCTAAAATATCTCCTTGTTTCTCTATAAAATAGATATACATGATAACCAATGCGGAATCTGAGTATTCTGTAAAAACAGCGACTATATCAGAAGGGTTAGAAGATACATTTTCTACTCTTTTGGGGATGGATTTCAATAGTTCTAAAGCTTCTTTCATCTTTTCGGAAGTCGTATCATACGTCAGTCCAAGATTCAAGACTACTCGGCGCATAGGTTCGGATGAAATATTAACGATAGAAGTATCGGTAATCTTATAATTGGGGAAAGTTATAATACGTTTGTCGTAATTCATTATTTTTGTGCTTCGGACTCCTACGTCTACTACCGTTCCTTCATAACTATCCACGCGAATTGTGTCTCCGATGCTGAAAGGTTTATCCGTCAGAATGGTAAACGCACCGAAAACGTTTTTTACTGTATCTTGTGCTGCCAAAGCAAATGCGATACCACCAATACCCAAAGTTCCCAACAGAGCACTGATGTTAACTCCCACATTACTCAAAGCCATGACGATGCCGATGAGCCAGACTATAACCAAGATGGTTCTTTTGATGATTGGCATCATTTTGTTAGCTTGTCCGTTGGACTGCTTTCCCCAGTAAATCTGGAGTAAACTACTGAACAAACGACCGAAAAACCAAGTAATATCCAGAACAATCAAAATGCTGTAAGCATTGTCAACTACTTTCACAAAACTGTCCGGATAAACCAACCGATGGATAGCGATCCAGATTCCCAACAGAATTATAGCAAACTTAACAGGCGCTTCCAAAGAGTAAAAAATGACGTCGTCCAGGTGATTGTCGGTTCCCGTAACAAAAGGTTTGATAACTTTCTTGCCTAATAGCGATAATAATTTCACAATAATAATTGCTCCTAAAATAATAAGAATGGAAATACCCCAGTTTTCAATAGTATTTCCCCATAATTCATTTTCTAACATAGTCTAACTGATTTATAATTGTACTTTTATTTAATAATATCAAGTTGATCTCCTTTTTATTGACGATACAAGATAAGAGCTGAAGATGCTGCGATAGAAATATCCCCTCCCGATAAATGCTCCTGACTGTCTAGATCAATTTGTCCGTTATGGCAGACTATAATCCAATCTTGTTCCGGGATATTGATATCTGCCTGATTCCGGTTACCGTTGTATGCAACCAGAATTTCTTTCCATTCATCACCGTTAGCATACTCGCCTAGAGTATAAGCGATGACACCGGAATCGCCTGTATCAAGAAAATGAAGCCATTTCTCTAAGCCCTCTGCTGTAGGAATACGGAAGGCGGGATGTTTTTTGCGGAGTGCGATTAATGTTCTGATATAATTGAATATATCACGGTTTTTAGCTTTTAACGCCCAGTCTATTTGGTTGACGGCGTCAGAAGACTTGTAGCTGTTTGGCTCTCCCTGTTTGTCCTGCATGATTTCTTCACCGCCACGAATAAAAGGAATACCTTGCGAGGTTAAAAGCACGGTGTGTATTAATTTGTCAATAGGAACTAGTTCTTCTTCAGAATGTTCGCCTTGAACAGATAATTTCAGCTTATCTACCAGCGTATATCCGTCATGACAGGAAACAAAGTTAATCATTTGAGAGGGAGCAGCGGCATATGGACCGTCACAGTAAAGTAACCCGCTATAATCTACCTGTGGGTGTTGTGTTCCGCCAACGATTCCATATTTGACAGGTTCAAAATGCCCGTTGATATTTCCGGAGGCATACCCTGGTTCCTGTTCGTCAAAGGTACTTCCTTTCAGACCGTCACGAAATTCATCATTAAATACGGAAATACCTTTCATTTTTCGTACATTCTCCTTTACAGCCCGTTGCTCGAAAGGTAATGGAGAATCTGCTGCTACCCAACCTTCTCCGTATACAAAAATGGTGGGGTCAATTTTTAATAATTCCTCTCTTAACTGGTTCATGGTGTCGATGTCATGTATCCCCATCAGATCGAATCTAAAACCGTCAATGTGATATTCTTTCGCCCAGAATTTGACCGACTCAATGATATAATGGCGAACCATTTCGCGTTCTGAGGCTGTCTCATTTCCACACCCGGAAGCATTTGAATAGGAACCGTCGGGATTCTGGCGGTAAAAATATCCCGGAACCGTCAGGTCAAAATTAGAATGCTCGGTTGAGGCTGTATGGTTATAAACCACATCGAGTACAATACGAAAACCATTTTGATGGAGGCTTTTTACCATCTCTTTAAATTCGCGGATACGGGTGGTGGGGGTGACAGGATCGGTGGAGTAACTTCCATCTGGTACATTATAATTCTTCGGGTCATATCCCCAATTGTATTTGTTTTTCTCCAATTTCCTTTCATCGATTGTGGCGAAATCGAATGAAGGAAGGATGTGTATATGCGTTACTCCCAATTCTTTTAAATGATCCAGTCCGGAAGATTCTCCTTCGGGAGTTTTAGTTCCGGTCTCTGTCAGAGCAAGAAACTTCCCCTTATGTTCAATTCCTGAGTTTGGATCAATACTAAAATCGCGGTGATGAAGTTCATAAAGAATGATATCGGAATACATTTTCAGTTCGGGTGACTGGTCTGATTCCCAACCTTCGGGATTTGTCTCGTTCCAGTCGATTACAGCAGCGCGATTGCCATTGATGCCGACTGCTTTTGCCCAGATACCGGGTGTTTCGTCCAGCCATTTTCCATCTTTTTCTATTTGGAAGGTGTAGAAAGAACCTTTCAGATCACGGTCTATATGGATACACCAGGTCCCATTGTCGGCTATGTCCATTTCCAGTTGTTCTTCCGGATCTCCCGCTTCGCCGGATGAATACAGGTTTAAACGGACATTATCGGCACTTGGTGCCCATAGCGTAAATATGGAAGATCGGAAGAGCACACGTCTGAACTCCAGTCACACTTGAATCTCGTATGCCGTCTTCTGCTTGA
>OODU01002883.1_pt1 | contig 14044 bp, 8 predicted proteins | sample 1671171 | NCBI WGS metagenome assembly OODU01 (sample SAMN06348129, study PRJEB24527) | human gut metagenome | biome: human gut; feature: ankylosing spondylitis patient; material: feces | host: Homo sapiens | place: China | collected 2015-10
CAAGCCAAAATTCCATTGCCGCAGGCAATCTGGAATGAATTTTGGCTAAGTTACTGAGAACGGAGTGAACAGTAACTGAGTTTATAAGAATTTCATAAAAAGTTTATGATTATATTAGTTGCTACCTGCGGTATATATGGTAAAATAAGAGTACGAACGTTACTGATAACGGAGAGAGCAGTAGAGTTTTGATATGTATTTCTGGCAAAATGGAGTGTAGAAGATGAACAGAAAAGAATTTTTGGAAATCCTGAGAAGCCAGCTTGCCGGGCAGATGCAGGAAGGCAAAGCAGCGGCACATATCAGGTATTATGAAGATTATATACAGTCTCAGGTACGTGGCGGACGTTCAGAGCAGGAGGTACTGCAGGAACTGGGAGATCCACATCTGATAGCAAAAACTCTGATCGATACAGATGATGGAAGTACACAGGAAGATTACGGAGAGTATTCTTCTTACGGAAGCAGTTATGGCAATGAGACAGAGCTTCCTCATCAGCAGGAGAAAAGATGGAAAAAAGTAATCGATCTTTCTACCTGGCATGGCAGGGCTGTTGTTATTGCAGCAGCGGCTGTTATAATTATTTTACTGATACTGATAATCGGAGTTGCGATTCCGTTTTTTATTATTCTTGCAATTATTCTTTATTTTCTTTCATGGCTGAAGAAAAGAAATGATCAATGAAAATCTGTGCAGGGTTTCAGAAAAGGAACCCTGCGCAGAATCTTAAAATCTTAAGTGTAAACGTTCTTGTTTCACGATATTAATTCCCCTTGAATATTTATAATCATACAATCTCAACTTATTTCTATTCTTTAATCCTGCCAGGTGCAGGGAAAAATCCCACATTCATTTTTATATTTTTTGTTCGGAAAGGAGACGGAAAATGAAACACAATTTCAAACTGAAAGAACGCCTTGGAGCTTTGCTGCTTGCAATGCTTTTTATTCTGCAGGCAATTCTGGGGCTTGTGCCTGTCTGCGTAACTCAGGCGGCACCGTTAACTGTAGAAACATGGGACAGTGACAAGGTGGTAGATTATGGTTATCGCTTTAACATGAAGTTTCAGCCCGGAATTACCACATATGAATCTTTTGGGTGTGATAATCTGGACAGGGAAGCTTTTTCAGACAATGGAAAAAGCGAACGCGACACAGAGTGCGTTCGTGTAGGAGTGGACTATAAAGCCGGAAGCGCAGGGATGCGTTATAACAATGTAGGAAAAGATGGAAATGGAAATATTGTTGATGTCAGACTCATTCTTGTGGGAGTAGAGAATGCAGAACCTCGTTATGATCTGCGCACTGCAGAATCGATTGTTCAGAATAAAGGCGGAGCTACGTTTGCATGGAAAGATAATGAAGCTTATCCAATGGTTGGCTTTTCCAAAAACAGTATCGGTGTATTTATTTATTCTGTAGGATACGCAAAGGTTAAGTTTCAGTTTCTGAGGCATGGAACAGAAGAAACACTGCCGATCAGTGGCCATGGAACCATACGTGATATTGATGCGGGACAGGGAGTCCGTATTCCGTCAGACAGCAGTCTGGATAATGCATATGTTCTGAAAAACAATGATTATCTGACGGTAGATGGAAATTCTGTAAGCTCACCCCTTGGTTCCGTTGAGCCGGATGATCCGAGAGGATGGCTGAATCTTTTTTATGATACAGATAATTTTACGGTAGAATTCTGTCATCAGTTCAGACTGGATAAATGGGATAAAAGTCGTGAAGATGCCATTGCAAAAGCCGGTTCTCAGGAAAGATGGGCAGAGATTACAAGAAATAAATATCTGGATCCATCAGGCAACAGTTATTGTCCGAACTTTAAAGGACAGAAATACTGCAAAGCATATGCATATTTTGATTTTACATCCTATTGTTTCGGTGATGTTGAGATGAAAAAAGCGCCTGAGAAACGTGTGGGAGAGGCAAACTGTACATGGGAACAGGCAGCTGCCGCATCAAAAGAAAAACCTTTTGGCATTCGTCAGGGACAGGAATTTCAGTATATGATCCGGGCAGAGGTGACACCCAATAGACTGAAATCCTTTGTGGTACAGGATATACTTGAGGATTGTCTTACTATAGAGGATGCATCAAAAGTCAGTATTGTGAATGATGCAGGGCAGACAGTGACAGACTGGTTTGATGTTGCTGTTGAAGGACAGAAAGTGACCTGCAGGGCCAAAGCAGAGAGCCTTCAGGATGAAGCATTTACAGATAATCAGACTTACACATTTACTTTAAAAGTACGCCAGAGACCGGAATCAGAAATTAACATTTCAAAATACCTTGCAGAGGATGGATACAGTATTCTTGTACCAAACCATGCATCCATGAGTTATGAACGTACAAACGGAAGCGGAGATACAATGGATACGGAAACAGTGTGGGTAAAGGGTGTGATTCCACCGGAACTGGAAGTAAAGAAAAATACTTCTCAGTATGAATGGAAAACGGGAGATATCATAGATTATGAGGTTCTGGTTTCTCAGACAAAACAGGATGTAAAAGCAGTAAATGTTGTTATTACAGACGAGCTTCCATCATGTCTGCAGCTTCTGGAAGGGCAGTATGCTGTAGAGACAAGTCAGGGAGGTGAGAACTGTACGCTTACCGGACAGGGAGAAAATGGATGGAAAGCAGAGTGTCCGTCCCTGAAGTATGGGGAGACGATCACAATCCGTTTTAAATGTCAGGCATCTGCGGATTCCAATGGACAGGAATGGGAAAATATTGTGACTGCAACAGCGGATAATCTGATCAATCCTGAGACAGGAGAACAGGAATCCAGAAAGGATATGGCAGAAGTATGGCCGAACAGTCCACAGCTTGAAATTGATAAAACAGCAGACAAATATGAATGGCAGGCAGGAGAGCAGGTAGCTTACCGGATCGTGGTGAATAATGTAACGGCAGGAACAATTGCAAAAGATGTAACTATTACTGATATTGGTCTGCCGCAGGGACTGGTTCTGGCAGGTGGTACACAGAGCATGGAAGTACTGGGAGTTCAGCAACAGGTAAACTATCCCGTACCGGATAAGAAAACAGGACAGGCATATGAAGCGAGACCTGTGGATTCTCAGTTGAATGCAGATGAGAACGGATTTTCCTTTTATTGTTCTTATGTGCCATACAGTCAGCCTGTAACGATTATTTTCCATTGTATCGCACAGGAAGAGGCAAATGGACACGAAAGCGTAAATGCAGCAACTGTAAAAGCTGCTAATACAGATGAGAGATCTGATGATGCAGAAGTATATGTAAATTCAGGAGAATTCTGGATTGAGAAATCTGCAGATCATTATGAATGGCAGGTCGGAGAACAGGTACAGTACAATGTGGTGGTGGAGAATAAAAAAGCAGGTACAGTGGCCCGGAACGTAACTGTCTGGGATACCGGTATGCCGGCAGGACTTGCGCTTTCATCGGCAGAGGATGTATCGGTAAGCGGAATCCCACAGAATATTACGCAGCTGACAGCAGGGACCAAAGATGTTTTGAACCAGCTCAATCCGGAATTTTATAATGAGACATCAGAGAAACCGGTGAATTATGAATTTCTTCAGGAGGGAAGCGGATGGAGACTGAACATTTCAGATCTTCCGGCAAATACTCCGGTTATGATTTCTTTCCTTTGCACAGTTACGGAAGCGGCAAATGGAATGGAAAGCATTAATGTTGCCAATGTGCAGGCGCAGAATGCCCCTGTTTCACAGGATGACGCAGAAGTGTATGTAAATACAGCAGTTCTTTCTATTGAGAAAAGTTTTCAGAATCCATATCTGGCAGCCGGGGACGGACGTGCGGAAAATGAATTTCGGGTAGGAGAACAGGTGAATTATCAGGTTACGGTTAATAATCTTCAGAAGGGATCTATCGCAAGAAATCTTGTGATCAGTGATCTTTCCCTTCCTGAAGGGCTGGCTCTGGACGGAGCTGAAGATGCTGTTACTGTAAGCGGTGTTCCGGCTGTTATTCAGAATCCGGTGGCAGGAACTGATGATGCAGGAAATCAGCTGAATCCGGAAAATTATAAAGAAACAGTGGAAAAACCGGTCAGCTGTCAGGTTACACGTCAGGGAACCGGATGGATCGTGACGATTTCAGATCTTCCGTATCAGACACCTGTGACTGTTAATTTCCGCTGTACTGCGCAGGAAAGCGTAAATGGGATGGAGATTGTAAATACAGCACAGGCGTATGCAGATAATGCACAGAAAGTAAAGGACTCCTCAAAAATCTGGGTGAACTCGCCTGTTCTTAAAGTAGAGAAGACGACGGACAAACCATTTTACAAATATGGTGATATTATTACATACCGCATTGTCCTGACACAGGAGCAGACCGGATGTGTGGCGCGTAATGTTACTTTGCAGGATGTGATCGATACTCAGGGAGTACGTCTTCTGAAGGATTCGGTGATTCTGATGGATGAGAAAGGAAATGTGGCAGATGCTGATGTACAGATCAATGATGATAATACTTTCCTGATGTCAACAGGCAGGACACTGGTCAGGGATAGCAGATATAGTATCTGCGATAATGATAAAGGCGGTCTTTTTGAGCAGGTAATGTATAATCCTCTGGACTGTCAGGAACAGAAAAGTATGATCGTGGAATATCAGGCAGCGGTGATTGATGCAGCCCTGGCAGGACAGAAAGTGCACAATACTGCAGTTGCAGACAGCAGTGAAAAGATACCTGCAACCGGGGAAACAGAGACAGAGGTACACAGTCCGATTCTGGAAATTGTGAAGGAATCAGATAAGAAAGAGTATGCGTCCGGTGAGAAAGGATACTATAAACTGACAGTAAGACAACTGCGTGAGGATGTCACAGATCAGAATATTGTTATCGAAGATAAACTGGAAACCCAAGGGGCTTCCATTGTAAAAGACAGCATTTTTGTGAAGAAAAACGGTATAGAACTGAAAGATGCCAAAATAGAGGCAGATGATACAGGATTTGTAATTCAGACAGGAGCATCGTTGTCAGATATGGATAAAATTGAAGTCTGCTATGAAATGGTATTTAAAACAGAAAGCACAGAGCCTGAAAAAATTGTAAACACAGCGAAAGCAAGAGGTGATATTTCACCGGAAATTACTGCACAGCAGGAGGCATATGTGAAAGCAAAAGCAGAACCGACTGCCACACCAACACCGTCTGCAACACCGAAACCAACAGAAACACCAAAGCCGACAGAGACACCAAAACCTACAGAAGTACCGAAACCGACGGAGCAGCCAAAAGCCACACCAACACCATCTGTACCGGGAACCTGCCCGAAAATGACTCCTGTACCGACGAAAGCACCGTTAGCATCTTACAATGGTGGAAATAATGGAGGCACGACTTCCGGAAGCGGAGGCAGCAGTTACGCAAATTCGGGTGGATATTCCGGTGGATACGGAAGCTATCAGGGTGGTTCCATGGCAGGAAGTTCTAAAACAGGAGATGTCAGACCGTTTAAAATGATGGCTGTTCTTGGACTTATCGGAATGGGACTGCTGACAGGAGGTGTGGTGATCTACAGAAGAACTGTTTCCGGGAAAAGAAATATAAAGGGTATGCCGCGGAAATGAAAAAACTCAGAACATTTGCAGTAAGTATGATCATAGCAGCAATTGGGCTTCTTATATATTGTGCCGGCTTCTATATAAAAAGTTATGAACAGAATCTTGCAGCAAGGCAGGAATATGCAGAGCTTTCCCAAATGGCAGGGGTGAAGAACAGAGAAGGTGCCGGATTATTGGCAGATGGCAAAAAAACTGATGAAGACAGCAGTACAAAAAACAGTGAAAAAAAACGCAGGAAAAAACAGAGAAGATCTTCTGAATCAAAAAACAAAAACTGTACAGATGAAATCAGGGAATCCTTCGGGATTTCCTGGGAAAATTTAAGAAAGATCAACTCTCAGACAGTTGCCTGGATTACTGTCCCGGGAGCCGATATTTCTTATCCTGTAGTTCAGGCGGCGGATGATGAATATTACCTGAAACATAATTTCAGAGGAGAGGAAGATCTGTTTGGATGTATTTTTCTGGAACATGACATAAAAAAGAATTTTACAGATTCCCACAGTATTCTTTACGGGCATAATATAGAAGGTAATATGATGTTTGCAAATCTGAACCGTTATGAACAGCCTGAATTTCTGAAAAAATGTCCTGAAATTGAGATCACAACACCAAAAAGAAAGTTTCTGTACAAAATTTTTTCTGTGGAACAGGCATCTTCCCAAAGCCCGGCATTTGAATATGGATACAAGTTATCCAGTCCTGCATACAGGAGACAATTATCTATATTGAAAAATAATTCCATGTATGACACAGGAGTAGAGCCTGATGAAAGGGAGAGAATGGTGACTCTGATCACCTGTAATTCACGTCTGGATAAAGAAATACGTATGGCGGTACATGGGATTTGCCATGAATGTTATGGTATAGAAAAAGCTGAGCCGAAGTGATGTTGAAATCAATCGGATATTGGTAACTTTCGTAAAGGATGAACTGTTACTGTTCACATATCACTATCCCTCGAGGTGTTTTGGAAAAAACTAATGAAAAATCTCTCAATATTTTGTATAATTTATGCATAAAAAACAACTTGTTCGTACGTGCGTACAAGTTGTATCCTAAATACAGGAGGGAAGAAGACATGACAGATAATGGAAAGCCGAAATATTTCTCACTGATGGAACAGCTCAGAAGTGATATTATGTCAGGAGCTATCCGACCGGGAGAGAAGCTTCCTTCAGAAAACGAGCTTTCACAGAAATATTCCCTGAGTAGACATACAGTTCGTAAAGCACTGGGAATCCTGGAGCAGGACGGATATGTAGAGGCATTTCACGGAAGAGGTACTTATTGCTCTGAGAATATGCGCCATATAAAGAATTCAAAGAATATTGCGGTAGTGACCACATATATTTCTGATTATATTTTTCCGAGACTGATACAGGGAATGGATAATGTCCTTTCAGAAAGCGGTTACAGTATTATCCTGAAAAACACAGCAAACAGCAGACAGAAAGAGGCCAGATGTCTGGAGGAACTTCTGAAGAAAGATATTGATGGACTGATCATTGAACCAAGCAAAAGTGAGATGATCTGTAAACACAGAAATCTTTATCAGAATCTGGATAAATTTGAAATTCCGTATGTGTTTATTCAGGGAATCTATTCAGAAATGAGGGATAAACCTCATATTCTTATGGATGATGCACAGGGAGGCTATCTTGTAACAAAATATCTGCTGGAACTGGGACATAAAAAGATCAAGGGTTTCTTTAAGGCAGACGATATGCAGGGACTGGAGCGCCACAAGGGATATGTGAAGGCCTTACAGGAGTCAGGGATTGCCTATGATCCTGATGATGTTGTCTGGTTTCATACAGAGGACAGGAAAGTAAAACCTGCACTGATGGCAAAAGAAATGGTACAGAGCGGACAGCTTCCGGATGGAATCGTCTGTTACAATGATCAGATTGCTGTTCAGGTTATGGAAGAACTGGAGAAAATGGGAGTCAGGATACCGGATGATATTTCCATTACCGGTTATGACAATTCACTGTATGCTCAGCGAGGAAGCGGAATCACAACGATAGCTCATCCGCAGGAAAAGCTGGGAGAAATGGCAGCAGAGCTTATACTTGAGAAGATCAACGGAGTTCCTGAAGAAGAAAGTAAGGTTGAAAGACTGATTTATCCGGAACTGATCATACGGGGATCATGCAGAAAAATATTGTAAACAAATGAAATAAATAAAAAATAAAAATAAATCCAGGAGGAATTTTATCATGAAAACAGGAAGAAACTATAAGTTTTGGTTTTGTACAGGTTCACAGGATCTTTACGGAGATGAGTGCTTAAGAAAAGTTGCTGAGCATTCCAGAATCATTGTTGAGGAATTAAACAAGAGCGGTGTTCTTCCATTTGAATTAGTATGGAAACCAACACTGATCACAAACGAACTGATCCGTAAAACATTTAATGAGGCAAATGCAGATGAGGACTGTGCAGGTGTTATCACATGGATGCATACTTTCTCACCGGCAAAATCATGGATCCTTGGTCTGAAAGAATACAGAAAACCGCTTTGCCATCTTCATACACAGTTTAATGAGGAGATTCCTTATGATACCATTGATATGGATTTTATGAATGAAAACCAGTCTGCTCATGGCGGTCGTGAATATGGTCATATTGTTACAAGAATGGGAATCGAAAGAAAAGTTATTGTCGGACACTGGGCAGATAAAGATGTTCAGGAAAGACTTGCTTCCTGGATGCGTACAGCAGTTGGTATCATGGAGAGCAGCCATATCCGCGTATGTCGTGTAGCAGATAACATGAGAAACGTAGCTGTTACAGAAGGTGATAAAGTAGAAGCACAGATCAAATTCGGATGGGAAGTTGATGCTTATCCTGTAAATGAGATTGCTGATTATGTAAAAGATGTAGCTAAAGGTGATGTAGATGCGCTGGTAGATGAATACTACAGCAAATATGATATTCTTCTTGAGGGAAGAGATCCGGAAGAATTTAAACGTCATGTAGCAGTTCAGGCTCAGATTGAGATCGGATTTGAGAAATTCCTGGAAGAGAAAAATTATCAGGCAATCGTTACACACTTTGGAGATCTGGGTGTTCTTAAACAGCTTCCCGGACTTGCAATCCAGAGACTTATGGAAAAAGGCTATGGATTCGGTGCAGAAGGCGACTGGAAGACAGCTGCAATGGTTCGTCTGATGAAGATCATGACAGCTGGTGTAAAAGATGCAAAAGGAACTTCCATGATGGAAGACTATACATATAACTTTGTACCTGGAAAAGAAGGAATCCTTCAGTCTCATATGCTTGAGGTATGCCCGTCTGTCGCAGATGGTAAGATCGGCATTAAAGTATGCCCGCTTTCCATGGGTGACAGAGAAGATCCTGCAAGACTTGTATTCACAAGCAAGACAGGCCCGGGTATTGCAACATCCCTGATCGATCTTGGAGACCGTTTCCGTCTGATCATCAACGATGTGGAATGCAAGAAGGTTGAGAAACCGATGCCGAAGCTTCCTGTAGGAAGTGCATTCTGGACACCACAGCCAAATCTTAAGACAGGTGCAGAAGCATGGATCCTTGCAGGCGGAGCCCACCATACAGCATTCTCCTATGACCTGACAGCAGAGCAGATGGGTGACTGGGCAGCAGCTATGGGTATTGAAGCTGTTTACATTGATAAAGATACAAATATTCGTGATTTCAAGAATGAACTGAGATGGAATGAACTTGCATTCAGAAAATAATAATTTTTGTAATTAATACAGAGGCTGCCATATCAGGCTGAAATTAACTGCCTGGGATGGCAGCCCTGAGAAGTTTAAAGTAATAAAAAGTATGTTAAAACCGTAAAATTTCCATGGTAAAACAATAAAAGAAATGCAATAATATTGGTGTACAAACAATATATGATTATAGATTGTCGAATGATCTGTAATCATAAATAACAGAGAAACAGGGAGGTACATAAAAATGGGAGCAGCAGAAGCAAAAGCAGCGATTCTCGCTAACAAAACAGCGCTTGGTATTGAATTTGGTTCTACCAGGATCAAAGCAGTACTTGTAGATGATAAAAATCAGCCAATCGCATCTGGCGGTCATGAATGGGAAAATCGTTATGAAAACGGTGTCTGGACATATAGCCTTGATGATATCTGGACAGGCATTCAGGACTGTTATCAGGATATGGCAAGGGATGTGAAGGCAAAATATGACATAGAACTGGAATCTGTAGGTGCATTTGGCGTCAGCGCCATGATGCATGGATATATGCCATTTAACAAAGAGGGAGAACTTCTTGTACCATTCCGTACATGGAGAAATAATATTACAGGGGAAGCCAGTGAAAAGCTGATGGAGCTGTTTAATTACAATATTCCTCAGAGATGGAGTATCGCACATCTGTACCAGGCAATTCTTAATGGCGAGGAACATGTAAAAGATATCGATTATATTACAACTCTGGAGGCTTATGTCCACTGGAAACTGACAGGAAAGAGAGTTCTCGGTATCGGTGACGCAGCAGGTATGTTCCCGATTGATACCACAAAGGCAGATTACAACCAGGAGATGGTTGATAAATTCGATGAACTGGTTGCTCCTTATGGATTCTCATGGAAACTTCGCGATATTATGCCGAAAGCCCTTGTTGCAGGTGAAGATGCCGGTGTTCTTACAGAAGAAGGTGCGAAACTTCTGGATGTGACAGGTAAACTGAAAGCAGGAATTCCGATGTGCCCTCCGGAAGGTGATGCAGGAACAGGTATGGTTGCCACAAACAGTGTTGCAGTTCGTACAGGTAACGTTTCCGCAGGAACTTCTGTATTTGCCATGATCGTTCTGGAAAAAGAACTCTCCAGACCGTATAAAGAAATCGACATGGTTACCACTCCGTCCGGACATCTGGTAGCTATGGCTCATTCCAACAACTGTACCTCTGACCTGAATGCCTGGGTAAATGTATTTAAAGAGTTTGCAGAGGCTATGGGTATGGAAGTGGATATGAATAAACTGTTTGGAACTCTTTATAATAAAGCACTTGAAGGTGATCCGGACTGTGGCGGACTTCTGTCTTACTGCTATTTCTCAGGCGAGCATATGACAGGCTTTGAAGAAGGACGCCCGTTATTTGTACGTTCTCCTGAGAGCAAATTCAATCTTGCAAACTTTATGAGAACCAATCTGTATACATGCCTTGGAGCCATGAGGGTAGGTCTGAACCTTCTGTTTGAGAAAGAAAATGTAAAAGTAGACCGTCTTCTTGGTCATGGAGGATTATTCAAGACAAAAGGCGTAGGACAGCAGATTCTGGCAGATGCTGTCAATGCACCGGTATCTGTAATGGCTACTGCAGGTGAGGGCGGAGCCTGGGGAATCGCACTTCTGGCATCTTATTTCATTAACAAAAAAGATGGTGAAGATCTTGCTGATTTCCTGGATGAAAATGTATTTAAAGGAAACGAAGGCAGCACACTGGCACCGGAAGCAGAAGGTGTGAAGGGATTTGATGCGTTCATGGACCGGTACATGAAAGGCCTTGGTATTGAGCGGGCAGCTGTAGAATCCAGGATCTGGTAAAGAGCAGAGCGGATTGAAATATAAATCTTTGATTTACAGGAACAATGAAAATGAAATCAGAGGAATATAAATGAAACAGACAGATCATGAAAAGAAACCGGCTCCAGGCCAGATCGTACATGTCGTGATCGATCGTCCGATGAATACTTACCATCCGGAGCACAAGGATCTTTTTTATCCGGTAAATTATGGATATATAGAAGGAATCATTGCTCCGGATGGCGAGGAACAGGATGTATATGTTCTGGGCGTGGATCACCCGGTAAAGGAATTTACTGGTAAAATCATTGCTGTTATCCACCGTCTTAATGATGTGGAAGATAAATGGGTTATTACACCGGAAAATGTTCCATATAATAAACAGCAGATTGAGGATATGGTATATTTTCAGGAACAGTATTTTGACAGTTATGTGGAAATGCTTGATGAAGAAATGTGGGATGCATATAACTGTAAAGGTGAAAAACTTGGATATCAGATTCCCCGAAGTATGGCAAAGTCATTAAGTGAAGGTGTATATCATATTGCAGTTATGATATATGTTAAGCGTGCTGACGGATGCATTCTTGCCACTCAGAGATCAAGAAATAAGACTAATCCTTTAAAATGGGAGGTTACCGGTGGTTCAATTCTTGCCGGTGAGACACCTGTTGAAGGGGCAGCAAGAGAACTTGCAGAAGAAACAGGAATAATAAAGAAAATATCTGAACTTCGTGAAATTTATAACTGTTATGATGTCAAAAGACACTGTATATATTATATTTATCTTGCAGAGGTTCCATCTGATATGCCAATACACCTTCAGATAGGTGAGACAATGGATTATGCATTTCTGCCATATGATGAGTTCAGGGAACTTGTATGTTCTGACAGATTTGTGGCTTCTGAACAGGGAAGATTTATTGCACATGAAGAGCTTATGAAAAGTGTGCTTGATACAAATAATATATAATATAGATTTATTATGAATAAAGGAAGTAAATGATATGGAATTATATGATGGCAGACCGGATAATACGGATGGCAGGCAGGATAATGAAATAAGAGTATATGATTTGCTTGACAGTCTGGGAATACAGTATAAGCGTACAGATCACGAACCGGCAACGACCATGGAAGTCTGCCGCGATATAGATGCTGTACTTGATACGCTTATCTGCAAAAATTTATTTTTATGTAACAGACAGAAAACAGCATTTTACTTGCTTATGATGCCGGGTGACAAGCCGTTTAAGACGAAAGAGCTTTCATCGCAGATTAACAGTGCGAGGCTTTCGTTTGCAGACCCGGAATACATGCAGGAATATCTTGATATAAAACCTGGTGCCGTAAGCGTAATGGGGCTTATGAATGATAAGGAAAATCATGTAAGGCTTCTTGTTGATGAAGATGTTTTAAAGGGTGAAAACGTTGGATGCCATCCGTGTGTCAACACATCAAGTCTTAAAATAAAGACAAAAGATGTATTTGATACATTTTTAAAAAGTGTAGGACATGATATGACTGTTGTACATCTTACAGGAGAATAAAATATAATGACAAAAATGGAAGCCGGACATGTTGTCGGACTTCCATTTTGATTTATTTTTTGCAGTCGCTTTAAAAATTATATTTAATAAAGCTTATATGTTTTTACAAGAAGCGGAACTTCCGCAATCAGCATGCCAACCCAGCCTGCAAGGTAAGAAAACGGAAGAGCTTCTATGCCGAGACCAAATATAAATACAAGTGGAAGTGCTGCAAGTACACGCACACCCATATTTACAAAACTGCTTATAAGTGTAATCTTCAAATCGCCTATTCCTCTGAAATATCCCTGGATACCATTGGTTAATGCCGGAAGAAGATACATTATTGAAATAAGATGAAGATATGTAACGCCGTGGCGTATGACTTCCTCGTCTTTGACAAACATAAGCATAAGAGGTCTTGCAAATATGAAACATATAAGGAATATTGCTATTCCGTAGATAATTTCGAGTGTTAGACCGCATCTGAAGCCTTCACGCATACGGTCATTTTTTCCAGCACCCTTGTTTTGTGCCATAAGTGCGGTCATAGCATGTGCAATATTCTGTTCGGGTGTGTAGGCAAAATCATCGATCCTGTTTACGACTGCAAAAGCTGCTGCAACAGAAACACCCATTGTATTGACTATAGCCTGAATACCGATTTTTCCAAGCTGTACAGTGGCCTGCTGCATCGCTGAAGCCCAGCCGTATGCAATTGTGCGTTTTAAAAGGCTCATGTCAAATACAAGCCATTTTTTTCCGAGACGTAAAATTGGCACTTTTTTCTGTATATAAATTATACAAAGCAGGCAGCACAGAGCTTCACTGATAACAGTGGAAACAGCACAGCCGTTGCTTCCGGCTTTGAGTACAACTACAAAGAACAGGTCGCCGAAAATATTTAACACGGCACTTATGATAAGAAAATACAGCGGTGAGTTACTGTCGCCGAGTGCCCTCAATGTACTCGAAAAGAAATTATATAAAAATGTAAATACAAGACCGATAAATATAATTCTGAGATATTGTGTTGTCATATTAAGAATTGATTTGTCAACTTGCAAAAGTGTCAGGATTGGAACTGCGAATATAATGCATAGCAGGCTTAATATAATTGAAAATATTACGCCAGAAATCATTGTAGTGCTTATTTGACGGTGAAGTGTGTCATAATCTTTGGCACCAAACTGCATGCCCATAAGAATACTTGCACCCATACACAATCCGTTGAGAAACAGAATCATAAGAGTTGTGACCGGATTGCATATTCCGACTGCTGCGAGAGCTTCTTTTCCGACGAAATGTCCGACAATAATACTGTCCACGGCATTGTAAGTCAGCTGAAAAAGGTTGCCAAGTACAAGTGGAATTGTAAATCTAATAAGCATG
>OODU01002894.1_pt1 | contig 13992 bp, 8 predicted proteins | sample 1671171 | NCBI WGS metagenome assembly OODU01 (sample SAMN06348129, study PRJEB24527) | human gut metagenome | biome: human gut; feature: ankylosing spondylitis patient; material: feces | host: Homo sapiens | place: China | collected 2015-10
ATCCCCGTACAGAACGCTATGAAGGATGCAGGCCTGAATTATTCTGATCTGGGTCAGGTACTGTTAGTAGGTGGTTCTACACGTATTCCTGCGGTACAGGATAAGGTAAGAGCCCTGACCGGTAAAGAGCCCAGCAAGTCTCTGAATCCTGATGAGTGCGTAGCAATCGGTGCTTCTATCCAGGGTGGTAAGCTTGCCGGTGATGCAGGTGCCGGTGATATTCTGTTACTGGATGTAACTCCTCTGTCTCTGTCTATCGAGACCATGGGTGGTGTTGCTACCAGACTGATTGAGAGAAATACAACCATTCCTACCAAGAAGAGCCAGATCTTCTCTACCGCTGCTGATAATCAGACTGCAGTAGATATCAACGTAGTACAGGGTGAGCGTCAGTTCGCCAAAGATAATAAGTCCCTCGGACAGTTCCGTCTGGACGGTATTGCTCCAGCTCCCAGAGGAATCCCTCAGATCGAGGTTACTTTCGATATCGATGCCAACGGTATCGTAAATGTATCCGCTAAGGATCTGGGTACCGGCAAGGAGCAGCACATCACCATTACCGCAGGCTCTAACATGTCCGATTCCGATATCGAGAAGGCTGTCAAGGAAGCAGCTGAATTCGAAGCACAGGATAAGAAGCGTAAGGAAGCTATCGAGGCAAGAAACGAAGCAGACTCTTTCGTATTCCAGACCGAGAAGGCTCTGAATGAAGTAGGTGACAAGGTACCCGAGAGTGACAAGACTCAGGTACAGGCTGATCTGGAAGCTGTTAAGGCAATTCTGGAGAGAACCAAAGACCAGGAGATGAGCGACAGCGATGTAGATGAGCTGAAGGCTGCAAAAGAGAAACTGACCCAGAGTGCTCAGTCTGTATTCACCAAGATGTATGAGCAGGCTGCTCAGGCACAGCAGGGTGCACAGGGTGCAGCAGGCCCTGACATGAATGCACAGGCCGGTAGCAATGCTGGATCTAACGCAGACGATGATGTGATCGACGGAGATTTCAGAGAAGTATAATTAAACTTCACAAATAACGCAAATCGTGGTATAACAGTAAATGCTGTGTAACAGTGATTGCGAATAACAGGGGGCACAGGGTATGCGAAAGCGTGCCCTGTGCATAACCGTTTTTAGATTTAAATGACAGAGGTGCAAAAATGGCAGAGCAGAAGAGAGACTATTACGAGGTCCTCGGTGTAGATAAGAATGCAGATGATGCTGCAATTAAAAAAGCATACCGGGTACTGGCGAAAAAATACCATCCCGACATGAACCCCGGAGACAAGAATGCAGAACAGAAATTTAAAGAAGCTTCCGAGGCTTATGCCGTGCTGAGTGATCCCGAGAAGAGACGTCAGTATGATCAGTATGGCCATGCGGCATTTGACGGTGGCGCAGGAGGTGCCGGTGGATTCGATTTCAATGGAGCTGATTTTGGAGACATTTTCGGAGATATTTTCGGAGATATCTTTGGCGGCGGCAGAAGCAGAGGTGCCAGAAATAACGGCCCCATGAAAGGTGCCAACATCCGTACCAGTGTTCATATCACTTTTGAAGAGGCAGTTTTCGGCTGCAAGAAAGAGATCGATCTTACGGTAAAGGAAACCTGTAAGACCTGTAACGGCTCCGGTGCGAAGCCCGGAACCAGCCCTGAGACCTGTACCAAGTGTGGTGGTAAGGGTCAGGTGGTATTTACCCAGCAGTCTTTCTTCGGTACTGTGCGTAATGTACAGACCTGTCCCGACTGTCAGGGTACCGGTAAGGTGATCAAGGACAAATGCCCGGATTGCCGTGGTACCGGATATATTCCTATGAAGAAACGTTATGCGGTGGATATTCCCGCAGGTATCGACAACGGACAGTCTACCCGTATGCCGGGACTGGGTGAGCCAGGTGTCAACGGTGGCCCCAGAGGCGATGTGCTGGTAGAAGTGATCGTAGGTCGTCATCCTATCTTCCAGAGACAGGATTTCGATATTTTCTCTACCGTACCTATTTCTTTTGCAGTAGCGGCATTGGGCGGCGAAGTGCTGATCGATACGGTAGACGGCAAGGTGGTATATGATGTAAAGGCCGGAACCCAGACCGACACCAAGATCCGTCTGCGCGGCAAGGGTGTTCCTTCCTGGAGAAATAAGGATGTCCGCGGTGACCACTATGTAACATTGGTGGTACAGACACCCGATAAATTAAAACCGGAGGCAAAGGAACTGCTGAAGCAGTTCGATGCACTGACCGGAGATTCCCTGAATGCAGTGAAGAAAGCAACGGAAAGCGGAGAGGGAGAGACCAGGGAGAATGACTCCAGGGACGGCAAGAAGAAAAAGTTTTGGAAGTAAAAGTTAATAAATAAAATTCCCCGTAGCCTCGGCTGGGGTAAGAAACGCGGCACGCTCGCGCTCTATCGCAGAGCGTAGCGGCACTGCTTATTCTTACACCCAGCCGGGGCTACTGGTTTGTTGGGAAAAAGTGAAAGGTATCTTTGAAGGCCAATGATATAGAATACAGTTTGGTTTTTTTGTCAAAAGGCAGGGTGAACGGTTTGACAGAATGGGCAGAAACGCTTACAATTCAAGTAGTTATGCTGTCTGTGACACGAAGGAGCCTGCAGGATGGAGAACCGGAAAGAGGAATTTCTGAAAATTGTATGTCAGAGTTATCTGATCGTTATTCTGGCAGTGCTGCCTCTTTATTATATTCCCTGGAATGGATATTATAAACTGGGTGATACCAAATATTACCTGTATCGCAATGTTTCACTGCTTTGCCAGGGGATCGCATTGCTGGCAATGTGTGTCTTTGCTGTAAGCAGCCGGTGGACAGGGGAACATCGGATTTTTGCCAGATCTCTGGCTGAAGTAGTGAAAAAATCGGTCGATAAATGCAGAACACATGCGGTAACGACGGCGGTCTGCCTGTACGGAATCTGTGCGTTACTCTCTGCAATCTGCAGCCCCTATGGCAGTATCGCGTGGAACGGAGAGCGGGAATGGTACATGGGAGCTGTCACGATCTGTTTGATGATCGGAGGTTTTTTACTGACGGCGAAGTACGGAGGTAGTTGTAAAACGGCGATATGGTTAGGAGAGGCGGCTTTTGTGGCGGTCACCCTGATCGGTCTGTTGCAGAAGCTGGGCTATGATCCTCTGGGACTTCTCAAGGGTTACGTTGTGGGGGACTGGGAATTTACCCATATGTTGACCACGCTGGGGAACAGCAACTGGCTCAGCGGGTATTACAGTGTGATGTTTCCCTTTTCCATGACGCTGTTTCACCGGGCAGTGGAAGCAGGGAAAAAAGGTCCCACACTGCTGGCAGGAACGTGCAATATGTTGGCCATGATGCTTCTGCTTTTACAGGGAAGTGACAGCGGTGTGATCGTGGCATGCACAGTCATGGGGTTGTGCTTTTGGCTCGACCGGAAGCAAACCGGACATTGGGAAGTATATTTCCTTTTTCTTGCAGCGGTGGCGCTGGGAATGTGCCGTTGGGGTAAATGGATGTTATATCTGGGAACGTTTGACATTCTCCTGCAGGATGGCATCGCCAAAAAACTGGCAGCCTGGCAGGGATGGATTCCGGTTGCAGCAGGGTGTCTGCTGCTTTGGGGAGCCTGTCGCAGGATTCCGGAGAATAAGAAAAAAATATTGCAAGAGGGAGTATTGTGTTGTGCACTGGCAGGAATAGCGGTAGTGCTGGCATGGTATCTGCATCGGTTGTTGGTAATCGATTTTGCGGAATGGGGCAATCGCCGGGGAAGATTGTGGCAGATGGCATGGATGGGTTTCCGGAAAGGAAATCTGCATCAGAAGCTGTTGGGAGCAGGCCCGGATTGTTTTGCATCGTATCTGGGAGAACTGTTGCCGGGAGGCACGGTGCTTTTTGATAAAGGATATTTTGAAGGTTCTGTTTTTACCAATGCACATAATGAGTGGCTCACCACACTGGTCAATATGGGACTGCTGGGTGTGGCTGCCTATGCAGCTGTTTTTATCACGGCGCTGCAGACATACAGGAAGAATTTTCTCGCAGTATTGTTACTGCTTACCTACGGGATACATTCCCTGATCAGCTTTCAGCAGGTGCTGAATGCGCCGCTTTTCTTCCTGATACTGGGATTGTGTGAAGCGGCGGCCCGGGGAGAAAAGACCAAAACCAATCAAATGGATACGGATGAGGAGTTGCTAGAAGCTATATGAAAAATATTTGGAAGATTTTTACCGGAGATCTGAAAAAACTGGTGAAGCAGCCTTTTGCGCTGGTTATTATTATCGGGTTGTGCGTGATACCGTCGCTGTATGCGTGGTTTAATATATTTGCCAACTGGGATCCCTATGCCAATACCGGAGGAATTCCTGTGGCGGTAGTATCCCTGGATCAGGACTATACGCTGAAAGACGGATCGGTGGTAAATATGGGAGAATCCGTACTGGAAAGCCTGCATTCCAACACCAGTGTAAAATGGATCTTTCTGGATACCGAGGAAGAAGCAAAAGAGGGCGTGGAAGCCGGAAAATATTATGCAGCCATCGTCATTACCGATAAATTTACTTATAGTATGTACAATGTATTTTCGGATGATTTTGAGAATCCGGCGCTGATCTATTATCAGAATCAGAAGAGCAATGCCATTGCCACCAAAATCACGGATACGGTGGCAGGAACTCTGCAGAATACCATAAATGAGACCTTTATCAAGGTGGCAGCTACCACGGTATTTGAAGAGGGCAATACGGTGTCGGATCAGGTACAGGGGGACAGTTATGTAGAGGAATTCTGTTCCAAACTGGAGGAACTGAATGACAATCTGAAGGAATACAGTGCCATGATCGACTCCTTTCAGGCAGGCAATGCGCGGCTGGAGTCTGCCATCACCCATGTCAACTATGAGATTCCCGCAATGCAGAAGAAACTGGACAGCACCACAGCCAGTCTGAACCAGAGCAGTCAGGATCTGTCTTCTACCAGAGACACCCTGGGCAATTTCAGCAACAACATCGATACTTCCATGAGCAATATCAATAACTCTCTGGAAAGTATCAAAAAGGCTCTGGATGAAAGCAAACTGGCGGAGGATACCGCCCAGATGACGAGAGATCTGAACCGGGTGGCAAGAGATACCAATACGCTGAACGGACAAGTAAATACACTGCTGGCGGCACTGATCCAACAAAAGCTGGAAAGCGTCTCTGACGGTAATGCTGCGAACGGCGGCACCGGCAGCAATATCAACGCAGCGGCAACTGATGCGGCTATGGAAGCATTGAAAGCCATGCAGAAGGAACTGGATCTGATGAATACCGTAGTGGGCAACGTTCTGGAATCCACGGACGACAAGGCTGCGGAGAATGCAAAGGTCAATGTCAACAATGCCATGAATAATTTAAGGAGCGCCATTGACAGCTGCGAGACTTCTGTAAGTAATATGCAGGGAATCTATAAGAATAATCTGGTGCCCCAGATGCAGAAGGTTCTGACAAATATGTCAGATTCTCTGAATCAGGTGACCAATCTGGTAAATACCCTGAGCAATACGGTGAAAAATGTCGGAGTTGTCATGGAAGGTGTCGGTGACACTGTGTCCGGAACCAGTGAGAGTCTGGGACAGATCAAAGATGTGGTAGATAATATCAGCGCCAAACTTACAGATCTGACAGAGAAGCTGGACGGTGCATCCGAAGAGGAAATGATGGATATTCTGGTGCGTTTCCTTGGAGGAGATCCGGATAGTCTGGGGGCATATTTTGCATCTCCCGTAACCATGGAGACCATAGCCATGTATCCGGTGGCTACGTATGGTTCTGCCATGACACCGTTCTATTCCACACTGGCGATCTGGGTAGGTTCTACGATCCTGGTGGCACTGGTGAAAGTAAAAGCCTCTCCGAAAGGGCTTGAAAATGTACAGAGCTATCAATTGTATTTCGGCAGATATTTGCTGTTTTTCTTATTGGCACAGATTCAGGCAGCCATCATTGTGGCCGGAGATCTGTGGCTGTTAAAAGTAAACATTGTGGAACCGGGGCTGTTTTTCCTGGCGGCAAGCTTTACGGCTACGGCATTTTCCCTGTTGATCTATTCTCTGACACTGGCATTCGGAGATGTGGGCAAGGCCGTCTGCGTTATTGTTATGGTATTGCAGATCGCTGGTTCCAGCGGTACCTTCCCGATCGAACTGCTACCGGACACCTACCAGAAGATTTATATTTTCTTTCCCTTCCCCTATGCCATCCGGGCCATGCGTGAGGCACTGGCGGGTATGTACGGTACTGCCTATATGGAAGCACTGGCAAAATTGAGCCTGTTTATGATCGAGGGACTGTTGATCGGCCTGGTGATCCGGATCCCGTTCGTAAAACTGAACCATTTTGTGGAAGAGCGTATGGAAGACACTGAGTTAATGTGACACCTGTTCAGAACCATGAAAACGAAAACTCCGCAGGAGTGGGTTTGTGAATGAAGTTCCGAACAGGCAGAAAGGTAAAATCATGGAGAGAAATTACGAAGAAATTTTTCAGAAGGTTCTGGATTACGAGCAGGCCCTTCATGAGAAGAATAGAAAAAGAATAAAGATCGGTCTGAAATGTATCTGGATCGTCCCCTTGTTTTTTCTGGCACTGTTGTTCCTGACTGGCAGCAACAAGGTCATCTTCCTGATCCTGTGGATCGTGTCGCTGTTTGCCCTGTCAATCTATCTGATCGTTGTGGAATATATGGATTATAATCTGCAGGAGAAGATCATGGAGCTCAAAGGAGAAGAAGGCGATCTCAAAGCGGTGACTCCGACAGACTTTGACCGGGCGGCGCAGATCATCCGGGAGACCCGGAAACTGATTGGTGAAGGCCTGAATTCCCCGGCCGAGACCGGGACCGAAGAGGATCCGGAAGATGAAACCGAAGAGAATCCGGAAGACGAAAGCGAAGAGGAAAACGAAGACGAGACCGAAGACTGGGAGGATGGTGAATAGTATGTATAATATCTGGAAAATATTTACCACCGACATCCGCCGGATCAGCAATAATGTGGTGGCGGTCGTTATTATCATGGGACTCAGCATCCTCCCGGCACTGTATGCCTGGTTCAACATTTTCTCCAACTGGGATCCTTACGAGCCCGCAGCTACCAGTCAGCTGAAAGTAGCCGTGGCTTCCGATGATGCCGGGGCGGAGATCATGGGGCTGTCTCTGAACGTGGGAGACAGTGTGCTGGAGGCTCTGGGAGCCAATACCACTATCGGCTGGGTGTTCCCGGAGACCACGGAGGAAGCACTGGAAGGTGTGAAGAACAGTGATTACTATGCGGCATTGATTATTCCGGAGACGTTTACTCAGGAAATGCTGGGATTTATCGACGGTGAAGTGGATCATCCCACCATTTACTACTATGAAAATGAGAAAAAGAACGGTATTGCCCCCAAAATCACGGGAAAAGCGAAAAATGCTGTGCAGGAACAGGTAAATGCCACCTTTATCAGTACTGTGGCAGAAGCGGTGATGAAAGCGGGAAATGCCCTTTCGGTGGTGAATGCCGGCGGGCAGACCAGTGTGGAAGAATCTCTGGATACCATGCAGGCACAGTTGCAGGATTATGTGGTTATGTTACAGTCCTTCCAGAGTATTATGACCTCCGCGGAGATGATCATGGAGACCAGCCAGAATATGCTTCCGGATATGGATAATATGCTGGAGAATGGACGAAATACCATGATCGGTATGCAGACCATGATCAATTCCAGCGTCGATGCGGTTGACGTTATGGGAGATATGGTGAGCAGCAGTATGGATATGGTCACGGAAGCGTTGCAGTATCTGTCGGTCTTTTCTGATGGATTGCTGGAGCAGATGGGCAGCAACAATGTGGGAAGCACCACGGACACCGGATTGGGCACGGCCATCGGACTGGTACAGGGCATGCAGGCCAATATGGATGTGCTGGGAAGCCTGATCACCGGACAGGATGCTCAGATTCAGGAGATCAACCAGTCTCTGAAAACGATCGAAGCGGATCTGAAACAGCTGCAAGACAGCAAGGGAGATGTGGATCATGATATCAATACTCTGCGGGCACAGATCCGGGAACAGATCCAGATCTGCAACAAACAGCTGAATAATCTGATGAGTGATTACAATAACAATGTCAGACCTTCTTTCCGGGCTACCGGCAAATCCATGCAGCAGGCTTTCCTGAATGCCGCAGCGATGATGAACGGTACGGATGTGAATATGGATGAAATTTCCGATATTCTGAAAGAGTATCAGCAGACTTTGCAGGAAGGTAATGTCAGCCTGCAGGATTCCCTGGTGATCGCACAGGAACTGCTGGACAAGGTCAGCAAAATAGCAGATAATATAAAACGGATCACCGGTGCGGAGACCTATGAGGATATTTTAAGCGCTATGGCTGCCGATCCGACGGCGGTGGCAGACTTCGTATCTTCTCCGGTCAGACTGGAGACGGTACCTGTTTATCCGGTGGATCATTACGGCTCTGCGGCATCGCCGTTCTATACGATCCTGGCAATCTGGGTGGGAGCGCTGTTCCTGGTGGCTATTATTCACGTGGGTGTGAAACCCATTGAACCGGGGGATCATTATAAGGCGCATGAGAGATATTTTGGCAGATATCTGCTGTTTTTCCTGATCGGACAGGCACAGACACTGCTTATTGTTCTTGGGAACCTTTATTATATTGAGATACAGTGTCAGCACAGGTTTTTATACTGGCTGGCGGCAGCCGTGGCCAGTGCGGCATTCAGCTGCTTTATGTATTCTGTGACTTTCGCTTTTGGAAACGTGGGTGAGGCACTGGCTATTGTAGTCATGGTCATCCAGGTGGCGGGAAGCGGCGGAACGTTCCCTATCGAGGTTCTTCCGCAGGTATTCCAGTGGATCTATCCTTTCCTGCCGTTCCAGTTTGGCATGAAAGCGTTTAAAGAATGTATTGCAGGAATGTACGGCGTGGATTATTGGATCAATGTAGGAAAAATGACACTGTTCCTGATCGTAGCATTGCTGCTTGGTCTGGCGTTGGAGCCGCCGTTCCGCAAGCTGAATCATATGATAGAGAAGAGTAAAGAGAAGACAGGATTAATGATTTGATGCAGATGAAAAAAATGACTTCGGAAAAGAAACATAAAATTGCAACCATTGGCTTATGGCTGATCCTCATTCTGTGCACGGCGGTATTGTTCTCCCTGTGTCTCAGTGAGGGGATCGACTATGATGAAGCATACAGTTATCGCACCGCCCATGACAATACGATGATGGGAATCATTCGCGTGGTACTGGCGGCTCATGATACGGATGTGCCGGTATGGTATATGGGATTGCGGCTGTGGTCGTTTCTGGTAGGAGACGGCATTATTGCCTACAAAATGTTTGCATTGCTGGGAACGGTATTGTCCATGCTGCTGGGGCCTGTCGTGATCCGCAGGCAGTGGGGAGCGAAGACAGCAGCCCTTTATATGATCATGGTAAGCCTGACACCTGCAATGATGAAGATCAGTGTGAACAACAGAATGTATTCCTGGACGGTGTTTGGAGTTACCGTCTGCGGACTGACCGCTTATTTCCTGCGGGAGCGTCTGAACAGTAAGGCCCTGTGGACGATATTGTTTCTGACGACCTTCTGCGGTATTTTCAGTCATTACTTTACCGCGTTCAGTTACCTGTTTATCTACCTGTATCTGGTGGCGGTGATTTGGCAGCAGGACAGAAAACAGATCTGGAAGCCGTTTGTCTGTGGTGGTTCCGTTGTATTGCTTTTTGTGGCATGGCTGATAAAATCCGATTTCTTTCATCTGCTGGTTTCTGATGGAAACCCGACGAACCAGTCCAAATTCGGTATTTACGAATTTTTTGATTTCATTTTCGGAACCAGAGTGAAGTATGCGACCAAAATGGGAGAACTTCTTTTTGTACTGACACTGGTCTGCGCGATCCTCTTTTGGAAGCGGCTGGGGAGGAGAAACGGTGTTTTTGCGGTTCTGTGTACCTGTATTTTCCCAGTAAGCTATTTGATGGCGGCGCTGCTGGCATTACACGCGTCCCACTTTTTTACCTACCGCCATGTTATGCATAGCATGGGATTGTTCTGGCTGGGAATGGCTATCATTTTATCCAGGATCAATTTACAGGAATGGATCGCCTGTCTGTCCTTCACTGTGTGGATGGGAGTGTCGGCCTACGGAATCTCTTATCATGAAGAATATGGTACAATCTCATATCTGGAAGAGACGAAGGCATTTATAGCGGAGAATATGGAGCCGGGAGATGTGGTCGTCTACGATACGGATTCCCGCTTCGGACAGCTATTCGGATGCTATATGCCGGACCAGATCTTTTATACCATGGAAGAGGTGCCGGATCTGGAAGAACTGGTGGGGAAAAGAGTCTGGTATTTCCAGTGTTTCGGACATCTGCTGGAGGAATCGGATAAATATACCGTAACCTATGAAAATATGGGACATTATGGATTTCAGTATATGGACGGGAATACGGATTTTGATATTTTAAAGGTGAACATAACGGAGGAAACGGGAAATGATTAAATGGGTGGAAAGAGGAGTCCTGCTGGCAGCGATACTTTCCATGTTGTTTGTATGGCCGTATGGAGGAATCCGTGAAGATAAAAAGGACAGTTCCTTAAGTGAGGATTATGGATATACAGAGCCCCTGCAGGTGGGAGAATATGCTTCGCAGTATTTTGTTGCGGAGACAGATTTTCTGAAAACACTGGAAATCGCGGTGAACTATAATCAGGAGGAAGAACGGAACGGACTTCTGGGTCTAGAGATATGGAAAGAGGATCAGAAGATATATGAAGGTGTGATTCCTTATGATGCCATGGAATCGACAACATTTTTCCCTGCCGTCATCGAGACCCGGCTGAAAAGGGGCGCTGTATATGAATACCGGATCGTGAATCAAAGTATTTCCGAGAATCTGCCGCAGGTAGTATATACTATTACGGAAAAGGCGCATGTACCGGAAAATCAGCAACTGGTGGTACATGAAGCAACTGTGGACGGACAGGCATTGAACCGGTACACCTGGAGAGAGAAGCTGGATGCGGTCAGCGTATTGGAAATCGACAGTTTTATTGCAATCGTGGCTGCAATGATATATGCTGTGTTGGAACAATGGAAAAGAAAGGAAAAAAAGAACAATGAAGTGGGTTAAATTCAGAATAAAGACGGTAACGGAAGCGGAAGATATTATTATCAGCACCCTGTACGATCTCGGACTGGAAGGGGCACAGATCGAAGACAAGGTGCCCCTGACCGCCATGGAGAAGGAGCAGATGTTTGTAGATATCCTGCCGGACGGACCGGAGGATGACGGCATTGCCTATTTAAGTTTTTTTGTAGAGGAAAAAGAGGACGGCAGTCTGGAAGTGGCCGGGGAGAAAACCACGACCGAAGCTGTACTTGCGGATGTAAAGCGGGAACTGGAAGACTTACGCCAGTTTATGGATATCGGCGAGGCATCTGTTGTGGTAGATGAGACGGAGGACATTGACTGGATCAACAACTGGAAACAGTATTTCCACCAGTTCTATATCGATGATATCCTGGTGATCCCTTCCTGGGAAAATATCAAACCGGAAGATACTGACAAGATGGTGCTTCATATCGATCCCGGTACGGCATTTGGCACCGGCATGCATGAGACCACACAGCTGTGTATCCGTCAGCTGCGTAAGTTCATCACTCCTGAGACAGAGCTTTTGGATGTCGGCACCGGCAGCGGTATTCTGGCAATTTTATCCCTCATGTTCGGGGCAAAACATGCCGTGGGAACCGATCTGGATATCTGTGCTGTGGAAGCTGTGGCACAGAACTGCGAAGTGAATGGAATCGATCCGGCACAGTTTGACATGATGATCGGCAATATCATTACAGACAAAGAAGTGCAGGACAAGGTAGGCTATGAGTGTTATGATATCGTGGTGGCCAATATTCTGGCAGATGTACTGGTACCGTTGACTCCTGTCATCGTACATCAGCTGAAGAAGGGCGGTATCTACATCACCTCTGGCATCATTGATGACAAGGAGCAGACCGTGGTGGAGGCTGTGAAGGCCGCTGGATTGGAAGTACTGGAAGTGACCTACCAGGGAGAATGGGTCAGCGTTACCGCAAGAAAGAATTAAGCGCTTAAAATAGGAGTTTCTATGTATCAGTTTTTTGTAGAACCGGAACAGATCGACGTGGCAGCGAAGAGCGTTATCATCCGGGGAACCGATGTGAATCATATCAAAAATGTACTGCGGATGCGCCCCGGCGAAGAAGTGGCTGTCAGCAATGGAATCGACGGGAAGGAATATCGCTGTGGGATCCTTGCACTGGAAGAGGACTGTGTCCGTCTGGAGCTTCGTTTTATCAAGGAAGACGGAGTAGAGCTTCCGGCGAAGATCTATCTGTTCCAGGGACTGCCCAAGGCGGACAAGATGGAGCTCATCATCCAGAAGGCTGTGGAACTGGGAGCCTTTCAGATCATTCCGGTGGCTATGAAACGCTGCGTGGTGAAATTGGATGAGAAAAAAGCGGACAGCAAAATAAAGCGCTGGCAGGGAATTGCGGAAGCAGCCGCCAAGCAGAGCAAACGAGGCGTGATCCCGACGGTGGCACCGGTTATGAGTTATGTGCAGGCGGTGAAAACGGCTTCTGAAATGGATCTGAAACTGGTACCTTACGAGCTGGCGGAAGGAATGCCACAGACGAAACAGCTCATCGAAAGCGCAAGACCCGGACAGCAGATCGCTATTTTCATCGGCCCGGAGGGCGGATTTGATCCGGAGGAGATAAGACTTGCCACGGAGGCGGGAATTCAACCGATCACTTTGGGGAAACGGATCCTGCGGACGGAGACGGCCGGATTTACGACTATCGCATGGCTGATGTATCAGTTGGAAAATTAGACAGCGGACGGCACGGATCGCCTGCCTGCGGCATATTTTAATCATAAGAAGAATATAGTAATTATTCAGAGCAAAAGGAAAGCCCGGAAGAGTCGATTTGGCGAATAGGGCGCTGAATAGTTACTGAAGAGATAGATAGCAAGGAGAAGAAGAGAATGGAAGTCTATATGGACAATTCCGCTACCACAAGGACATTCCCGGAAGTGGCAGAGTTGATGACGAAGATCATGTGTGAAGATTACGGTAATCCCTCCAGCCTGCATATGAAGGGAGTGGAGGCAGAGAAATACCTCCGCTATGCCAAGGAGACTCTGGCAAGGATTCTGAAGGTGGAGGAGAGAGAGCTTTTATTTACTTCCGGGGGAACGGAATCCGATAATATGGCACTGATCGGCTGCGCCCTGGCGAATTGCCGCAGAGGCAATCATCTGATCACGACGCAGATCGAACATCCCGCTATCCTGCAGACCATGCGTTATCTGGAGACCCAGGGGTATCGTGTCACTTATCTGCCGGTGGATCCCTGCGGACGTATCCGGCTGGAAGACTTACGCAGAGCCATGACACCGGAGACCATTCTGGTATCTATCATGCACACGAATAACGAGATCGGAGCCCTGCAGCCCATTGAGGAAGCCGGAGCTCTGATCAAACAGATGAACCCGGATACGCTGTTCCATGTGGATGCGGTACAGGGATTCGGAAAATCCCGGATCTATCCCAAGAAGATGCACATTGATCTGCTGTCCGTCAGTGGACACAAGATCCACGGACCGAAGGGCGTCGGACTGCTGTATGTAGGGGAACGGGTGAAGATCCAGCCCATCGTATTCGGTGGCGGACAGCAGCAGAACCTCCGCTCCGGTACCGAGAATGTGCCCGGTATTGCGGGACTTGCAAAAGCAGCGGAAATGCTCTATAGTCATTTTGATGAGGATCATGCCAGACTCTGCGCCTGCAAGAGACGATTTATCGAGGGCGTAAGACAACTGAATCAGGTGACGGTCAACGGACTTCTGCCGGATGCACCGTACGGTGAGGGAACGGCGGCACACATTGTCAGCGTATCT
>OODU01002901.1_pt1 | contig 13964 bp, 20 predicted proteins | sample 1671171 | NCBI WGS metagenome assembly OODU01 (sample SAMN06348129, study PRJEB24527) | human gut metagenome | biome: human gut; feature: ankylosing spondylitis patient; material: feces | host: Homo sapiens | place: China | collected 2015-10
CTCAGTGCGCGGGAGACCCCCACCACCGGCATTGCAAGCAGCTCGAAATCGAAAGGTTTTGGGCTGCTTTTCTTTTTCTGCTCAGTTTCTTATACTTTGGCGTTTTCTGGGAAGATACTGACGATTGCATTCGCCGAGGACACCTTATCTCGTGCGATTTCCGTTACTGTTCCGTTGACCTTTGCGGTCACAACCGTATGCTGAATGCTGATTTTCTTGTTCTCAAAGTCAATGGCATCCCATTTCAAACCAACAATTTCACTGCGCCGCAGCCCGTAGAATGCAGCCATGATGACGCCAAACTCCGAAGGGTCACCTTGAATCACTTTGAAAAGCTGCTCCAGTTCTTCACCGCTGTAAATCTCCGACTTGAACTTTTCTTTACGAGGACGTTCAACGCGATCTGCCGGGAAAGATGGGAGGAGTTTTCGTGGATACGATCAAGCGTGTTCAGGATTTGATGCAAGCGCGTGATATGAATCTGTGTGTGTTGGCAAAGAAATGCGGAATATCGTACTCCACAATCCAAACCACTGCTCGTCGGGGAGGCCAGTTGAGCGTAGAGACGATTGAAAGAATCTGTCTGGGTTTGTTATGGCTCCCCATCGCCGCAGCAATCCACAGGCGGTTTTGAAAGATAAATCTCCTTCATTTTCATTTTCTGCTTAACGGCAGCAATTAAAAAGACCCCCGCAGCGTATGATTTGACGCTGCGGGGTTTCTCAATTGTTCGGTTTGTATTGCAGCACCTTCTGGGAGAACGTCCGATCGAAGAACTGGATGAAGGGCCCAAGGCAGAACGCACAGATCAAGGTGCCAAGGCCCACAAGGCCACCCAGCAGCCAGCACAGCAGGGCGCTGAGCGCATCGGTGAAGATGCGGCACCCGAAGTACGGGCAGGGTGTGTAGTCCCGCAGACCGAGGGAAAGGTAATCGTAGGGCGCGATGCCGAGGTCGGCGGTCTGGTAGAGCGAAGCGCCCAGCGCCGTGACCAGCACCGCCGCGATGACCCACGCCAACTGCACCGCCAGCGACGGCGCGTCGCCGAAGTGGGCGTGAATGGGGTCATAGAACGCCGTGACAATGTACCCGATGCAGATGCCGTTGACGAAGGTGCCAAGGCCGATGTACTTGCGCCCGAACCAGAATTCCAGCAGGAAAAACAGGATGTTCGTGCACAGGTTCTGGGTGCCCAGCGAGATGCCGAGCAGCTCCGCCAGCCGCATGTTCAGGGCGCTGATGGAGTCGTTGCCGAGGTGGGACTGCTTGAAAAGCGCAATGCCAAGGGCGATGATGATGATGCCCGCCACCATGCCCACCACCCGCCGGGCAGTCGGTTTGCGCAATGCGGTGCCGTTCATAGGGGATTCTCCTTTAGCGTTTCTTTTCCCCTATTATACGCCTGCTTTGGGCGGGAGACAAACTATTTATGGAAAGATACAACGATATACGGGGATTGCCTTACCCCTTTAATCTCGCCTCAATCCGTTCTTTCTCCAGCCCCTCCCCGATCACGATGAGCACTTCCTGCCCCTTGGGGATAGCGTTTGCCGTCAGGCCGTCGGCGGTGGCGTTCAGCTTCACCCCGCCGTTCTCGTCCTGTACGAAGCCTTTCGCCCGCAGCACATGGCCGCACGCGGGGTCGGTGAAGAGGGCCGGGATATTCTGTTCGAGCTGCTGGCATGAGAGGCCCAGCTCCAAAAAGTAGGCCGAACCAAAGGCCCTATGCGGTTGGCGTTACCCGCTTCTAATTATAGCAAAAGGAGGTTCTTTTTCTACCGTTTCGACGCTACGGCTCTTTTCTTCCACAAGCATAGCTTGTGGTTTTCTCTATGAATAAGAGCGGGGCCTTGCAAAAGGCTCCGCTCTTGTTGTCTAAGAAAGCATTACCATTTCGAGACAGAAAGAATATACTTATATTAGCTAAATTCCAATACTAGATGGAGGGACTATTATGGCTAGACCAAAAGGAAGCAAGAATGCAGTGCGTACCAAGAAAGCAAATATTGACTATGTCACTGCTGTTGTTGTCCCAGTAGGACTGCACAAGTTTTCCGGCCACATCCGCCAGCTGCTGGCCAAAACTTTCGCTGTGAACGCCATAGTTTTCTGCCAACATAGACCTGACCGGCTCTTTCAGAGAGTCATTGATCTGCCACAGGTCCGGGTACAGGGCGTTTCGCCGCGGTGCCGTATCAGACACATCAAAGACATAGTGCAGGCGCGGGTATCCGCCGGATTCATCCAGCAGCGCAATGCCCTTGGAACCACGCCGGACGTAACGGTTCATTTTATTGTTCCATACATCATACTCGGCACAGGCCGTAGCATCCGGTCTTTGGGCATAGATCATCAGCTGATCCGGGTAACTGTATTTATACAGCCGTGCCGCTGTGATCAGAAATGCTGCCCAGTGCTCCCACTGTCGCGAAAAGCTGTCTGCCGTTTTGCAGGCAAGTGCAAGATATTCTTCGGTTTTGTTTGGTATTTGAAGCCTCCTTTCAGTTTCAGGGTACAAAAAGAGCGGGCAGCCGTTTCATCGCTGCCCGCAGAGGTATGGAATGATTTACTTATTTGATAAACTGGAAGTTGTTACTCAATCAAATTCCGTAATGAATAACCCATTTATTTTTGTCCAATGCCTTTTTTAACAGTTTCTTTAATTCGCACAATTCAGGAATATCAGCAATGCTATCAATAAACGCCTTTAATGAACAGGGCGGAACAAGTGTAACACCACAATATGCAAGCCCTTTGCCTTTAACAGAAAGTGTATGCCAATAAAAGTCAATGGATGAAAGTCTTTCAACAACACCTTCTAAATCTTTATCATCAACAGAAATGCATTCGTATTTCCACGGTTCATATTCGTCATATCGCTCGCTCTGCCGAGGAGTATTCATCATAATTCCAAACTCATGTTTTGCCATATACCATCACCTCCGCAAATCCCGATTTATCAAATTAAACAGGGATGTTCAGTTCCGCTCGAATCCAAGATAACGGGTACCCTGAAAACTCAGCTTTCCAATGTCGCCCTCCACAAGCATTCCGTAGTCCGAACCACTTACGGTAAGCTCCATGCGGTCGCCGCTCTCTACCTGAAAGGTCACATAATAGGTCGTGAACGTATGCGCCATCGTATCGTCTGTATGGTGGCGAGAAACTTCCGTTCGCTTTGCCACAACCGTTGCCGGAACAGTCAGCCGCGGCGAATGGTTGTTTTTATTCCATGTGCTGATATTTCCGATGATGGTGTATAGGATCATACCCAAAACCACAAGGAACAGGATGGGAAACAGAATGCTGAACAGCATATCAAATCCAGCGTAAAACATCTTATTCCTCCAAAATTTCTTCCAGCAGGTCCTTTACATCGTCCAGAAAAGATTCTTCTCCGAGGGTGTTCACCTTGAAGAACACCGCTTGACTGCCGCCCGCTGTAATTGCAGACAGCCGAATCGGGCTATCTCCATTCTGGAACATGGTCAGTGTCAGACTCAGGCGGTTGCCGCCCATCATGCTGTACCGTTCAAACACACGGACACTGCACCGGGCATCGCCCTCTTTGAAATCACTGCCTGCCTCTAAATCTGCCGACCAACTGCTGTCCGGGATTTCTTGTTCCAGCTTCCGAAGCAGCTTGTCAAAGTTTTTGTTTCGGATGGTCTTTTCAAAGATTGCCATAATGGTTCCTCTGTTATGCCAACGAAATTCGGTTCCTTTATCTGGAATACGAGCGAAGCTGCCGAAAAATTGCAGAGAAGCTCCTCTCAATAACCGAAAGCCAGTGCGCCGCCATCCACGGCAAAATCCTGTCCGGTGATGTAAGCGGCACCATCGCCCACCAGGAACTCGGCCATCTTACCCAAGTCGCGGGTGTCACCGTAGGCGTGCAGCGGCATCCGGTTCAGAATTTTCTGCTCCCGGGCTGCGTCCACTACCTGCTCGTTCATTTTGCTGCGGAACCACCCCGGCGCAATGCTGTTGACGGTGATGTTGTCCTGCGCCCACTCCACGGCCAGAGCGCGGGTCATCGCCAGCACAGCGCCCTTGCTGGCACAGTACGGCACCACCTCGCTGAAGCCCAGATGGGCGCTCATGCTGGTGATGTTGATGATGCGACCCTTGTCCGCACTTTTCTTCAGATAGGGGTAGCAAATCACACTCATCTGGAACAGATATTTGACATTCACATTCATGATATTGTCAAACTGCTCCATGGGAAAGTCCTCGGCCCGGCATTTATAGCTGACGCCTGCGTTGTTTACCAGAAAATCCAGACAGCCGTTATGCTTTGCGGCCAGCTCCGCCACCAGTGTTTTCATAGCTTCTGCATTGCCGATGTCCCCCTGCAGATGGACAACGCCCGGTGCACTTTCGCCTACCCCCTCTTTGGGCTTGCCGGTGCGGCTGATGACATAAACTGTCGCTCCGGCCTGAGCCAGCACATTTGCGATCTGGAAACCGATTCCGCTGCTGCCGCCGGTGACGATACCGGTCTTTCCCTTCAAACCTGCCATAAAAAGCACCTCTTATCTTTTATCTGCGACCTGAAAGCTGTCAGCTTCAGTATATCATACCTTTGCAGGATGCGAAAGCTCTTATGTACGCCGCCCGCAGGCGGCAAAAATCAGTTCATTGGAAATTCCAGTCCTGCAAACTCGGCATCCGTCAGCCGTTTCAGCTTTTCAATGACCTGCTCTGACAGTTCCCGCAAAGCAGTTTCATCCGGCATCAGGTAGCACTGCATCAGCCGCAGCTCCCGCACCAGCCCCTGCCGGGTGCCGGTATTGTAGAGCATCATCAGCATCAGCTCATCATGGTTAAATTGCATGGTCATTCCTCCCCTTCCGGCACTTTGTGGGATTGCATTCCGGCATATCGCATTTCGCCTTGAGTTGGCCCAGCACCGAAGATCGTTCCTGCTTACTTGCGCTCCGCAATGTCGCTCATCTTGTTGAAGAAGCCGGAAACGGCACGCTCCATGCCGTCGATTTTGCGGCTCATGTTCTCAATGGTCTTTGCGGTCATGGGCAAAGATGCCCCTGCCCTCTGCGCTGGTTTCCGCCGCACGGACAGAGTGCGGAACAGGCTGCTCAAACACCCGGGGTTTGCTGCCGTACACCTGCCGAATCAGTGCAGCGATTTCCCTGCCGTAATTGGTGCGGCTGTCCGTCATGGTCATCAGGATACCCTCGATTTTCAGCTTCGGGTTGATTTGCTGGCGCACTTTCTGGATGGTCTGCAGCAGCTGCTCCAGTCCCTTTGCCGAAAGGTACTGCGCCTGCACCGGAATCAGAGTGGTATCCGCTCCCGCAGCATTCTGCGTTTTGAAGAGCAGGTATGCACCAGAAGATTCACGATTTGATCGATGGTGTCCTCCTCATCCGGGCAGACCCGGAGCAGCAAGTCCACCTCCAACGACTGCATAAAATATGCTTCCAGCCGTGTGCACTCATCCGGTTCGTCCTCCGCATCGGAAGAGAAAGGATCAGGTTCACTCCCCTCGGTTTTATTCCACTCAGTCTTATTTCCTCGTGATTTTGCCGTCTCCGGCTGCGCTGAATCCGCGGCACCGGAACCGTTCTTTCCACGATTGCGGCATCGCGGGTCTGCAAAGTTTTTGACGTAAATCAGATTGGGTTTTCCCAGTCCACGCCGTTTGCGCTCAATCAGTCCAAACTTTTCCAATTCCCGGAACAGTTTGGTTGCCTTGTTGTCTGCGCAGCCCAGTGCATCCATCACTTCCTGCACAGGAAAAATGATATACACCCTTCCCTGCTCATCCAGCCATCCGTTTTTCACCGACAGCCCCATGCGGTCCAACAGGATGCCGTACAGCGTTTTGGCATCAGTGGACAGGTCCTTGAATTTTATGTCCCGGAATAAAATTTTGGGCACCCGGAAATACGAGAACATCTCGCCCGACTGCCCATAGAAATAGTCAAACATCCTGACTTCCTCGCTTGTTCTGCCTTGTCACATCCTTGACACCTCCGTTCGTAGTATGATGAAATATGTATGACTATCGTTATTTTTCTTTACAAGATGGCCTGCCATGCTACAATAGCCGCATCTACGGCCACCGGACAACAGGAAAGGAGTATCTCATGGCCAAAACTGCCGACACCATTGCCATCTATTCCCGCAAATCCCGCTACACCGGCAAGGGCGAAAGTATCGGAAATCAGATCGACCTCTGCCGCGAATATATCCGCACCCACTATGGCGATGCCGCAGCACAGCAAGCGGTCATCTTTGAGGACGAGGGCTTTTCCGGCGGCAACCTGAACCGCCCGGATTTCAAAAAGATGATGACTGCGGCCAAGGACCGGAAATTCAAGGCCATTGTGGTCTACCGTCTGGACCGCATCAGCCGAAACATCAGCGATTTTTCCAGCCTGATCGAAGAGCTTGGACGGCTGGGCCTGACCCCTGCCCTATGCCATCCGGGTCACACCATGCTTTCCCTGCCGAAAAGATGCCGAAACGCAAAAAGCCCCCGGAGAGCCTTTGGGTAGTACTGCTCCCCTGTCATATACTCATCCTGCCACAGACTACCTTTTTCTACAAGCAGAAAACGATTCTGAACCCTCTTTCCCCGTTCATATTGTATGGGAGAACGGTTTTGGAGGTGTTCCGTATGCTGTTGACCCTGCTGCAATTTTTTGCATCCAAATTCCTCGTGCTTGCGCTCCATCTGGAAGCGGGCAGTTTCCCCCGCCCGCTCAGCCCACAGGAGGAGATCCGGACCTTCGCCGCCCTGCGGGCCGGCGATCCATCCGCCCGGGAAAAGCTCATCCGCCACAATCTGCGCTTAGTGGCGCACATCGCAAAGAAATACTATGCTCTCCCCTCTGAGCAGGACGATTTGATTTCCATCGGCACCATTGGCCTGATGAAAGCCGTGGACACCTTCGACTCCACCCGCCGGGCGCGCTTCTCCACTTATGCCAGCCGGTGTATCGAAAACGAGCTCCGGATGCACTTCCGGCGGGAGCGGAAGAACGCCCCCACCCTCTCGCTTCAGGAGACTCTTGATGCCGGAAAGGAAGACTCTGCCCTCACCCTCGCCGATGTGCTGCAGGACGGCTTCTGCATGGAGGACAGCTGCGAAAAACAGGACGATGCCCAGCGCCTGCGCCGCCTCATCGAGGGCCTGCCTGCCCGGGAGCGGAAACTCATATTGTTAAGGTACGGTCTGGCGGGCCAGCCGCCGCTGACCCAACTGGAAACGGCAAAGCTGCTCCAAATAAGCCGGAGTTACGTTTCCCGGCTTGAAACACACGCACTGGAGCTTTTGCGGGCCAGATGGGAGCAGCCTTAGCTTCCTCTTGCATTCCTCACCGAACTGTGGTACAATACTAAGGCACACGAATCGTGTGCCTTGTCGGACAGCGCCTGCTGCGTGGTTCGGCATACGGATGCGGGTCCTGTACGATGGAGCCGCAGTGAACCAGGTCAGGTGGGGAACCAAGCAGCCTTAAGCGGCGCGCCCCGTGCGTTTCAGTCAGCCTGCATCCGTATGCCGAGTTACGCAAGGCGGGGGTCAAACCCCGTCAGCGCTGTCCGATTTTTTATTACTGACGGGAGGGAAGCACCGATGTATCGCGCATTATACCGCAAATGGAGACCCCAGCGGTTTGAGGATGTCGTCGCACAGCGCGGCATCGTCACGGCGCTGCGCAATCAGGTAGCGTCGGGCCGCGTAGGCCACGCCTACCTGTTCACCGGCGTGCGCGGCACAGGCAAGACCACCTGCGCGAAGATTTTTGCCAAGGCGGTCAACTGCCTCCACCCCCATAACGGCGACCCCTGCGGCGAGTGCGAGATCTGCAAGAGCATCGACAACGGCAGCATCCTCGACGTGGTGGAGATGGACGCCGCGTCCAACAACGGTGTGGACGACATCCGCGACCTGCGGGACGAGACAGCCTACACCCCCAGTGCCTGTCATTATAAGGTATACATCATCGACGAGGTACACATGCTGTCCACAGCGGCCTTCAACGCCCTGCTGAAAACGCTGGAGGAGCCGCCCGCCCACGTCATCTTCATCCTCGCTACTACCGAGATCCAGAAAGTCCCGGCCACCATCCTCTCCCGCTGCCAGCGGTACGATTTCACCCGCATCGGGCCGGAAGACATCGCCCAGCGGGTCGAGTATATCGCCGGTCAGGAGGGCTTAGAGTTGACGACCGGTGGTGCAGAGCTCATCTCCCGTCTGGCTGACGGTGCCATGCGCGACGCCCTCTCGATCCTCGACACCTGCGCCGGCGTGACCGCAAAAATCGATGCCGATGTTGTCCGCCGGATGGCGGGCGTCACCGACCGGAGCTACCTGTTCCATATTTCGGATGCTCTGGAAGCGCAGGACGGCGCAGCGGCGCTGGCTCAGCTGGCCGCACTGCGGCAGCAGTCGGTGGATGTGAAGCGTCTGACGGAAGAGCTCATCGCCCACTACCGCGCCCTGATGCTGGCGGCTCTGCCCGGCGGGCAGAACCTGCTGTCCGGTGTTTCCCCCGAAGAGGAACAGCAGTACCTCGAAAAAGGCCCTCAGCTGGGCCAGCGGGAGGCCATCCGGGCCATCCGTACGCTGGGCAACGCCCTTGAGCATATGACCCGGGGCAGTGACCAGCGCATCGAGCTGGAACTGGCCCTCTTCACCCTCTCGGAGCCGCCGCAGGCCGCAGCTGTCCCCGTGGCGGCAATGCCTGTGCAGGCTGCCACTCCTGCCGCACCGGTCGTCCGGCCCTTTGTTGCGGCACCGATCCAGTCTGCGCCGCAGCCTTTCATGAGTACACCTGCTGCACCCGTGGAACCTATGGCCGCACCGGCAGCGGAAAAGGAACCTGCTCCTGCGCCCGTTGTAGAGTCGAAGGCCGCTGTCCCGGATATTCCGGAGTCCCCCGCGCCCGCAGACGAAGAGCTTCCACCACCGCCCGACGAGCCGCCGGTGACGGAGTCGGCCCCCCTGCCCTGGGATGAGCCGACTGCGCCGGTCACTGCGCCGGTACCGCCCGTACCGGAAGAGAGCCTGGTTGAGCCCGCTGCAACGGTCTCGCCGGCAGCACCTGCCCCGGAGTACACCGCCGACCCGGCTCTCAGCCGACCCCGCAAGGTGGCCGCAGAGGGCGTCAATCCCTTCGAGCAGTGGAGCGAGGTCGTCAAGCTTTTACAGGAGAAGGACCCGATGCTCCACAGCTATCTGCGCAAATCGAAGGCGTACTTCGATGGCACACGGGTGCTCATCGACGGCGGCAAGACCTTCCGGGACTTCATCCGTGTCAACAAGGACAGCCAGCGGCTCATCAAAAAGCTCATCGCGCAGGTGTCAGGCGTCGCGGTGCCTATCGGCCCCTACGAGCCCCGCACCGCCGCAAGGCACACCTCCAATGCCGAACAGTCACTCCACGCGCTGGAAAAGCTGGGTCTGGACGTGAGCATTGAGGACAGCGCGAAGAAACGAAAATAACCTCTCAGTCTGCTTCGCAGACAGCTCCCCTACCGAGGGGAGCCTCTGGCGAAGAGGTAAAGTTTTCCGGTATGCCAAAGCCTCCCCTCGATAGGGGAGGTGGCACGGCATCAGCCGTGACGGAGAGGTTTTCTATAAAAGCTCAATCGAACATCAAAAAGGAGAACCAATTATGAAAGCAAGAATGCCCGCAGGCTTTGGCCGCCCCGATATGAACGCCCTGATGCGTCAGGCTCAGAAGATGCAGGATGACATGAAGGCCAAGCAGGCCGAGCTGGAAGCCGCCGAGTACACCGGCAGCGCCTCCGGCGAGATGGTCACTGTCCGCATGAACGGCAAGCACGAGATCCTTGGCATCACCATCAAGCCCGAGGCCGTTGACCCCGACGACATCGAGATGCTGGAAGACCTGGTGGCCGCCGCCGTCAACGCCACCGTCAAGCAGGTGGACGAAACTGCCGAGGCCGAGATGGGCAAGCTGACCGGCGGTCTGAACATCCCCGGCCTCTAAGCGGGAGGGATACGCATGGGTTACACCGCAGCGCCGCTGGAAAAGCTTATTGAGCAGTTCAGCCAGTTCCCGGGCATCGGCCGCAAGGGCGCGACCCGGATGGCCTATCAGGTGCTGAGTATGTCGGACGCGGACGCCGCGGCACTGGCCGAGGCCATCCAGAACGCCCACACCCGGCTCCACCGCTGCCGCGTCTGCCAGAACTACACCGAGGCGGAGCTCTGCCCCATCTGTTCCAGCGCCAAGCGGGACCGCTCCACCATCTGCGTGGTCGAGACGCCCCGCGATGTGCAGGCCTTTGAGCGCACCCGGGAGTACCACGGCCTGTATCATGTCCTCCACGGCCTCATCAGCCCCATGGACGGCATCGGTGCCGAACAGCTCTCGGTGAAGGAGCTGTTGGCCCGGCTGGGCAGCGGCGAGGTGAAAGAGGTCATCATGGCCATGAACCCCACCGTCGAGGGCGAGGCCACGGCCATGTATCTGGCAAAGCTCATCAAGCCCCTGGGCATCAAGACCACTCGTCTGGCCTACGGCCTGCCCGTGGGCGGCAGCCTCGAGTACACCGATGAGACGACGCTTTATCGCGCGCTCTCCGGCCGCGACGAGCTGTAAAGAGCAGATTTTATAGAACCTTAACGATTCTTTCAAAAATCGCTCTTGAAAATCCAGCAAAATGTGATATAATGACAAGACAGTAAAGGAAAGGAGGCGCGCTTCATGGCACCTGCCAAGGAACGTCCGGCGACAAAGACCATCGCCACAAACCGCGAGGCGCGTCACGAGTATTTCGTGCTCGAAGCGCTGGAAACGGGCGTCGAGCTGAAAGGTACCGAGGTCAAGAGCCTGCGTGCCGGCGGCGTCAACCTGAAAGACAGCTGGGTCGATATTGAGGACGGCGAGCTGCTGGTCAAGGGAATGCACATCACTCCCTACGACCACGGCAACATCTTCAATCAGGACCCTCTGCGGGTGCGGCGTCTGCTGGCCCACAAGACCGAGATCCGGCGTCTGCACCAGCAGTGTAAGCTGCAGGGCTATACTCTCGTTCCCCTTTCTCTCTACTTCAAGCATGGCCGCGTCAAGATGGAAGTCGGCCTGTGCAAGGGCAAAAAGCTCTACGACAAGCGTGCCGACGCCGCCAAGCGCGACGCCAAGCGCTCCATCGACCGGGCTGTGAAGTCCAACGGCAAATTCTACTAGATCTCTTTCAGGCAGCATTCCTGCCCTGAGAACACCAAGCTTTCTGCGCATGGCAACATGCGCTTTATGGGGGCGTAAAGGTTTCGACGGGGGGAGCGAGGCCTGGGCAGCGGGTAGCAGTGGGGGAACTGCTCTAAACTCCTCCAAAAAATTAACTGACAACAATAATTATCAGTTGCTCGCAGCCTGAGTGCTGCGCGTTCCGCCCACTCTTGTGTCGTGTGGGGCCGGGGCGTCCTTTAGACACAGCACCTGAACGGACCTAAGCTTTGCGGACCGGCAGGAACTCATGAAGCTACTGAAGCGTTAGCCTGACGACCGGCGTGACGCGGAGGGAATGTTGTAGATCGCCTGCACCCGGAGACACCTACGCTGAACTCTTTTCGGACATGGGTTCGACTCCCATCGCCTCCACCACACGTGAGCCAGACGAACCCTCTGTGCTCCACCAAAGGGAAGAGCCTCACCGCTTTGCAGTGAGGCTCTTCCCTTTTCATCTTATAGCATCCTTATCCCATGAAATCAAGCAGCACGTCGATGTCCTGACTGATGGCGCGGAGATAGTCAGCTCCGCCGCGCCGGCCGTCATAGTTCCGGACGCGGCTGCTCATCTCATCCAGGAGCTCTTCCTTCCGCACCAGAACGGGGTCTCCGATCCACTCGTCTTTCTCTATAAAAGCTTCCAGCTGCTCATATTCTTTTATGATACGGACGTTGGACAGGTTCTCCGGGAGGGTACGGGCATCGAACCAGTCCGGCTGCGCGTGAAAGTCCAAAGGCGGCAGCGGGTCCAGCGGCTCATCGGCGTCCCACACATAGGGATGCCGGTCATCTTCTTCCGGCGTCTTCTTGAAGCGTCCTACCCGGTTCTCGGCCTTGCCGACCGTCTCATAGTGGTTGAACAGCGCCTCAGCATCGTAACCATAGAGCTCGTAGGCGTCCGAATAGCGGTCTGCATAGTCCTTGTACTGGAACGTCTCGACGCTCTCCGTCCCCGGGGTAAGGTCAAGCCAGATGCTCACCGCCTCCGCATGGGTGGGCAGAGCTGCCATGACCGTCAGGGCCAGAACGCCCGATGTGACCGCCGCAATAAATTTTCTTCGCATGATAAAACCTCCTTTTTATGAGCGGTTCATCCCAGAATCGAGAATCTCCGCACTTCTACATTGTTATTCTCCACGCCGGAGCAGTCCTGAAAGACTTTATGCCGTATCCGGCCCCGGATGGTGTTGCCGCTGACTTCCTTCGTGCTGGTGATGCCGTAGCCGAGGGAGACGTCCAGCGTATTTCCTTTCAAGGCGCTGAGCTGATAGCAGATGCGCCGCCCGTTATCGCCGCTCAAGGTGATGCGGCTGTTCTGGATGACCGTGCTGCCGTCGGCACGGTCATTGCCCCGGGCCAGCATGGGGTTCGCGCCCTTTTTCATATCGTGCTTTGCCATGCTGTCCGGCTGTCTCATGGTGATGTCGCAGTTGTCCACGACGGCGCGGGTCTTATCGCCTACCATACGGAAAATGGTCTCGCAATACTCCGCACGGACGGTGCAATCCTCCATCCGGACGTCTGTGATGCCGCTCTGCCCCAGCGTGATGAACCACACCGGGCGATGATCGGCATCCAGCCCCTCCTGTGTCTGTGTCTCATAGAAGCTGCAGCCCGAGAGGACGACATCCCGCACCGCGCCGCCCCATCCCCAGACCGCCAGCAGCTCGTCGGCACCGGACTTGTAAAATTCACAGTTCTGGAAGCGGATATTCCGGCTCTCCACCCTGTCTGTCCAGTTGCGCACCCAGATGCCGCCGGACGCGCCGGAGGTCATCTGGCGGAATACACAGCCCTCAAAACGGATATTCTCGTTGCCGCCATACAGGTCGGCGGCGCAGCGCCCCCACTCGTTGGGCTCACAGTCGAAGGTGCAGCCCACAAATTCCACATTGCGGGCGAGCATCACCCGGAGCATATAGTTGGCCTGACAGCTGTCCGCTGCCCGGAAGGTCACATTTTCCAGCCGGACGTCGTGGGCGCGGTCATCATCGGAGTCTTTCATAAGCTCCACCGCCACACGGTCCTCTCTCAGGTCAGGGTACTGAATATCACTGAGCAGGACAGCGCCGTTTCCCTGGATGGTCAGTCCGCTGGGCAGCCCGAGGCAGGAGGAGAAGCGGTAGACCGCCCCCGCCGTCAGCTCGAGAGGCCGACCGGACGCGCTGGCCTGCTGCATCGCGGCCTGCAGAGCCCGCAGGTCGTCCGCGATACCGTCGCCCTTCGTCCCGAACTGTTCCGGCGTAACGCCGGTACTCACCGGACGAGCCGTACTGCTCTGAGCAGCAGACGCTGTGACCGCCTGAGCCGGGGTCGCAGCCGCCGTTTCGCTCTTCTGTCCACAGCCGCACAAAAGCAGCACCGCCATGAGGACGAAGGCCAAAGCTTTTATTTTCACGTTCGAATGTTCTCCTTCTCTGCCGGGGCTTCTTATGCTTATCATACCATAAACCGCAGTCGATGTACAGCCAAAAGAGCCGCTGCCCGCAAAATGCGGCAGCGGCTCTTTTCAGCTTTTCAGTTCAGTCGGGTGTCAGCTCAGGACTGGCAGGCGGTGATGAGGCTCATCTTGTAGACCTCGTCGGCGTTGCAGCCACGGGACAGGTCGTTGATAGGAGCGTTCAGGCCCTGCAGGATGGGGCCGTAGGCAGCGTAGCCGCCCAGACGCTGTGCGATCTTATAGCCGATGTTGCCGGCCTCGATGCAGGGGAAGATGAAGGTGTTGGCCTG
>OODU01002902.1_pt1 | contig 13963 bp, 11 predicted proteins | sample 1671171 | NCBI WGS metagenome assembly OODU01 (sample SAMN06348129, study PRJEB24527) | human gut metagenome | biome: human gut; feature: ankylosing spondylitis patient; material: feces | host: Homo sapiens | place: China | collected 2015-10
CTATACCCTTTTTCAGTCTCACAAATTTTGTGGGACTTTTTTCGTTTCAGCTATTGACTTTTGTTTGCAGGACTCCAAATAAAATACCCCCTTTACAGCGCACATAGCTCTGCAAAGGGGGATTCAAATTGTTCCGGCAACCAGCTGCAATGCGGAGAAAAGCCTCCGTTTAGGCCCATCTGGCTTTGCGACACCGGTTTTCACCGGCTGTGCCTTTGTCTGCACCCGAACGGCAAGCAGATATTGTAAGCTGAAAGAAGAATGGCGGTCTGAAACAGATTTATACAAAGCAGCGGCTGGGACAAACAGTCGCTGTCCGTATACAAATAGATAAGAAATAGAAAAAAGAATAAACGAGAAATTAAGCTGCTGCAACAACGAGCGCGTCGCTGGTCCCCGTGTAGTTCAGCGGGGATACGCAGTCATGCAGGGAAGAAGCGTTCTTCACGCTGCGGGTAACGGCGTAGGTCAGGTCGATCTGGTACCAGCTGCCGTCGAGGTTTACCTTGTTCCAGGCGTGGTAGCTCGAGCCGGCATAACCCTTGGTCAGTGCGCACGGGATGCCTTCGCTGCGGCACATAGCTGCGAACAGGGAGGAGAAATCGTAGCAGATACCGGTGGTGCCGTTCAGGGTAGCGGCGGTATCCGGGATGTACTTGGTGATCTTGCCGCTGGTGATTTCGTTTGCCAGCTTGTAATCATAGGAGTAACGGCCTGCCATGTAATTGTAGATGGCAACGACCTTTTCTTCGTCGGTCTTGGCGTTCTTGCAGAGCTCAGCAGCCTTGTTGGAAACAGCGTCGCCCTTGGAGAACTGAACCTCAGCGGTGGAAACGAGGTAGGGAGCGTAAGCGTCCTTGACGGTAACGTTCATGGACCTGGACGCTACCTGCTCATAAGAGGAGCCGGAAACGTTACGGTACAGGGTGACAGTGTACTTGCCGTCGCCCTGGTCGAGCGAGAACGAAGCGTCCTTGCCGCTCGGGCAGTCGCGGTAAACGGTCTTGCCGCCGTTATACTGGATGCCGACCTTGAGCTTTGCGCTCGAGGTGTAGTTAACGGTTACATAACCGTGGGACGTGTTGCTCGTGTCAACAATGTCATTCGCTGCCGCTGCGGTGAAACCCATCGAGAGGACAGCTGCTGCAAAAACTGTGCATGCAAAACGAAAAAGCCGCTTCATATCCGGCGATCTCCTTTCGGTAACTGGCTGCCAGCCCTCTCAGAGGGGTAAGGCCCTATAGCTTTGCGTCGCCATCTTTCGATGGTTTTGCTATTATCGTTTGAGATGCGGTCAAAGCGACTGCATCATCTTTTTTTGTGACTGCAGTATAAACCCGTACAGGGAGTTTTGTCAATAGAATTCCTGCAAAAAAATCAAAATTCGACAGAAAAATCTGATGCGCACAAATCTCAATGAAAAAAGCATGTAAACTCGCTTTCCCCGTGCGGCATAATATCCTATAATGGAGAGAAGAAAACCGCGGGGAGACCGGCGGGGGAAGGATGATGAATATGAAAATCGGAATGCTTACGAGCGGCGGCGACTGTCAGGGACTGAACGCGGCGCTCAGAGGCGTGGCAAAGACGCTTTACAACGAACTCGGGGACAACGTGCGCATTTACGGCATCCGCGACGGCTATCGCGGCCTCATCGAGGGGGACTACCATGAGATGAGGCCGGACGACTTTTCGGACATTCTGACGCTCGGCGGCACCATCCTCGGCACCTCGCGCCAGCCGTTCAAGCAGATGCAGCGCCCGGTCGAGGACAGCGAGCAGACAAAGCTCGATAAAATGCTGAAAACGGTCAAAAAGGCCGGGTTCGACTGCCTCGTTATTCTGGGCGGCAACGGCACGCACAAGACCGCGAACCTGCTGCGCGAGAAGGGCGTGAACGTGGTGACGCTCCCCAAGACCATCGACAACGACCTCTGGGGGACGGAGCTAACCTTCGGCTTCCAGTCGGCGGTCGATATCGCCGCCATGGTCATCGACTCCATCCACTCGACCGCGTTCTCGCATTCGCGCGTGTTTATCGTGGAGATCATGGGTCACAAGGCCGGCTGGCTGACGCTGCACGCGGGCATCGCCTCGGGCGCGGACGTTATCGTTATCCCGGAAATCCCCTACTCCGCGAAGAAAATCGCGCAGGCCATCGAAAAACGCGCGAAAAACGGCAAGCGCTTTTCGATTATTGCGGTCGCGGAGGGCGCGGTCAGCCGCGAGGAGGCGGCGATGAGCAAAAAAGAGTTCAAGGCGACGCGCGAGGCCATGCCGTACCCGTCGGTGTCCTACCGTCTGGCGGCCGAGCTGAAGGAGCTGACCGGCCAGGAAATCCGCGTGACCATTCCCGGCCATTTTCAGCGCGGCGGCGCTCCCTGCGCGGCGGACCGCGTGCTCTCGAGCCGCTTCGGCGCGGCGGCGGCCGAGCTTATCCGCGACGGCAATTTCGGCAACATGGTCGCGCTGCGGGACGACAAAATCGTTCCCGTGCCGCTTTCCGAGGTTGCGGGCAAGCTGAAAACCGTGCCGCCCGACTGCGAAATCGTGGCGCAGGCGCGTGCGCTCGGCCTGTCGATGGGCGACTGATACAGACAGAAAAACACCTCCGGATTTCCGCTTTTTCACGGTTCCGGAGGTGTTTTTTACTGTTTTATCGTGTCAGGAGAGCTTGACGCGCTCGCGGAGCGAGCCCGTGACCGAAAGCTGAACTGCCTGCGTCTTGTAGCCGTTGCAGGCCACCTGTGCGACATAGCTGCCGCGCTTGACGCTGAACGAGGCGGTGCCGTCCGCGCCGGTGGTGATGCTCTTGCCGCCGATGGATACGACCGCGCCGGAGAGCGGAGCGCCGTACTCATTGGTCACGACGAGCTGAACGGTTTCCAGAATTTCGCCCGTCATCTTGACCGTGCGGGCGGAAGAAACACTCGTGGTCTGGGTGATGGCGGAGGTGAAGCGCTCGTGGGTCGCGGTGAGGGTATAGCTGCCGCGCTTGACATAAACGGTCGCCTTGCCGTCCGAATCGGTGACGAGGGTCTGGGCGGCGGTGCCGCTTTCGCCGTCGTTCGGCGTGAAGGTGACGGTCGCGCCCGAAATCGGCAGACCGAGGTCATCGACCACATTCGCGGTCAGCGCGTAGGTCGTGACGTAGTTGATGCGCAGGGTCGGGTTCTGACCCTTGCTCATGACGAAGGTGAAGTCCGCGTAGGTCGCACCGCTCTTGCCGAACTCCGCGACAGCGGTCTTGCTGATGGTGACGGTCGAGCCGTCCACCTTGTACTGCCAGTTTTCCTCAAGCGTCTTGCCGCCTGCGCGGATATTCTTGAGGGTCGCGCCGTCCGCCGGCTTGAGCGTTACGGTAACGTCCTGATAGCCGCCCGAGGAGGTATTCGCGTCGAAATCGACCGGAGAGGGCGAAACCTCGTTGACCGGCGCGGTGTCGGTGACGGTCAGCGAGCAGGTGGACGAGGTGCCTTTCGTGGGAACGAAGGTGATGGTGTAGCTGCCCTTGCTCTTTTTCGCGAGGGTTTCACGAAGAAGCGTCACCATGCCCGAGGAGGCGTTGTAGTTGTAGTCCGTGCCGCGTTCCAGTACCGTGCTGCCGAGCTTGACCGAGCTGAGCAGGGTGCCGGCCGGCAGGCTGAGCGTTACGGTGACGTCGTTGTAGTTCGCCGAATTTTCGTACTTGTCGAACGTGACCTGCGAGGGGCTGACCGCGCTCTGCGCGGAGTTGCCGACGACGATGCCGATAGCGGCCTTGGTGCCGTCCTCGAACTTCAGCTCGGCGGTGTAGGTGCCGGCGGTCAGGGTGGAGAGATAGGTCTTGTAGATGCGGATGCCGTTCTTGTCCGAGAGCAGGTTGTAGTCCGTGCCCTGACGGAGGTTGGTGCCGCCGACCGTGACGCGGGTCAGGTCGTTCTTGTCCGCGTTGAAGGTGAATTCATAGGAGAACGCGATGGCGTCCTTGTTGTTGATGTCGATGGACAGGGTAGACGGGGAAATCGAAACGCTCGTGGAGGAGGCGACCGACTTGCCCGCGATGCTTGCGGTGACGCCGCTTGCGAGCTGGACCTCGGCCGGCTGCATGACAAGCTCACAGCCGCTTGCGTTCAGCTTTGCGGTCTGAATCGAGCCGTTGCCGGTGACGGTGGTCTTGGCGTCGGCGGTCAGCTCGCTGATGGTGGTGCTGCCGGTGGTAACGATGGTGGAAGCCGCCTTGGTGCTGACGTCCCAGACAGCGGCATCAAGCGACAGGTTCGTGCCCTCGCCGGTGACGGAAATATCCGAAAAGCCGCCCGCGTTGGCGGAAAGGCCGCTCTCAGAGAGCGAAGCCGAGGTCTGCACCTCGGTGGTGCCGATGTTGGTCGAGCCGGTCGCGATGACGGTCGGCTTGTTGCCCATCGGGTTGGAAACGACAAGGCTCATCGCGTTCACGCCGTCGAGCGTGACGTTGCCGCCGCCGACGATGATATCGCCCTTGACGGTGACGTTATTGAGGTTGACGTTGCCGGAGAGCACGTCCTCGGTGATGTAGAGGTTGCCGTTGACAGTCGCGTCGGACAGCGTGCAGGCGGCGGAGATGGTGACGTTCTTGGTGTCGCCGTTGAAGTCCGCCGAGGTGTACTGCTTGCCGGACTCGCCGAGCGAGGAACCGAGGTAGAAGTACAGGATCTTCGCGATCTCGCCGCGCTTTAAGTTGCCCTGCGGCTTGAAGGTGCCGTCGGTGTAGCCGTTGATGTAGCCCTGCGACACGGCTTCCGCAACGTAGCTCGTCGCGTAGGAGGAAATCCTGGATTTATCGGTGAAAACGTCCAGCTTGGACGCGGATGCGGCCGGCGCGTACTTGTGCAGGCGGCCGAGGATGGTCGCGGCCTGCTCGCGGGTCAGGATGCCCTCGGGGGACATCTTGTTGTTGCCCGTGCCGTTGATGTAGCCGTGCTTGACGGCGATCTGGATGGTTTCATAGTACGGGTCCGAGGTCTGGACGTCCGAATAGCTGATGGACGCCTTTTCCGTGAAGTCGAACGCGCGGTTGATGTAGCGCATGAACTCCCAGCGCGTTACCGCAGCCTCGGGGGTATAGTTGCCGGTCGAAGCGGACGGGTTGATGATGCCGAGCTCGTGCAGCGAGGTCACATAGGGTTTGGACCAGTGCGAGTCGATGTCGGCCGCGAGCGCCGCCGGAACCGAGCCGACGAGCAGAGCCGCCGCAAGAACTGCGGATAAAATTCTTTTCAAAGTAATCACCTCTTATTACATACTATAAGGATAACACGTTTCAGCGCGTCTGTGTGTTACACTTGTGTGTCATTCTATTTGTGCGACAGGCGCTCCTGCATATAGCGGTGAGCGTTATTTTCAAGCGTGTCGTCGAGGGGCGCGAGCGGTTCCGCGCTGCCGCAGCGGCGGTTCAGCGCGGTCTGAAGGATAAAATCGCACAGGACCGGGTTCTTCGGGAGCAGCGAGCCGTGCGAATAGGTGCCGAACACGTTCTTGTAGCGGGCGCCCTCGGTCTTGTCCTCGCCGTTGTTGCCGTTTCCCGAGAGCATGGTGCCGAGCGGGGCGACGCCCTCGCCGAGGTAGGTCTTGCCGGAGTGGTTCTCGAAGCCGACAACGACCGTATCGCCGCTTTCGGGCGTGGTTTTGAACATATAGTTGCCGATCATGCGCTCTTTCGCGCCGATGGTGTGCAGGTTCAGCGCACCGATGAAGTCGAGCTGTACGCCGTCCCAGGTCTTGTAATATTCGCCGAGCATCTGGTAGCCGCCGCAGATGGCGAGGAAGGTCTTTTCGTCCTCGACTGCGTTTCGGATCTCCTGCGCCTTGCCGGAGGCGAGGTCGCGCAGCAGAACCTCCTGCTCGAAATCCTGACCGCCGCCGATGAAGAAAATGTCGTACTTTGCGGCGTCGAGCGCTTCGCCGATCGAGCATTCGTCGATGTTGACCGTGATGCCGCGGCTTTCCAGACGGCGCTTCATGGTGATGATGTTGCCGCGGTCGCCGTACAGATTAAGGATGTCCGGGTACAGATGGCAGATATTGAGTTCCATTTTTTCCGTCCCTCCTTATTCGTAGAACGCCTTGACGTCGGTGTGCTTGCCGATCTCGCCGCGCAGGTCGAACATCGCGGTGTAGGTCGGCATGATGAACGCCGGCGCCGCGTCTGCGGCGATTTCGCCGAGCAGCCTGTCGTATTCACGGATGACCTCGATGCGTGCGGGGTCGAAGCCGGCGTACTTGAGGCGGAGCGCCATATCGTCCGCGCGGACACCCGACACAAGAACGCGCGTAAAGCGGCTCTGCTGGGCGGCGAGCGCCTCGAAATCGACGTCCCAGATCCAGCTGATGTCGGTGCCGTCCGCGAAGCGGTCGTTCAGCAGAAAGGCGAGCTTGCAGCTGCCGACGTCGTGCGAAATCAGATTGATGACCTGATTGTAGCCTGCGGGGTTCTTGACGAGCATCATGCGCGCCTGCGCCTGTCCAAGACGGAACTGCTCGGCGCGGCCGAAGCCGCATTCGAACTGGCCGAGGGCGCTGACCGTGGTCTTTTCATCGATGCCGACCACATGAGCGGCGGCTGCGGCAGCCGCGGCGTTATAGATGTTGTAGCCGCCCGGCAGGTTGACATGAACCTCGTGGGCATGGCCGAAAATGTCGAGCACGATGTCCGAGGCGTCCGCGCCGGTGGCGATGACCTGCGTTACCGCGACCTCGGGCGCGACACGGTGATAGCCGCACTTCGGACAGCGGAAGCCGCCGAGATGGCCGTAGGTGCGGTAGTCATACTCGTACTGGGTCTTGCAGTGGATGCAGTACACGGCGTCCGAAAGCTCGTGCGCGGTTTCCTTGTAAATCGGCACGTTGACGCCGAAGCGGATGATGGGGTTCGGAATGTTGTCCTCCGCGAGCGAGGCGGTCAGCGAGCAGTCCGCGTTCAGGCAGAGCGTCGCATTGGGAACGTGGGTGATGCCCTCACGGATGGCGTTCAGGGTGTGGGTGATCTCGCCGTAGCGGTCGAGCTGGTCGCGGAAGATGTTGTTCACGACAAGGCACTCGACGGGAAGATATTCGCTCGTCCGGCGGAATGCGGCCTCGTCGCACTCGATAAGCGCGTGGGTGTAGGGGCAGCGGCCCGAAAGGGTGGAATGCTGCGCGAACACGGCGATGATGCCGGTCAGCAGGTTCGCGCCCGACTTGTTGGAGAAATATTTTAGCCCGGCGTCGGAAAACGCCTGCTCGATCATGCGGGAGGTGGTGGTCTTGCCGTTCGTGCCGGTCACGACCGTGACCTTGACGCCGTGCGCCAGCTCGCCGAGAATATTCCTGTCGATTTTGAGCGCGAGCTTGCCCGGCAGGTTGGTGCCGCCGCGGCCGAGTCTGCGCAGGACCGCGCCCGATGCCTTGCACACCAGGACGGCCAGTCTGGTTCTAAGTCTCATATCCGGACCTCGTTTTCGTTAAAATTCATATACAAATGTCATTATACCGCATTTTCATGGTCAGCACAAGTGGCAGGGGGAATATCAGATAGGATACTTCCGGAACAGGCCGGGCGCGACGCCGACATTGCTGCGGAAGCTGTGGATGAAGTTCTCCTCGCTGTTGTAGCCGGTGGCGAAGGCGATCTCCTTGACCGAAAGCTGGGTCGAGGTCAGCAGGTACTTCGCTTTGTCGATGCGGCGGAGAATGATGTATTCATAGGGGGAATAGCCGGTGCGGGTCTTGAACTGGCGCGAAAAGTGCGACGGACTCAGGCTGACCGCCGAGGCGACCTGCTGCACGCTCATCTCCTCGAACAGGTGGCGGTTCATGTAGCGGATGGCCTCCGCGATGCGGTCGGTGCCGGTGTGGGCGGGGGCGGTGTCATCGAGCAGCAGCAGGCAGAGAATGCGGTGGAGCATCTGCGACAGCTGCGCCTCGCCCGGACGCTCGTCTGCGGCGCAGCCGGTGAAGATGCTGTCGAGCAGCTGCGCCACCTCGCGCACGCCCGAGGGCACGAACACCCGTCTGCCGCCGTGCGCCTGAAGAATGCGGCGATAGAACGAGCGGGTGTTGAGGCCGTTGAACAGCAGCCACGAAAACTCCAGTCCGTCCGAGGCGGCGTAGCGGTACGGTTCGCGGCAGTCGAACAGCACGACCTGCCCGGCGGCGGCGAGCATTTCCTCTCCGCCGAGCGTCAGCTCCATCGCCCCGTCATGGACGTAGAACAGCATGATATTCTGGTTGTGGTCGCCCTGCATGGCGATTTCCGAGCGGTGGTCGAACGAATAGAGGCTGTTGCAGAAATAGTGTCCGCCGCGCGTCGGAAAGTAAAACAGCTCGTGCGCCAGCGAGGACGGCGTAAAGAAATACCGCTCCGAGGTCTGGTGCACGCCTTGTTCCGGAATGAGCATGGTTTGTTCACTCTCCTTTCCTGCATCATAGCAGAATTTACCACGATTCGCAAGGGCGTCAGCGAAAATGAGTGGGAAAAAAGCGAAAAATATGCGAAATAACGCATAGATTTACGCAGAGATGCAGCAGTTGCGCAGAAGATAATCAAAACTGCACCATCGCGGAAAAATAGCAGGATTTCGCAGAAACAGGGCGATTTGTATCATTGGCAGAGCGGCCGCGCCGCCGTATAATAGAGCCATCGAAAGGGAAGCCGCCCTGGAAACGGCACAAAGAGACAAGGAGGAAAAATACATGAAAATCGCATTTGACGTTGACGTTCTGGCCAAGCAGATGTCCATCAATGATTATGTTCATAAGGTAGCGGACTGGGGTTACAAGTACATTGAGCAGTCCCCGCATCCGCGCATCAACCCGTTCTACAAGCACCCGCTGTTCTCCAAGGAGTGCCAGCAGGAGTACAAGCAGGCGCTCAAGGAGACCGGCGTCGAGATTTCTTCGTTCATCGTCGTTTACCGCTGGTCCGGCCCGACCGAGGAGCAGCGCCAGCACGCAGTTGCCAACTGGAAGCGCATGATCGAGATCGCGGTTGACATGGGCGTACCGGTCATCAACACCGAGTTCTCCGGCGACCCGAACCAGCAGGAGATCTGCAACGGTATGTTCTTCAAGTCGATGGAGGAGCTGCTCCCGATCATCGAGCGCGAGGGCATCCGTGTTGAGTGCCAGTCCCATCCGTATGACTTCGTTGAGCTGAACGACGAGGCGTGCGACATCGTAAAGTCCTTCCGTTCCAAGAACCTCGGCTACGTTTACTCGGCGTCCCACGGCTTCTTCTATGACCAGGGCAAGGGCGACGTCCGCCATATGCTCAAGTACGCCGGCGACGAGCTGACCCACGTTCTTCTGGCCGACACCTGGAACCAGACCAAGGACTGCCGCTACATCGTCAATCCGCCCTGGCTCAACCAGCGCGGCCGCGCCGACTACACCATCCATCAGCACACCGCAATGGGCGAGGGTGAGGTCGATTTCGACGGCATTTTCGAGACCCTGCGCGAGATGGACTTCGCAAACAAGCAGCTGAAAGCCGATGCTCCCAAGGTCGGCGGCGACAACATCATCTGCGTATCCTACTTCGGCTTCCCGGAGAAGATGGAGCAGCAGGCTCCCGAGGCGCTCGACCGCATCAAGCGCGAGCTGCTGTAAGCAGAAAAATCAGTAAATCTCTCTCTTAGACTGTCGAAAAACTTCGTTTTTCCGACAATCTGTGTTCTGACTTCGCAGAACACGGACGTCCGAAAGTTCCCATGCGGAAACTTTCTCCCTCTAGAAGTAAAAAAACCGAGGCGCATGTCCTCGGTTTTTTTGCGTTTGCGCAGCAAACGCTTTTTAATGCGCGCTGTCGCGCGATTACTTTTATTCGGCGCTGTTCTGAGGGGCAGGCGCATTTTCGCCGTTGTTGTTCGGGCGGCGATGTCTGCGGCCTCCACGGGAACGGCGGCGCGGGCCGCCCTCACGCGGCTCGTTTGCGGTGCTTTCGCCGTTTTCGGCAGCGCTTGCAGCCTTTTCCGGACGTTCCGGCTTCTCCTGACGCGACGGACGCTCGCCCTTCGGCTGGCGCTCGGGACGCTCAGACTTCGCCGGGCGCTCGCTTCTCGGCTGACGCTCGGGTTTCGCCGGGCGCTCGGACTTCTGCGGCTTGGACGGACGCTCGGGCGGCGTATTTTCGCCGTTTTCCTCGCGCTGACGGCGTTCCTCGGCCATCGCGGCAGCGTTCTGGCGGTTGCGGCACGCGCCCTTGACCACCGTGCAGTCCTCGCAGCGGAACTCGGTCAGCGAATGCTCGGGGCTGTCGTCGAGCTGCACCTTGCACAGGCCGCGCAGCATCTGGGTCGTGATGACCTTGCCGCGTCCCTCGGGCGTATCGACCACGCTGCCCTGACGGGGGGTGATCTTCTGAAGCTCGGCGTAGGCCTCGTGCTCGTATTTCAGGCAGCACATCAGTCGGCCGCACACGCCGGAGATCTTCGCCGGATTGAGCGAAAGGTTCTGGTCCTTGGCCATATTGATGGAAACCGGGTGGAAATCGTCAAGATAAGTCGAGCAGCACAGCTCTCTGCCGCAGCAGCCGAGTCCGCCGATCATCTTCGCCTCATCGCGCACGCCGATCTGGCGCAGCTCGATGCGCGTGCGGAACACGCCTGCAAGGTCCTTGACCAGCTCGCGGAAGTCCACGCGGCCGTCTGCGGTGAAGTAGAACAGCAGCTTGTTCATGTCGAACGTGCATTCCGCGGTGACGAGGTTCATTTCGAGTTTTCTGTCCTCGATTTTGCGCTTGCAGACGAGAAACGCCTCGTCGGCACGCTTGCGGTTGCGTTCGAGCGTTTTCATGTCGGCCTCGGTCGCCACGCGGATCATGCGCTTGAGCGGCTGCACGACCGACTGCTCGGCGATCTCGGTGTTGCCCTGCACGCACTCGCCGTATTCCAGTCCGCGCGCGGTTTCGACGATAACGCCCGTTCCGGCGGCAACTTCGGTATCCTGCGGGTCAAAATAGTACATTTTTCCGTTCGTTTTGAAACGAACTCCGATTATGGTCGTCAAAGGTTTGTCCTCCTGTATCTGTAAAGCAGGGAAGCGCCCTGCGGGGAAGTGCGGTCACTGGAAGCAGATGCGGTATACATCGCTCGTCAGCGCACAGGTCACGGCGGCGGAGGCCGCGTTGCGCGAAATGCGCCCGACCAGCTCGCCCGTGAAGTCGTAGAATGCGAGCAGGCGCTCGGGGGTCAGTGCGGCGGCAAGCGCCTCGGCCTGCTTGGAAAGCCCCGGCTGGAGCGGCGGCTCGCGCAGACCCTTCGCAAGGAAAATCGCGTCGCGGAGCGCAGCCTGCATGACACCCATCACGCCGATGAGCGCACGGCGCGGCGTTTTCTCCATGCCGAGCGCGGCGAGCATCATGCTGCCCTCGCGTTTGCCCGCGACGGCGGTCAGATAGGGCGCGAGAAGCCGGGTCGCCTCGTCGTCCGAAACGGCTGCCTCCTCGGGCGGCTCAAGCGCGAAGCGCGTGCACCGGCTGCGCACGGTCTGCAAGAGTGCGTCCGGCTTTTCCGAGGTCAGCACGAAAAACGCGAAATGCGGCGGCTCTTCGAGCTCCTTGAGCAGGGCGTTCTGCGCTGCGGCGTTCATGTTGTGCGCGTGCCGGATGATGGTGACGCGGCGTGCGCCGTCGTTCGGGATAATCGCGTTTTCTGCCTTGATGCGGCGTGCAAGGTCCACTTTCAGTTCGTCCTCGCCCTCATCAATGAGGGTCAGGTCGGGGTGGACGCCGTCCTGCACCTTGCGGCAGGAAAGACAGGCGCCGCAGGGGCGCGGCCCGTCGGCCTCGCAGAGAATACCGGCCGCGAGCACGGTCGAAAGCGTTTCGAGTCCTCGGGTGTCGTCGCCGGAGAGCAGAACGGTCTGCGGAATGCGTCCGGCGAGTGCGCGGCGCAGGCTGGCTTTCAGGCTGCGGTTGCCGGGGAGCGCGTCAAAGGAGATCACAGCTTCTCAAAGCGCTCGACGCCGAGCACGAATACGGTCGCGCCGCCGACATCGACCTGAACCGGGGCGGACGGGAAAAAGCCCATACCCAGCTCGGCGGTCGTCGGGATGATCTGCTTGCGGGTGGAGGAATGCTCGCGGATGATGTCGAAGCATTCGTCCAGACGGCTCTCATCCAGACCGACCAGAATGGTCACGTTGCCCGCTTTAAGGAAGCCGCCGGTGGTGGCGAGCTTGGTGATGGAGAAGCCTGCTTTCATGAGGCTGCTGATTACATCCTGTGCATCATCGTAGTTGATGATCGCGAGTACCATTTTCATAGTAAAATCCCCCTTTGTTTCGTGCGCCGTGCAGCGCGGAGACAGCTGGTTTCAGAGTGTGCGGAGCACCGCCGCCGTTACTTTTCCGGCATGACAACGGTGATCCTGTCTATATCATTGTACCATCTTTCGCGGATAAGTTCAACGTGCGCCTTTGTAATTTTCTCGCCGGGCCAGAGCAGCGGCACGCCGGGCGGATAGGGCGTCACGGGACGGGCGCAGACGCGGCCCTCGGCGTCCGAGAGCGACACCTCGGCGGAGGGCGCAAAGCGGGCGTCCCGCACGCTCATGACGCGCTCGGCGGGCGGAAACGGCGGCGTTTTCTTCGGCGGAACGGTCTGGCTGCGGCGGCGCGACAGCACGCGCAGACTGTGCTTCAGGCGGTAAATCGCGCCCGCGGGGTCGTTTTCGGTGAGGATGAACACCACGTTGCGCTCGTCCGCCATCTCGCAGGCAACGCCGTGCTCGCTCCAGAGCGCGTCGGCGAGGGCGTGACCGGTGATGTCGGTGCCGGCGGTGCAGACGGTCAGGCGGCAGGGGTCGAGCGAGGGAAAGTCGCGCTCGGTCAGCGCGGTGAAAACCGTGTTCCGGCAGACGTATTCGCGCACTTCGCGGCAGGTTTCGGCGGCTTTCCGGTATTTTTCGTGGCCGGGCCCCTCGTTGTACGACCGCGCGAGGTCGATGGACGCCATGATGGGGTAGGAGGGGCTGGAGGTGCCGAAAAGGGCGGTGTTCTCGCGGAGCGACGCGCGGTCCACGCCCGCCCCGGAGAGCAGCACGGCGGCCTGACCGAGCGAGGGCATGGTCTTGTGCATGGACAGCACCGCCATGTCCGAGCCCTCCTCGACCGGCGAGGGCAGGTCAACCGCCGGAAAATGCGCTCCGTGCGCCGCATCGACGAGCAGCAGCTTGCCGTGGGCGCGGCACAGGTCGGCAAACGCGGGCAGGTCGCGCCGCAGACCGTAATAGGTGGGCGAGGTGAGGAGCACAGCGCGGATGTCGGGGTGGGCGATGAGCTGACGCTCGGCGTCCTCGACGCGCAGCGCACCCGAAATGCCGAACGGTTCGAGCAGGGGCGCGGAGAAGAAATACGGCGTGATATCGAGCAGGGCGCAGCCATGGCAGACCGAGCGGTGCACCTCACGGTCGATGAGCACGCTGCCGCCGCACCCGACCGCCGCGCCGAGCATGGCGAGAATGCCCTGCGTTGAGCCGCCGGTCAGGAAAAAACAGTCGTTTGCGCCGTAATACCGCGCCGCCGCGACTTCCGCGTCACGGATCGGGCCGTCACCGAGGTAGAGGTTGCCCGTGCCGTAGGTTTCGGTGTAGTCGATGGCGTAGATGTCGCGGAACGAGTTGAAAACCGGCTGGCCCTTGTGGCCGGGCATATGAAAACGCGCCGAATCCGAGGTCGCGAGCAGCTGAAGCGCGTGGAAAAGCGGTGCGCCGGTGAACGGCATTAGCCGGTCGATGGTGTGGCGGCGCGGACGGCGGTGCGCCGCGTTCAGTTTGCGGTGGTGCATGATGAAAAGTGCTCCTTATTATTTGTGTAACGGATAGAGTCAGTATACCACGGGGGAGGGCGTCTGGCAAACGCAAAGACTACTAAGGCAACACCGCACAATTAAAGCTGCGGCGCTTTGCGGAAATTTTGTGCCCTGACTTTGTTGCGATTTCACGGTAATACGTCAAGTATTACCGCA
>OODU01002903.1_pt1 | contig 13961 bp, 13 predicted proteins | sample 1671171 | NCBI WGS metagenome assembly OODU01 (sample SAMN06348129, study PRJEB24527) | human gut metagenome | biome: human gut; feature: ankylosing spondylitis patient; material: feces | host: Homo sapiens | place: China | collected 2015-10
ACGAGAGGGGGGTATCCCCTCCGGTTTCTCCGGAACCGGAGGGGTATCCAGGGGGGACAGCGTCCCCCCTGGAAAAGGGCGAGTGCCCTTAGTACTTGACACTCACCGGCTTGCCCGTATGGAACGAATCGGTGATAGCGTAGGTAACGAGGGTTGCCTTGGTGCCGTCGTAAACGGTCAGCTCCGGCTTGCGTCCCTTCTGGATGCAGTCGATGAAGTCCACCATCTCAAGCAGGTATGCTTCCGCAAAACGCTGCGGGAAGTTCTCGACGATCTCCTGACGTGCGCCGTACTGGTCGTATACCATGACGCGGTCCTTCCAGGGCACACCTGCAACACGGATGTGCGCTTCGGTGCCGACGATTTCGGTCTCGGTGTGGTAGCCGTGCGGTGCGGTGCGGCCTACGTGCAGGAAAGCAACCGTGCCGTTGTCGAACTTCAGCATTGCCATGCCGGTCTCGGTGTCGCCGTTCTCAGCGAACTCCGGATGCTTGAAGTTCGTGCCTGCTGCGTAAACTTCGGTGACTTCGCCGCCGAGGAACCAGCGCATCAGGTCGATGTCGTGGGACGCCGCGTCGATGAAAATGCCGCCCGAGGTCTTGGAGAACTTGATGCAGCTCTCGACCAGTGCTTCCGGGTCGAGGCCGGTCGCCTTGACGAGATACGGCTTGCCGATGTGGCCTGCGTCGATCTGTGCCTTTGCATCAGCGTAGGACGGGTCGTAGCGGCGCATGAAGCCGAGGAAGAACAGCTTGTCCGGATGACGCTCAACCGCAGCCTCCGCACGCTTGCACTCCTCGAGAGAGCAGCCGAGCGGCTTGTCGGTGAATACGTGCTTGCCGGCGTCGAGCGCGTACTCGATCATCCAGCAGTGCTCCGGGGACGAGGAAACGATAACGACTGCCTCGATATCCGCCTCATCGACCATCTTCTTGTAATCGGTGGTGGTGTACTCTACCTTGAGGTAATCCTTTGCCCAGTCCAGCTCCTTCTGCTCGAGCGAGCAGGCAGCAACGAGCTTGCAGCCCGGGATCTTGAATGCCAGATTCTGTGCGTGAACCGAACCCAGACGGCCCAGACCTACGATACCGACTTTAATGTCTTTCATTGCAGTTTTCTCCTTTTTCAGCACGGCGTTTTCTCTCTTATCAGGAGGTCGCTCCTGCTTTTTTCTTCTGCAATCATTGTACCACCGCCGCCCATCTTTCGCAAGCAATGCCGCGTCAAACCGCAGATTTTCCGCGCATTAGCTGAATTTGCGTCCGTTTTTATAGGCAAACCGACAAGCGCACCCGTGTGCGCCGCCGAATGACAGTTGTGCACTGTGTATCAGGCGGACGCCCGGCTTTCCTCGGCGGGCGGAGCACCCGGCGGCGGCTTTCGGTGAGCGTAATTTCCTGCCCGACTCGGAACTCAACCCCAATCAACCTCGACCAGGGCAACGTCCGGCATCTGTCCACTCTCCACTCTTCACTTCTCCATCGGTACCTTTCCGGGCAAAAAAATATGCGGAATGCACGAAATATAATTTGCATTCCGCCGGTATTATGTTATAATGTATATGTGCATGAGATTTGTTGAGTGAGCACATACCGGATACACTATCGGTATGTGTTTTTTTTATTTTTACGAAAGAGGCGAAACACTATGAAAAAGGTCATGCTGCTTGCACACCGCGGTTTTTCCGGCAACTATCCGGAGAACAGCCCGCTCGCATTCCGCAAGGCGGTCGAGGAGACCGCCGTTGACGGCTTCGAGAGCGATGTTCATATCACGAAGGACGGCAAGCTCATTATTTTCCACGATGCTTCGGTCGAGCGCACCTCGAACGGCACCGGCTTTATCAAGGACCACACCTACGAGGAAATGCTCCAGCTGGACATCGGCGCATGGAAGTCCCCGGAGTTCGCGGGTCAGCGCATCTGGACCTTCGACCAGCTGCTCGATTTCTGCGACGAAACCAATATGCTGCTCAATATGGAGCTGAAGAACTACGAGGTATTCTACGAGGGTCTGGAGCAGCGCGTCATCGACGCCATCTGCGCCCACAAGATGCAGGACCGCGTATTCGTTTCCTCCTTCAACCATATTTCCATGCAGAACTTCAAGGAGCTGTGCCCGGACATCAAGACCGGCCTGCTCTACGACAAGCCGTACCTCGACATCGACAAGTACATCGAGCGCTCGAACGCGGACAATATGCACCCGCGCTATATGCTGCTCCAGTATCAGCCGGAGCTGGTTGACCTGTACCACAGCCGCGGCATGAAGGTCAATACCTGGACGGTAAACGACGAGGAAAATATGCGCGATATGATCCATCGCGGCGTTGACGCCATCATTTCCAACCACGCAGACGTTCTCTGCCGCGTGGCGGCCGAAGAAGGCGTCCACTAAACCTGCCTCTCTCTTTTCTCTTTTTCTCGAACGGTCTGTTCCCGGTGAGCAGGCCGTTCACTTTTTGCCCGAAAACATACAAAAGCACCCCGCCACGATTTCCTGTGACGGGGTGCAGAGCTTATGCCGTTATTTAGATTTCCTCTACCGAAACGACGCCCTCAATGCGCTGAATTTTCTGAATGAGCTCCTCCGTGCGGCAGCCCTTTTTCAGGTGCAGCGCGAAGATAGCGCAGGCGTTGTGCTCCTCGCTTCCGGCCGAGCGCGTGATTTCCATGTTGGAAATGCTCAGGCGGTTCTGGCGCAGCAGCTGAAGCACGTTTTCCAGGCACTCCTTGTCCGAATACTCCATATAAAGGTTGATCTCGGGCACGTTGTCCAGAATGCGGTACTCAAAGCGCGAGAACACCAACTCCGCGAGCAGCACGAGTACGCTGACCGCGACGCCGCCCTCATAGAAGCCGCCGCCGATGGCGAGGCCGACAATGGCGCTCGTCCACAGACCTGCCGCGGTGGTCAGGCCCTTGACGCGCTGACGGCGGGTCACGATGATCGTACCTGCACCGATGAAGCCGATGCCTGCAACGACCTGTGCGCCCAGACGCGCCATATCGGTAAAAAAGTGCATATTCAGGTACAGATACTGGCTGGTCATCGTGGTGAGCGATGCACCCAGGCAGATGAGGATATGCGTGCGGAAACCGGCGGGACGGCGCTTGAACGCGCGTTCCAGACCGATGAGGCCGCCGCAGAGAACAGCGAGGCACAGTCGGACCGTGACCGACAGCATGGTGATATTGCGTACTCCATCAAAAATCGAAAGCATTTCGTCCCCCCCTTTCAGACTTCGTCAATCGTGTAAACGCTGTCCAGCGCGGCGATCGCCGTCAGGACCTGCGTATGCGGCTGTTTCTGCTGGAGCCGGATGGCAAACACGGCGTTCGGGTTGATCGAACGCTCGGTGCGGCCGCGGTTGATGTCTACGTCACAGATATGTGCGCCCTGCGACTTGATGCGGCTGATGATGGCGCCGATGTCGTCGAGGGAGCGGAACTCAACGTAAATGTTGATGAAGCGTGCCCGCTCGACCAGATAGTTCTCGATGATCGGCAGAAATCTCATGCAGAGGAAGATAAGTACGGTGCACAGCACGACGCATTCATAGAAGCCCGCGCCGATGGCAAGACCCATGCACGCCGACGCCCACAGGCCGGCCGCCGTGGTCAGGCCCTTGACCTCCTGCCGTCCGGTGACGAGGATGGTGCCCGCGCCGAGGAAGCCGATGCCGTTGATGACCTGCGCGCCAAAACGCGAAACGTCGGTTTTCATGCCGAGCTCTACCGCAATATCATTCCACGGTCCCATGACCATGGCGAACTCATACTGGCTGAGCAGCATGGTCAGCGCCGCGCCCAGACACACGAGCATATACGTTCGGAAACCGGCGGGACGGCGTTTTCGCCCTCGCTCCAGTCCGAGCATACCGCCGCACAGCATGGCGAGCAGAAGCCGGAACATCACCGATGCAAAATTCATTTCGCGCAGATATGCAATTACTCCGTCCACTGACGTCCGCCTCACTTTCTGTAAAAATGAAAGAAAAAGAAAATAAACACCGGCGCATGGTCTGTTCGGTCGGTGTGACCGTCAAAACATGCGCCTCGTGCTCATCCGTTTTTGACTTTCTTAGTTTAACATATTCTTAACAGGAATGCAAACGGTTGCGTGTATTTTTTCGAATTTTTTTCAAAAAATTTTTTCATCATGTTCAAAACGCCGACTTACCCGTGCATTTTCACCGAAACTGTCCATTTTCGAACACTTATCCCCGGCGTTAGAGCGACTTGGTCGCGACGATATTGACGTCCGTACCGAGAATGTGCTCCGCGAGGACCGCGCCGACCCTGACCGGGCTCTTCGCGGTGATGCCGTCGAGCAGCGCCATGCACTCGAACATTTTTTCCTTCGGGAGCGGCTTGTCGGTCTTTACCGGCAGGCGCGGCACCGCTGCGCCCTCTATCCTGACGGTCGAGGTGATGACGCGAACCGGGTGCTGAAGCTCGTTTCTGCCGTAGACCTCACCGCGCGGACAGCCGTTGCCCGTTACCTTATAGCCGTTTTCCTCATCTACCGAAAGGTGGCAGCCCTTGGGGCAGGTAATGCAGATAATGTTGGTCATGCCTGTTCCTCCTCAACCGATACCGTGACTGCGCCCTGTGCCTTTTCGAGCAGGACGCGCGGCAGCTTGATGTTTTCCATCTCGCCCGGCGCCATATGCTCGCGGCGGAAGGACGCGATCTGTGCGCCGCTCTCGTCCCTGACCTCGATGCGGCTCGCGCCGCAGACCGCACGGACACGGAAAAATACGTCTGCGCCCGTGAAGTCGGCGTCCATGCGGACGTGCTGCGGCACGGTGTAGCCGACGAGACTGCCGTTCCTGATGTCGAGCGTTCTGCCCTCGGCGGTCTGCTTTCCGGCGCAGTAAGCAGCGGCAGCCCTGCCTGCGCGCGCCGCCTCGGCGGTAACGAAGTCAACCAGATCGTGCACGTGCAGCACGTTGCCGCAGGCGAACACGCCCGGAATGGAGGTCTCCATGTTTTCGTAGACGACCGGGCCGTTCGTGCGCGGGTCCATCTGAATATCCGCGCCGCGGCTCAGCTCGTTCTCCGGGATAAGGCCGACCGACAGCAGAACGGTGTCGCAGTCGAAGGTCATCTCGGTGCCCGGAATCGGGCGGCGGTCCGGGCCGACCTCGGAAACGACGACGCGCTCCACGCGGTCCCTGCCCTGAATGTCCGAAACGGTGTGGGAGAGATAAAGCGGAATGTCGAAGTCATTGAGGCACTGCACGATGTTGCGCGTCAGACCGCCGGAATACGGCATGACCTCGACGCAGGCGAGCACCTTCGCGCCCTCGAGCGTCATGCGGCGCGCCATGATAAGGCCGATGTCGCCCGAGCCGAGAATAACGACGCGCTTGCCGACCATGTAGCCCTCGATATTAAGGTAGCGCTGCGCCGCACCGGCGGTGAAAACGCCTGCCGGACGGGTGCCCGGGATGGCGATCGCGCCGCGGGTGCGCTCGCGGCAGCCCATCGCGAGGATGACGGCCTTTGCCTCAAGGTCCTCATAGCCGCCCTCGGAGGAAACGATGTGAACGTGTTTGTCCGGGGTAATGTCGAGCACCATGGCGTCCAGACGGACGTCCACGCCGGTCTGTCCTACCATGTCGATGAAGCGCCCGGCATACTCCGGGCCGGTCAGCTCTTCCTTGAAATAGTGCAGACCGAAGCCGTTGTGGATGCACTGGTTGAGGATGCCGCCCAGCTCACAGTCGCGCTCGACGATGCAGATCGAGCGGCAGCCTGCTTCCCATGCGGCATTTGCAGCGGACAGACCTGCCGGGCCGCCGCCGATAATCACGAGTTCATATTTCATGCCAGTGTGCCTCCCTTGGTGGTGCCGATCAGAATGTAAGTGCCGTCGCCGTCCTGCTGAATGTCGAGCGGACTGCATCCCAGCTCACGCGCGAGAATATCGAGCACGCGCGGACCGCAGAAGCCGCCCTGACAGCGGCCCATGCCCGAGCCTGCGCGGCGCTTGATGCCGTCGAGCGAGCAGGGCGGAATGGGAGAATGGATAGCGGCGACGATCTCGCCCTCGGTGATGGTCTCGCAGCGGCAGATGACGCGGCCGTAGCGCGGGTCCTTCGCGATGAGAGCCGCCTTCTCCTCGTCGGAGAGGTGCTTGAAGCGGATCTGCTCGCGTCTGCCGTTCCAGCTTTCCTTCTTTTCGAACGTGATGCCCATGCTTTCGAGCAGCTCGACGGCGTACTCGGCGATAGCCGGAGCGGCGGACAGACCGGGCGACTTGATACCGGCAATATGCAGCATACGCGGCATATTCTTCGCCGGGCGGATGATGAAATCGCTTTCGCTCGTGTTCGCGCGGACGCCTGCAAAATTGCGGATGGACTGGCGGAAATCGACCGACGGAACGCTCTTCCGGCTGGTCTCCGCGACGAAATCCATGCCGGAAAGGGTGTTTTCCTTGCTGTCCGGCGCGGAAACATCGACTGCGTTCGGGCCGACGATCAGGTTGCCGTGCACGGTGGGCGAAACGAGGACACCCTTGCCGAGCTTATTCGGGCACTGGAAGATAACGTGGCTGACCAGATTGCCGCTCGACTTATCGAGCAAGTAATATTCGCCGCGCGACGGCTGCGCCTCCCACTCGGTCGCACCGGTCATCGCGCAGATGTCGCCGCCCCAGCCGCCGGCACAGTTGACGATGACGCGGGTCTTGCAGTCGCCGGAGGCGGTATGTACGAGTACGTAGTCCCCCTTGTCCTCGATGCCGGTCACTTCGCTGCGGAGTTTCAGCTCAACGCCGTTGCGCACGGCGGTCTCCGCCTCCGCGATGCACAGCCCCCACGGGTCGATGACGGCAGCGGACGGCGCATAAAGCGCCGCGACAACGTTCTCCGCGAGGTTCGGCTCCATCTCGTGCGCTTCCTTCGCGTCGAGGATGCGCAGACCCGGCACGCCGTTGCGGACGCCGTTTTCGAGCAGGTGCTCGAGGTGCTGCTTCTGCTCCTCATCGAACGCCAGAACGAACGAGCCGATGCGCTTGTAGCCAACCGACAGGTCGCGGCACAGCTGCTCCATGACTTCCGAGCCGCGAACGTTCAGCTTCGCCATGAGCGTGCCGTACTCCGGGTCGTAGCCTGCGTGGACGATGGCGCTGTTGGCCTTGGTCGTGCCCATGGCGACGTCATTCTCGCGTTCGAGTACGAGTACGCGCAGCTTGTACTGCGAGAGCTTGTAGGCAAGCGATGCGCCGACCACACCGCAGCCCACGATGGTTACATCATACATACTTTTCCCTCCGTTTTCCCAATAAAAAAAGCCAAAGCAACCACTCCGCAGCGCAAACGCTCTGCGGTAACGGCTTACTTTGACTCTAATCTCACAAGCAAACATACATATTCACTTTCGCTGTTCTCAATATAGCACAGCTTCTGTCAGATTGCAAGGGATTTCTTTTGAGCAGAATCGCTAAAAGGGCGGCAAAAATTTTTACCTGCCGTTCTCGCGCGTCAGCTTTGCGACAGTATCAGATGTCCCACAGCGCCGGGCTGGTCGTCGAGACCGCCTGCACGCCCGCCGAGAGCGCCGCGACGACGTCCTGCTTGTCCGCGAGCAGACCGCTTGCGATGATGGGCAGGCGAATCTGATGGCTCAGGCGTTCGAGCACGCGCGGCATGGTCGCCGGAAGCAGGTCCACCGCGTCCGCGTTCGAGTTTTGGCGCAGCACGGTATCAAACGAGAGCGAGTCGAACAGGAAAAAGCGCTGAATGGTCAGCATGCCGAGCGCCTTGGCGCGGCGGATGATGTTCGGGCGGGTCGAAATGATGCCGTCCGCCCTGGTGTTCTGCGCGATGAAGTCCGCCGTGATGTCCCGCGCGGTCAGGCCCTCGATGAGGTCGGCGTGGACGAAAACGATCTTGCCCGCCTGCTTGACCCGCTCGACGTGCGAGGCGATGTTCAAAATCGTGCCGTACAGAAAAAATACGGTCGTGCAGTCGCTCGCGATAGCCTTTTCGAGTCCCTCGTCGCTTTTGAGCGCCGCAATCACCGGACAGTCCTGAAGAGCGTCCAGAAACTTCTCTCTCTTGTGTTCCATTCTTGTATCCTCCATCGGTGCAGCTGCCGCCGCACCTCGTTTTTTCAAATCGGTGTCCTCATTATAGCATATCTCGCGGCAAAACCGCAACCGTCCCCGGTGATGCTGCACAGACGGCGCTCCGTCCGTCAGGCGCAGTTCAGTCAATCTGCACAAATATCGTCCCGCTGATTGTACGTGTGGAAGGGTTGGCGCTGCTTTTTCTTCGTCATCTTGCATAAAGTAAATGTTCGTATTATGTTAGATTTGTGTAAAAAGTCAACTTCTTGCCATTTTTCACTTGCACGCCCCCGAAGAGCGTGCTATACTGAGGTCAAGGTTAAGGAATGTTGCTTGCAGAGAATTGAGTCAGGGTAACATGGGCATGCCTTTCCCGGAGAGGGAAAGAACTGTCGTGTTATATCTGGCTATTTTTTTGTCCTTTAGCTGCGGCGTTCCGACAAGAGTGGTTCGTTCCGGTCGATGAAGAGAGAGCATCCTGCCGGACGGGCGAAAGAAAAAAGGGGTGTAAGAATTCAATGTTCAAAATGCTCAATCCAAAACGCTTCTACCATGCGGTGGGCAGACGCAAGTTTCTTGAGTTTATCCTGCTGGCGGCGTTCATCCTGTTCTTCTACGGACCAATGATCAATATGCTGATGCTCGCCTTCGCAAACGAGTATCAGGCGCCGGCCATCCTTCCGCAGCAGTGGGGCTTCAAATGGTGGAGCTACGTATTCAGCCAGAAGAGCCTCGTCTCCTCGATCACGCAGTCCTTCATCGTGGCGATCATCACCACCGGTGTTTCCATGGTCCTGTGTATCCCGGCGGCGTACTCCATCGCACGCTTCAAGTATCCGGGCCGCAAGATGTTCATGCTGTCCTTCCTGCTGACCAACGCATTCCCGAAGCTCGGCATCTACACCTCCATCGCGGTCCTGTTCTACAAGTACAACCTGATGGGCACCTACACCGGCGTTGTCATCATCCACATGATCAACTCCATGATGTTCATGGTATGGCTCCCGTCGAGCGCGTTCCGCGCGGTGCACCGCCAGCAGGAGGAAGCGGCGCGTGACGTCGGCGCGGGCCCCATCCGCACCTTCTTCAAGGTAACGCTCCCGATGGCGATGCCCGGCATCTCGGTCGCAACGCTCTACACCTTCCTCGGTTCGATGGAAGAGGCACAGGGCACCATGCTCGTCGGTATGGCAAAGGTTCAGACCATGCCGGTCGCAATGTACGGCATCGTGCTCGACTCCTCGGCGGTCCAGATTGGCGCGGTATTCGCTATCCTGCTGATCATCCCGTCCGCACTCATGATCTTTGCAATGCGCAAGTACATCGGTCCGGAAGCGATCTCCGGCGGCTTCAAGATGAAATAACCCATCGAATTACAGGAGGATATATAACCCATGAGCGAACGTAAGATCAAGCTCCAGATCAAGGATATGACCAAGAAGTACGACAACGGCGACGGTGTCGAACACATCAACCTCGATATTTACGAAGGTGAGATCGTCACCTTCCTCGGCCCCTCCGGCTGCGGCAAGACCACCATTCTGCGCACCATCGGCGGCTTCCTCGACGTCACGAGCGGCGACATCACCATCGATGGTCAGTCCATCATCGGCCTGCCGCCCGAGAAACGCCCGACCGCAATGGTATTCCAGAGCTACAACCTGTGGCCGCACATGACCATTTACGAAAACCTCGCCTTCGGCCTCAAGCTCCGCAAGGTGCCCAAGGCTGAGATCAACGCCGACATCAAGAATATACTCGCCCTCGTATCCATGAGCGGCTGCGAGAAGAAGTATCCGAACCAGATGTCCGGCGGCCAGCAGCAGCGTATCGCCATCGCGCGCAGCCTGCTCCTCAAGCCCTCCCTGCTCCTGCTCGACGAGCCGTTCTCCGCGCTCGACGCGAAGATTCGTCAGCAGATGCGCGAGGAGCTGAAAAAAATCCAGAGCGACCTCGGCATCACGGTCGTATTCGTAACCCACGATCAGGAGGAGGCCATGTCGCTTTCGCACCGCATCGTCGTTATGAACAAGGGCAAGTTCGAGCAGATCGGCACCCCGACCGAGATTTACGACAAGCCGGCGACCCGTCACGTTGCCTCCTTCATCGGCGAGATGAACTTCATCGACAAGGACAGCAAGACCATCGCCGTCCGTCCGGAGGACGTTACCGTTTCCATCGACGGCTCGGGCGACTTCACCGGCACCGTCCGCACCATCATGGTGCTCGGCCACTACGTTGTCGTAAACGTGCAGCACGGTGACAACGTTATCAAGTGCTTCGTTGACCGCGACATCAGCGAAAAGCTGTCCGTCGGTCAGACGGTCGGTATGCACATCGGCAAGCATACCGTTTTCGACAAGTAAAACTTTGACCACAACATCCTTTATTGGGAACACAGCGCCATGAGCGCCTGAAAAACGCAGACATTCGGGTGAGCTTCACACCCGTGTCTATCCCCTTAGAGTATGTATAAGAGAAAAGGAGAATGAAAAATGAAACTGAAGAGATTAGGTTCGATCTTCCTTGCAGCAGCAATGATGACGGCAGCCCTCACCGGCTGCGGCGGCGGTTCTTCGAAGGACAGCAACGGCGGCGACTCCGCTTCCGGCGGCAAGTCCACCGTTACCCTGTGGGCGACCGGCTCGGACAACGTCCGCTCCATCTTCGAGAAGCTGACCGAGGATTTCAACACCAACTCCGAATACAAGGACCAGTATCAGGTTGAGCTGCAGTTCATGCTCTCCGGCACCGGCGCACAGGGCCTCGCCGACATGGTAGCAGCTGCCGGCAAGGCAGGCCAGACCAACACCGATTACGACATCGTTGACTGGAGCGGCGACGACCTGGCGAAGATCATGTCCAAGATTGGCGAGGAGTCCTTCGTAAAGCTCGACAAGTCCAAGATCCCGAACGCTGCATCTGTTGAGGCGAAGAGCGCGGTCGCGCAGGATTACGCTCAGCCGTACCGCGGCACCACCGTTATCCTTGCCTACGACTCCGAGAAGGTTCCGAACCCGCCCAAGACCATGGACGAGCTGGTTGAGTGGATGAAGGCAAATCCGGGCCGCTTCGCTTACAACGCTCCCGGCACCGGCGGCGCAGGCGACTCCTTTGCTCGCACCTCGGTCTACAACTTCCTGCCGGAAGAGGCTATCACCTCCGGCGACGAGAAGTGGGTCGGCGAATGGGACAAGGGCTTCGAGTTCCTCAAGTCCATCCATCCGTATATGTACAAGTCCGGCGGCTCCATCGTTTACCCGAACAAGAACCAGGGTACTCTGGACCTGCTGAACCAGGGCGAGATCGATATGTGCCCGAACTGGGCCGACATGGTACTGAGCCAGCGTGCACAGGGCGCCATCAAGGACACCATCAAGATCACCCAGATTGACCCGTCCCTCACCGGCTCTTTGCAGACTCTGACCATCCCGACCTTCGGCTCCAACGAGGAAGGCGCTTACGCATTCATGAACTACATGCTCTCCGAGCAGGCACAGCAGATCATGGTCAACGACATGGCCGCTATCCCGCTGATCGACACCAGCAAAATGGATATGACCGGTTATGAGGATCTCCAGGGTCTGGACGTTTCCAACTTCCGCATCCTGTCCATCGGCGACCTCGGCACCCAGTTCAACGAACGCTGGGACAACGAGATCGGCTCCATCGGCTAAAAAGCACATTGTGATCGCGGCGGTCCTGCGGGGCCGCCCCGACCTTGAAGCCCGTGCTTTTCACCACGCATCAACCAAGAACGAGGGGATATAAAATGAGTAAGACCCTGAAGCAAAAACTGGTCGCTTACGCACTGGTCCTGCCGGCGTTTCTCGTCGTTATGCTGACCGTTGCATACCCGATCGTTTCCGCTGTCATCCAGAGCTTTCAGGACGAAAAAACCGGCGAGTTCACGCTCGCAAACTATGCATACTTCTTCACCGAGCCTGCACAGCGCATGAACATTCTGTACACGCTGTTCGTCGTTGTCGCGACCGTAGTCATCGCACTGGTCGTCGCCTACCTGCTCGCGCTCTATCTGCGCTTCATCCATTCGGGCATCGCAAAGAGCATCGGCACACTGTACCTGCTGCCGCGTTTCGTACCGGCAATGTGTGCGGTTTACGCAATGATCACGATCATCCGTGACTCCGGCCTCATCAACCGTATCGGCCTGCACTTCGGCATGAACCTCAAGCTCGGCCTGATGTATCACGCAAACGGCATGATCCTGATGAACCTCTGGTTCAACATTCCGTTCGCAGCAATGATGATTACTGCCGGTCTGGGTGCTATTCCGGACAGCATCATCGAGGCTGCTCGTGATGTCGGCGCCGGCAAGTTCAAGGTGTTCACCTCCATGATCCTGCCGCTGTCCCTCAAGGACGTCATCATCGCAGGCACCTTCGTATTCATGACCAACGTCGGTTCGTTCACTACCCCGTACCTGATGGGCGGCAACTCCCCGAAGATGCTGGGTATCGCGCTGTTCGACCAGTTCAACAAGTATCTGGCCTACAACCGTTCGGCTGCACTGTCGGTCATCATGTTCCTGCTCTGCTCGGTTTCCGCAGGCGTGTACATTTACACCAACCTCAAGGAGAAGGACTGGGAGCAATAAAAAAACTTGCGTTTTTTATAGGGGGCTTCAAAAGCCCCCTATATTTTTTTGCCGGTTCCCAAGGAAACCGCCAAAAAATACCCGAACGACGCCGCCCACGGCGGCTGGGTCGAGGTATAAAAACCGAGGTACACGCCCCCGGTTTTTATGAACCTGCTCCGCAGGTTCGATTTTATGCGCGCTGCGGCGCGGGGGACGAAATTTCCGTGGGAAATTTCGGTTCGGGGAGGTGCGGTTTTCTTGGTGCAGGTCGATTTGCTACGTTTCGCCGCGTTTTCCTTTGGAAAACTTGGCCAGGAGGGATTGGCGGTACGGTAAAGTTTTTCTTCGCTTCCGCTTATTTTTGCGCAATTTTTCGTTTATGGGTTGTTCGCCGGGGCGGTTTTGATTATAATTAGGCGTGGGAGCGTTTTGTGGCTTCCGTGTATTTTGGATTTTCCGTGGGAGGTTGATTCTCATGTCAGATAAAACTCTAATCACTGCGCATTCCGGTTCGGACGGCACGCCGGACAACTCGCTTGCCTGTGTTCGGTACGCCCTTTCGACCGCCGCCGATGCGTTCGAGGTCGATGTGCGCCGTCTGTCGGACGGGACGCTCGCGCTCGGCCACGACGCCGCCGACCACACCGCGCCGACGCTGCGCGAGGTCTTTACCCTCGCCGCCGCAAAGCCCGGCGTGCGCGTCAACTGCGACCTCAAGGAGCGCGGTCTGGAGCCGGACGTCGCCGCGCTCGCCGCCGAATGCGGCATGGCCGGCCGCCTCATCTTCTCCGGCTCGGTCGATGTTAACATCTTCGCCGCGCACCCCGAGCTGCACGACTGCGCCGAGGTCTACCTCAACATCGAGGAGTACGTCCCCGACCTCTACCTGAACTACCGCAATATTCCGGATTTCGAGCTGACCGCCGCCGAGACTATCACGAGGGTCTGCCGCGAGCACGGCATCTCGACCGTCAACATGAATCAGGTGCTCATCACGCGCCGCTTTATCGAAACGCTGCACGAAAACGGCATCGCGCTCTCCGCGTGGACGGTCAACGAGGAGCTTTTCCTCGACTGGTTCCTCGGCGAGGGCGTCCGCAACATCACGACGCGAAAGCCTGCGCTCGCGCTCCGTCTGCGCGACGAAAAGTAAAAAAGCCGACGCCGCCGCTTTGGGAAAGCCCCTCTGCGGCGGTGTTTTCTTAAGGCAATACCGCATAATTGGACAAGAGCGATTTGCGAGTAAATTTTGCGTACTGACGAGGCGCGGTTTTGAAGC